>ERZ808240.2861-NODE-2861-length-17919-cov-2.886588_pt1 | contig 17919 bp, 8 predicted proteins | sample MGYA00521084_ERZ808240 | MGnify/ENA primary metagenome ERZ808240 (study PRJEB31516, sample SAMN03275571) | gut metagenome | biome: mammalia-associated habitat; material: feces | host: Papio cynocephalus | place: Kenya | collected 2012-08-06 ... | reverse complement strand
AGCCGCGCACATTGGGGTAGATGTAGCTGGCATAGGCGTAGGCCGATTCGTTCAATAAAGTGCCGTCGGCGGCACGCGCCACCAGCACCGGGTGCAATGCGCCCTTGGTTATGCCATAGCCGCCATACACGCGCAGGCTGAAGCCGCGGAACGGGCCAATCTTGAACCCGGCCTCAGCGTCGACGGGCACGAACGTGCTTTGCGGCATTTCTTGCGGAGTGCTGTAGCGGTAGTAGCGATACATGTTGTCGAGCAGGTTGAGGCGCTTGCCGCCCTGCGCGTCAACGTAGATGGCGGCGCCGTCGGCAACGCTCAGTTCAAGACGAACTGCGGGCGACAGGCGGATTTTAGCGCCGTCGCTAAACGAAAAGTCGACGTTGGCGCCAAGACGGGCGTGCATCATGCCGCTGCCCACGTGGTAGAACGGAGTGAGCGTGAGCATACCATAGCTGCGCTTGCTGCCGTCGTGCGTCAGCAAGTAGATGTCGCTGTTGGCTTTAATGTTCACAAAGTTGCCGCGCAGGTCAATGCCCAGGCGCGACGCAGTGGTGCGGTCGTAGTCGAACCCGGCCACAAACTGCAGCGAGTTTTCCTTAAGGCCGGCATCGGAGGCAATCTCGCCCAAGCCTCGGTTGAGTCCGGTGTAGTTGTAGTGCAGCGCAAGTCGGTAGTTTAGCAGTCCGTCGGTGAGGCTTGCCACGCCGTCCCAGCCGGCGCCGATGCGGGCTGTGAATATGGTCTGCTTGTTGTCGTCCCACGCCTGCGACTGGCCGCCGTAGTAGTTGAAGTTGTCGTAGTGTGCCAGAGCATCGGCCTTGAGCGTGCCGCCGCTGAAGCGGTTGCTCAGATCGATGCCAAACGTGTTGTCGTTGTAGCGCTGTTTAAGCCGCAGAGCCTCATCGGCAACCAGTTTAGAGGTGTTTTTGCCACTCCACGTGCTGTTGTGCAGAAACCAGGCCTTGAGCACTGTAGTGTCGTTGTCGATCAGGCGGTAGCCTGCGCTGGCAGTCATATTGAGCTGCGTGCCGGCGCCCAGCATGGCATAGCCGCGTGTGGAGGCGAAGTTGTGCATGGTGCGGTAGCCATAGGGCAGCATGGTGGGAATCTGTGCGGGCAGCTGCGTGGGTGCGGCCCAATTGCTGTAGTTGAGTGTCACCTTTTGGGTGGCGGCAGTCTTTTTTACCCGCGGCAGGGTGTTTTTCTTCGTGGCCTTTTTCTCAACAGGCACAAAGTCCTTTTCAAGCGTTATCTCCTGCTTCAGCTCGGTTTCCCGCGCCTGCTTGCCGGCGGCCGCGCCCTTCTTGGCCTGCTGCGCCTGGGCGGCAGCAGTGGTCAGGCACACGGCAAGGGCGGCTGTAACATATATCTTTTTCATATTGCGGAATTCTATATTATAAATAATGTAATGGTTGATGATACACGGGTCAGCGCTGGCGCGAGCTCTTGTTGTCGGCGCTTTGGTTGCGGCCTTTTTTGCTCTGCTTCGACGTGGCAGCCTTTTGCGAGGCGGCCTTGCCGTTGCGCTTCCACTTGTTGAGCCTCAGCTCAATGGCATTGAACGTCTCCTTATCCTTGCCTGGATAGTTGGCCTTGAGACTCTCAAGATATTCGCAGGCCTCAAACGTCTTGCCCTGGGCATTGTAGATGTCGCTGAGCAAAATGAAGCCCTGTCCCAACCAATAGTAGTGCGGTGTGCCGGCGTCGATGAGCGCGTTAAGGGTCTTCTCGGCGGCCTTGTAGCTCTTAGTGGCATACTGCAGCCGGGCCAGCTCTACGGCTGCCTGGGCGCCCTGCTCGGTCTGCACGTCGGCGGCCAGGCGCTTGAGGTCGGTCTGCGCCTTAGTGCCGTTACCCAGATGCGAGTTGGCAATGGCGCGGTTCAGCGTGGCCTCGCGCTCCTCGTCGGCTGTGAGGCCGCTGGTGGACAGCAGCAGCTCGGCATAGCGCGCAGTCTCCTTCCAGTTGGAGGCTTTGCTGTAGGCCCTCATCAGTCCCAGTTGGGCAGTGATGCGGCTGTCGCCGCTTGAGGCCTTTGCCTCGAGTTGCTTAAGCGTCTCGATTGCCTCCTTGCTGCGGCCGGTGTTGGCGAGAATTTCGCTCTTTATCGAGAGTGCGTCTTCGGCAAACGAGGCGTCGGTGCCGGCCTGCAGGGCACGGTCGATGTTTTGCAGCGCGGCAGTGCTGTTGCCGTGCTCGGCCTGGTAGCGGCCAATATAGTAGTAGGCCTTGGCGGTGTAGGCGCCATTGGGGTTGTTGGACACGTAGGCCTGCATCTTGGCTATGCTCGGCTTGCTGGCCAAAGCGTCTTTTTCGGCCGACTCGAAGGTGAGACGGTCGACCTCGCTCACGTCGAGCGACGGTGCGCCGGGCACACTGCTCAGGAACTCGCCGAACTGGCGCAGCTGGCCGCGGTCGGCGTATATCAGTTTCAGGTCTTCGGCCGCGGTCTGGGCCTCGGCGCTGGTGGGATACTTGCTTATCACATGCTTGTAGGCCTTTATGGCGCCCTCGGTGTCGCTTGCATTCTTGCTCACGATGGCCGTTTGCAGCATGGCCTTGCGGGCCTCGGCCGTCTGCGGATATTTTGAAGTAAGCTGAGCATAGGCGCTTGTGGCCTCCTTGGTCTTGCCCAAAGAAGCCAGGGCATTGCCGCGCTCAAGCATTGCAGCCGGGGCAACGCTGCTTTCGGGGTGCTTGCGCAGCAGCTCCTCGAGCTGGTCGGCCTTCGACTGGTATTGCTTGTTGAGGCCGGCCATCATGGCCTTCTGATAGAGGGCGTAGTCGGTGGAGCCCTGCTGGCTGCTGCCGGCCGACTGCGAGTAGCTTTGCTCGGCGGCGGTGTAGTCACCGGTGTAATACTGGGTGTCGCCTATGCGGTTGTAGGCGTCGGCCAGCAGGCTCTTGTCGAGCGTGCGGCTGTCGATGGCGTTCTGGAACGCCTTCTTGGCAGCCTCGTAGCGGCGCTGCTGAAACAGCGAGTAGCCCAGGTTGTATTGCGCCAGGCCATAGTTGCTGTCGGTCTTGGCCACCGAGTTGACATAGGCCAGCTGATTGGTGGCCGCCTCGGCATAGTTTCCGTTGCGATACTGGGCCTCGGCCAGCCACAGCTTGCTTTCATTCACAATCGAGCGGTCGTAGTTGCCCACCGCAATGGCCTGCTTCAGCAAGCTGGCGGCACGCTGCGTGTTGTCGTTCTTCAGCTCCTGCACACCCAGGTTGTAGAGCACCGTCTGCTTGGCCTTGAGCACCTTGGCGCTGGGCTGCTTGATGTGGCTGATGCTGGCCAGTGCCTTGTCGTAGTCGCTGGCGTTCATATAGGCGTCGATGAGGTAGCCCTCCACTTGCGAGGCGTATTTGGAGTTGGGATACTCGTTGAGAAACTGCTCAAACATGTCGATTGAGCGGTCGAAGGGCGTGCGGCCACCCTTGTTCTGACTGATGGCGTAGTTGTAGAACGCCGTTTCGCGCACCGAGCGGTCGAAGTTCATGCCGGCGGCCTTTTCAAACGCCATGGCGGCCGAAGTGGTCTGTCCGCCCTTCAACTGGCATTGGCCAATGTAGAGATATGCGCTTTGGGCCAGCGCGTCCTGGGCAGAAGTCACGTGATTCATATTGTCGACCGCTGCGCTCCAGTTGCCGTTGCGGAAGTCAATCACGCCCATGGCATAGGCGGCGGTGCGCACAATTGGGTCTTCGGTGGTGGCCATGTACTTCTTGAGGTAGGCCTGCGCCTGGGCGTCGTCGCCCTGCTGATACAGGCTCTCGCCCACAAGGCGGTTGAGTTCGGGGGCGAAGTAGTCGTTGGCCTCGTCGCTCAGCAGGCTGCGGCCAAGTTCAATCACGCGGTCGTAGCGTTTGCGCGTGTATTCAATCTGGCAAATGTAGTACTGCGCCTGGTAGCCCAGCTCGCCTGCGCGGTTGATTTCGCTAAACTTGCGGTAGGCGGTGTTGTAGTCGCCCTGAGCATAGGCGATGTAGGCCTGGTAGAACTGCGAGGCCTGCGCATAGCGTTTGGTGGCCGAGAGGCGGCCGTAGAGCGCCTCGGCCTGCTGCCACTGCTCCAGCTGCAGATGGCAGTATGCCTCGCGGTAGGCGATATCCTCGTCGGTGTCGTCGTTGAGCGCGCCGGCGCGCACCCCGGCATAGGCCGCCAGGGCGTTGGCATAGTCGGCGCGGTAGAAGTAAAAGCTGCCTATGCGCTCCTGCGCCTTCACGGCCAGCGGCGAGGTGGGATAGGCGTCGATGAAGTCTTGCAGAGCCTTGAGGCTCGACGTCTTGCCGCGTTCAAACTCGCTCAGGGCACGGTAGTAGTCGGCCTGCTCGCCCACCCACGCCTCGTGTGGCATGGTGGCTATGCGCTGCAGCTGGTCGATGGCTCCGGCATAGTTGCGGCTTTCATACAGCAGTTTGCCACGGCTCAGGCAGCCCTCGGCTCCGCTGCCGGCCACTTGCGGCTGCGCCGCCATCAGGGCCGGCACGGCCACACAAGTCCACGCTATTAAACGATGTCTCTTTTTCATAATTGTCAAGTAGATGATGCGTAAGAGAAAAGGCGCTCTGCGGCCGCATGCCGCTCACCGCCCGGTTAACAAAAAAGGTTGCGCCACAAAGGCGCGCGCGGCGCCACTGCGCCACATTACTAAAATACAAAGATAGTCAAAGCCGCCAACACCGCAATAACAACCCCCGCAAAATTTCACCCCACCTCACCACATTAAACAAAAAAGAGGTATAAAGAAATCCGATCACATTTTTTGTGTGTTAGCAAAAAACGACTGCCCACATATTTGATCTGAACAATTTTTGCTATCTTTGCGATGCATAACATAAATCAAAGAAACCCACATGAAAAAGTTACTCACTTTAATCTTATTCCTTGCCATTGCGGCCACAGCATTTTCAAAATCTGTCAATCACATGAAATTTATGGGTATTCCCATAAATGGAACAATCACGCAATTCCAAGCCAAACTAACCGCCAAAGGTTGCACACATGACAAGAGGACCAGCTCATACATTCCATCAGGCACAAGAGCATTCAAAGGGAATATAGTGGGCAACAAAGCCACCATATTCGTATACTACAACACAAAGACCAAAATCGTATATAGAGTAAAAGCCGTAATAAATGGATTGACAAAAGACATTGCCGAGCTGAAACACCAACAAATAAAGAGTTTACTCTCAATAAAATATGACATTGCCGACACAGACTCTAATGATTATGGCGAAGTGGTGGAATTCACACCTGCTGCAGACGATGCCGAGGACAAAACATATGGCAGAATTGATTTATACATATCAAAAGATGCTGAAGACTGGATTAACTCACCATACAACTACAATATTCACATTGACTATTACGACGCCTACAATTCGCTAAGGAACGATATGCAGCAACTCGATGAACTGTAATTCAGCGGTAGGGCAAGATGACAGACAAATAGTGGGGGTTTTGTTTGGCGAGGTTGTGAAACTTTGCTAATTTTGCACACAAAATATATTCCTAAACGCTGATATGGAAGAAGTGACAATCAAAGGGATGACCTTTGAACCCTACCTCAGAAAAGAGGAGATTGCAAAGCAGGTGCAGCGCGTGGCCGAGGAGATTAGGCGCGACTGCGCAGGCGAAAACCCGCTGTTTCTGTGCGTGCTTAACGGCGCGTTTGTGTTCGCTGCCGACTTGTTTCGCGCATGCAACATGCACGAGAGCGAAATCACTTTCATACGCTTCAAGTCGTATGAGGGCACGGCGTCGACTGGCAAGGTGAAGCAGATAATGGGTCTGAGCGAGGACATCGAGGGCCGCACGGTGATTATTATAGAGGACATCGTAGACACTGGCGTGACGGCCCAGAAGCTGCGCACGCAGTTGGCCGAGCGCAAGCCCAAGGCCGTGAAGATGGCCACACTGCTCTACAAGCCCGCGTCGCTCAAGGCCGGCAAGGCACCGGAATATGTAGGATTTGAGATTCCGTCGAAGTTCATAATAGGCTACGGGCTCGACCTCGACGGCCAGGCGCGCGACCTTGAGGACATATATGTGCTGAAGGAGCAGCACTGACGCGGCCCAATGCCGCCACTGCCCACGCGGCCGGCCAGAATGCCGGTCCGCGGAACGGGTGTGTGCGCAAGGCTATGCAAAAAAGTTATTATCAACGATATTCACGTTTCACAGATTAAAAACGATTAGAAAAAAATGCTTAACATCGTTATTTTCGGCGCTCCCGGTTCGGGCAAAGGAACTCAGAGCGACAATCTGATTAAGACCTACGGTCTGTTTCACATCTCAACCGGCGACGTGCTGCGCGACCACATTAAGCGGGGCACCGAGCTGGGCACAACCGCCAAAGCCTATATCGACAAGGGCCAGCTCATTCCCGACGAGCTGATGATTGGCATTCTGGCCTCGGTGCTCGACGACAATGCCGACAAGGCCAGCAAGGGCGTGATTTTCGACGGTTTCCCCCGCACAATCGCCCAGGCCGAGGCTCTTGAGAAGATGCTCAAGGAGCGCAACACCGGCGTGAGCGCTGTGGTGGGCCTCGAAGTGCCCGAAGACGAGCTTGTGGAGCGCCTGATTAAGCGCGGCAAGGAGAGCGGCCGCAGCGACGACAACCTTGAGACCATCAAGGGCCGCCTGCAGGTGTACCACAGCCAGACTTCACCCCTGCAGGACTTCTACAAGCAGAAGGGCCTCTACAAGGCCATCAAGGGCACCGGCTCGATCGACGGCATCTTCGCCGACATCAAGGCTGCCGTCGACGCTGTGCTTTAATGGCACGGCTGCGCTCCCATAGAGCGGCCAACGACGATTAAATGATTCCATAGTGCGCACCCCGCGACAGCCGCCGCACAGGCATAGCTGGGAGGTGCGCACATTTTTTGCCCGTCGTCACCGGGCACATCACCGTCCCCCATACACATGCAGCACTACGCATCCAAATACAAGCAGCACTATGTGCAGATTCTGAAGCTGGCCGGCCCCATTGTGGCGGCCCAGCTTGGCGCCATCATAACCGGATATGCCGACACCATAATGGTGGGGCGCTACTCGACGCAGGCCCTGGCGGCGGCATCGCTGGTGAACAATGTGTTCAACCTGATGATACTGATGACGCTGGGATTCTCCTACGGCATCACACCGCTCATAGGGCCGCTGCACGCGCGAGGCGACGCGCGCGGCATGGGCTCGATGCTGCGAAACGCCTTGGCGGCCAACGCCGCCTATGCCGCGCTGCTGATGGCGGTGTGGACGGCGCTGTATTGCAACCTGCACCGGCTGGGCATGCCCTCCGAGCTGCTGCCGATGGTGCGCAGCTACTATGCGATAGTGCTGTGGTCGATGGTGCCGCTGGCGCTGATCAACGCGCTGCGGCAGTATGCCGACGCGGTGGGCCACACCAGCCTGGCAATGTGGATAATGACCGCCGGCAATGTGATGAACATAGCCGGCAACTATGCGCTGATATATGGCAGGTGGGGCGCGCCCGAGCTGGGCCTCGACGGCGCGGGCATCAGCACCCTGGCGGCGCGCGTGGCCATGGCCGCGGCGTTTGCGGCAGCGCTGCTGCTGATGCGGCGGCACCGGCAGGCCACACGGCAGGCCATGAAGGCCCGCACCAGCCGGGGCGAGATTATGAAGGTGACTCGGCTTAGTCTGCCCATATCCATGCAGATGGGCATGGAGACGGGAGTGTTCACAGCGGCGTCGCTGATGGTGGCGAGGCTGGGGGCCAACACGCTGGCGGCCTATCAGGTGCTGGTGATGCTGGGAAGCATAGGCTTCATGGTGTATTACGCCGTGGGGGCGGCCGCCTCGATCAAGATAGCGCACTGCTGCGGCACAGGCGACACCGCCGGGGTGCGTGCGGCGGCGCATGTGGGCTATGTGCTGATACTGGCGTGCGCGGCCACGGCCAGCCTGACGTTTGTGGCCGGTGGGCGGTGGATAGTGGCGGCATTCACGCCCGACCCCGCCGTGCAGGCCATTGCGCTGGGCGTGATGTGGCTGCTGGCTGCCTACCAGTTTGGCGACGCCACGCAGGTGGCCTTTGCCAACGCCCTGCGCGGCATAGGCCAGTCGATGCCGGTGATGCGCATAGCCTTTGTGAGCTATGTGGCCGTGGGCATACCGCTGCTGCATGTGCTGGCCTTCACTGTGGGCTGGGGCATATCGGGCATCTACGCCGGCTTTGTGGTGGCCCTGCTGATGGCCGGAGTGCTGTTTGCGCGCAGCTTTTATTCGGCCCTGCGCAGGCAGCAGCGGAATAATTAAAAGTTTAACGGCCATATTTTTTTATATCATTGCATTTTATGTAACTTTGTAGCGGTCAACACGACCGTATACATTAATTATAAACGAAGAGCTAATTCACTCTTTATTTATTGCAACAAAAAAACGATATACTATCAAAAGACATGTTAGAAAAAACCAAAGTACAATCCCGTCAGAGCATTGTGGTGCGCTTTTCGGGCGACAGCGGTGATGGCATGCAGCTGGCCGGCAACATTTTCTCGAACGTTTCGGCCGAGCTTGGCGACCAAATTTCCACCTTCCCCGACTACCCGGCCGAGGTGCGCGCCCCGCAGGGCTCGCTCAACGGCGTGTCGGGCTTCCAGGTGCATGTGGGCCGCGGTGTGCACACACCTGGTGACGAGTGCGACGTGCTGGTGTCGATGAATCCGGCCGCGCTCAAGCAGAACGCTAAATTCCTGCGCAAGGGCGGCGTTGCGCTTGTCGACATCGACTCGTTTAAGAAGGCCGACCTCGACAAGGCCCTCTACAAGACCGACGAGCCCTACAAGGAGATTGGCCTCGACGCCCAAGTGGTGGAAGTGCCCATGACGTCGATGGTGAAAGCAGCCCTGGCCGACAGCGGAATGGACTTCAAGTCGCAAATGAAGTGCCGCAACATGTTTGCCCTTGGCCTCGTGTGCTGGCTGTTCAACCTGCCGCTCGACGGAGCTCTGCGATTCCTTAAAAACAAATTTGCCAAGAAGCCGGCTGTGTATGAAGCCAACGCCAAAGTGGTGCAAGGCGGATTTGACTACGGCCACAACATACATGCCTCGGTGTCGACCTACCGCATCGAGACCGACAACGTGCGTCCCGGCCGCTACACCGACGTGAACGGCAACAAGGCCACCGCATGGGGCCTGATTCTGGCGTCGGAGAAGAGCCACCTGCCGCTGTTCCTGGGCAGCTACCCCATCACTCCGGCCACCGACATACTGCACGAGCTGGCCAAGCGCCGCGACTTGGGCGTGAAGGCATGCCAGATGGAGGACGAGATTTCGGGCATCTGCTCGGCCATAGGCGCCTCGTTTGCCGGCAATCTGGCCGTGACCAGCACCTCGGGCCCCGGCCTGGCCCTCAAGAGCGAGGCTCTGGGCCTTGCCGTGATGGCCGAGCTGCCACTGGTGCTCATCGACGTGCAGCGCGGCGGCCCGTCGACCGGCCTGCCCACCAAGACCGAGCAGACCGACCTGATGCAGGCCCTCTACGGCCGCAGCGGCGAGTGCCCGCTGGTGGTGGTTGCGGCCTTGTCGCCCACCGACTGCTTCCACATGGCATTTGAGGCTGCGCGCATCGCCATCGAGCACATGACCCCCGTGGTGCTGCTCACCGACGCGTTCATCGCCAACGGCTCGTCGGCATGGCGCATTCCCGACGACGAAGACTATCCAGAGATAAAGCCCAACTTCGTGCCCGAAGAGCTGAAAGAGAGCTGGACCCCCTACATGCGCAACGCCGAAGGCGTGCGCTACTGGGCCATTCCCGGCACTCCCGGCCTGATGCACCGCGTGGGCGGCCTTGAGAAGGACTACAACACCGGCGTGCTGAGCAACGACCCGGCCAACCACGCCAAGATGGTGGCCGCGCGCGCCCAGAAGGTGGCCAATGTGGCCAACCACATACCCGAGCTTGAGGTGAAGGAAGCCGAAGGCGGCCAGGCCGACACCCTGCTTGTGGGCTGGGGCGGCACATACGGCCACATCTACACCGCCTATGAGGAGCTTAACGCCGCAGGGGTGAAGGTGGACTTCGCCCAGTTCCGCTACATCAACCCGCTGCCGCGCAACACCCATGAGGTGCTCAACCGCTACAAGACGGTAATTGTGGCCGAGCTCAACAGCGGCCAGTTTGCCGACTATCTGCAGGCCAAGAACCCGAATCTCAACATCAAGCGCGTCAACAAAGTGGAGGGACAGCCGTTCCTCGTACACGAGATTGTAGATGCAGTTAAACAAATCAAGGAGGGCAAATGATTATGGACGAACAGAAAACAACACAAACATACGAACCGAAGGACTACAAGAACGGCCAGAGCGTGCGCTGGTGCCCGGGATGCGGCGACCATGCCATTCTGAACGTGCTCCACAAGGCCATGGCCGAGCTTGGAGTGCCTCCGTATGAGACTGCGGTGATTTCAGGTATCGGCTGCAGCTCTCGACTTCCTTACTACATGAACACCTACGGCTTCCACACAATTCACGGCCGCGGCGGGGCTGTTGCCTCCGGTTTTAAGGTTGCCAATCCAAAGATGACCGTATGGCAGGTGGCCGGCGACGGCGACGGCCTGGCCATTGGCGGCAACCACTTCATTCATGAGGTTAGACGCAATGTGGACGTCAACCTCCTGCTGCTCAACAACAAGATTTACGGTCTCACCAAGGGTCAGTATTCGCCCACAAGCGACCGTGGATTTGTGTCGAAATCATCGCCCTACGGCACAACCGAAGATCCGTTCATACCCGCCGAGCTCGTGTTTGGCGCCCGCGGCACATTCTTTGCCCGCGGCATCGACGTGGAGCTGAAGGTGGGCCAGGAGATTATGGTGGCCGCCGCGCGCCACAAAGGCTGCTCGGTGGTGGAGATGCTGCAAAACTGCATGATTTTCAACAACGGAATCCACAACTACATCACCGACCGCGCCACACGCGCCGACCGCACAATCCATCTTGTTCACGGCGAGAAGATGCTGTTTGGCAAGGACAATGACAAGGGCCTGGTTCAAGACGGCTTCGGCCTTAAGGCAGTGAAGCTGGGCGAAGACGGCTACACCATCGACGACGTGCTTGTGCACGACGCCCACTGCCGCAGCAACTTCCTGCACCAGCAGCTCGCCATGATGGACGGGCACGAGCTGCCCCTTGCCATCGGCGTGATTCGTGACGTGGAGGCTCCAAGCTATGAGGCCGACGTCGAGGCGCAAGTGCGCGACGTTGAGGCCAAGCACGGCTTCAAGAGCCTGCGCGATATGATCCTTTCGGGCGACACCTGGGAAGTGAAATAGCGCTCTTCACACACAGGCGCGGAGCACCCGCGAGGGCGCAGCGCGCCGGCGCTGTGGAGCTTACCTGATCGCAGGTGACCCGACGCAATCTTAAAAAAACATCTGCACATCATGCCGGAGGCGGCTGCCAGCGCAAGCGCTGAGCACCGCCTCCGGCTGTTGTTTCAGCATTTGGATGCCAGACAAAAGCGGCACCACTACTATTTTTCATATTTTTTGCTGATTTTTATTACAATTTCGCTAAATTTGTAGGATTTTTCCATAACATCAATTTTAAAAACAGGTTTCACATGAAAAAAGTTACCACATTCTTAGCCTCATTGCTGGTCGTGGCAGGTGCCTATGCGGGCACAAGCACCACAACCGTGCGCAATGGGGTCACACTTTTAGGTGTGGACCGCGAGGCTGTGGCAAAGGAGTTTAGCCCATCGGGCTACACCCTCGATGCCACCAAAGCGCCTCCGGCAGTGAAGAAAGCCTCGAGGTCAAGGCGCGCCCCCGCGCTGGCCAGCCTCAAAGGCTACTACTACACCACCGACTACGGCACAAGCGTGCCGCTGGCTGTGTCGCGCAAATACATGGTGCAGATTGCGCCACTGGGCACCGACTCAGTGACCATCTACAACCTGATTGGCGGCCAGCGCACCGTGAAGGGCGCTTATGACGCCAGCACGGGAGTAATCAAAATCAAGCCGCAGGTGACCTACGTTGACAGCAAATACGGCTCGCTGTATTGCTGCGTGGTCGACCTCAACAAAAAGGCCTACTACACCGACCGGGAAATCGAGTTCACTGTGGGCGACGGCGGCAACATAGAGATAGGCTCATGGGGCATATTCGTGCTCAGCGGCCAGTACCGCGGCACGCAAATTGTGAACAGCAAGAGCAAGCTCTACAAGGCCAACGCCATGATCACCGACTACAGCCTCACCCAGACCGAGGACAGCCTGAAGGTGCGCACCTACCCCGCATGCTACTCGCGTGAGAGCAAGACGCAGATAGCAGTGCGCAACTTCTACAACTGCGGCTCGGAGGTGGTGATGACGGTAGACAGCACCGGAGCGGTGTTCATGCCCCACCAGACCCTTGCCACGCAAGGCACCACCGACTACTACAACTACTGCATCAGCAGCTACACCTCGCCCACCAACCTCACACTGAAGAGCAGCGGGCTCAACGGCACCTACACAGGCACCACCATCAGCTTCGGCATGTGGGCATTCTCGCGCGGCAGCAACAAGAACTACGTTGTCGAAGCCCTTGAAAAGAGCGTGATCAGCGTGCCCGAGGAGTTCACCCCGTTCTCGTCGGCTCTCACGCTGAAGGGCGCGGGCACCAAGGAGTCGCCCTATGAGGTGGCTACGGCGCAAGACCTCGAGAACCTGGCCAACGCCAACAACCACAATGAAAACTACCGCAACGGCAGCAGCGTGTTTACAGGCGTATACTTCCGCCAGACGGCCGACATCGACATGAAGGAGGTTGACAACCACGAGCCCATAGGCATTGCCAAAATCGCATTCAACGGCAACTATGACGGCCAGGGCCACACCATCAGCAACCTCGCGCAGAACCGCCGCAACGAGTTCAACGCCGGCATGTTCGGCCTGCTGGGCAAAGACGCTCAGGTGCGCAACATAAAGTTTGTGGCGCCTACGGTCAACAGTGCCAAGTCGAAAGTAGGCATCGTGGCCGGCGAAAGCAACGGCAAGGTTAGCAACATCACGGTGACCGGCGGCTATGTGGGCGTGCCCGCATACTACAGCGGCGGCATCGTGGGCATGAACTACGGCACAGTCGACTCCACATCATTCTCGGGCACCATCGAGGGCGAGAACATGGTGGGCGGCATTGTGGGCGTGAACTACAACGTCGTGAGCAACTCGTGGAGCGACGCCACAGTGAACCTCACCTACAAGAAAGGATATGCCGGCGGCGTGTGCGGCTCTAACTCACGCGTCACCTCGCAAATCAGCGACAGCTACTTCACAGGCATTGTGACCGACGCCTATGGCGAGGGCAAGATAGGCGGCATCGCCGGCTATATGTACCTCGGCACCATCGACCGCTGCTGGAACGGCGGCCAAGTGAACGCAAGCTACGCCAGCGCCCACAAAGGCTATGCAGGCGGCATCATAGGCCACAGCCTGGGCGCCAAGCTCAACAACTGCTACAACTCGGGCATTGTGCGCAGCTACACCAGCGACCTGGTGGGCGGCATTGCCGGCGTGCTTGAAAAGGGCGAAAGCGGCCCCAACAAGAGCGACGCCCCCGAGCTGAACAGCTGCCTCAACACCGGCGTGGTGCTGTGCGCAGGCTCAGCGCTCAACAACGAGCTTTACGGCAGCATGATTGGCAGCCAGCCTGCCAAAATCAACGACACATACTTCGACGGCCAGGCCAGCTTCAACGGCTCCACCGAGCACGCACTCGAGACGGCCACCCTTGCATCGGGCAAAGCCCCCGAGGGCTTCGACGCGCAGACGTGGACTCTGAAAGCGGGCCTCTATCCGCAGCTGGCCAAGTTTGCCAACGTGGGCAAAGCCCTGCTCGACGCAGTGCCCTTCACGCTGAAGAGCGGCGAGACAGTGAAACGCATGAAGAGCGACTTCACCGTGAGCACAGCCAACGGCGTGACCTGGAGCCTCTTCAAGGGCGGCGCGCTGGGCACCACCGGCCACGGCCTGAAGCTGAGCGGCAACAACGTGACCGTGACAGCCACCACAGCCGCCAGCGACACGCTGACCGTGACTCGCGGCAACGACTTCCGCATCTATATTCTGAAGGTTGTGCCCGACGAGTTTGAAGGCGCCGGCACCGAAGCCAACCCCTACCTCATCAAGACCAAGGACGACCTCATGAAGATTCGCAACGCCGTAGACTTGCAGCTGTATGACTACACAGGCACCTACTTCAAGCTGGCCAACGACATCGACATGGGCGGCAACAGCGGCTTCTTCGGCATGTCGGTTCACGGCGCGTATTACGCATTCAACGGCACCCTCGACGGCAACGGCCACTCCATTAAGAACTGGCAGGCCAACCGCAGCATAGGCAGCAACGGCGACTTCATCGCCAACACCGAGAACTACATGGCAGGACTCTTCATCTACACCGGCCTCAAGTCGGTGATCAAGAACCTGAACATCGCATCCGACTGCCAGGTGACCGGCGGCAGCTATGTGGCAGGCGTGGCAGCCTACAACAGCGGCCGCATTGAGAACTGCCGCAACTTTGCCACAGTGAAGGCCACCAAGACCGCAGCCGCAGGCGTGGCAGCCTACAATGCTGCCGGCGCCACAGTGACCGGCTGCTACAACGCAGGCACAATCACATCGGGCGGCACCGTGGCCGGCGGCATAGTGGGCACCAACCTTGGCGCCATTGAACTGAGCCAGAACGACGGCAACGTGGGCGTGGCAGTGCTCACCTCGCTGGAGTCTGACAGCACCTCGCTGAAGACCGCAGGCGGCATCGCCGGTGAGAACGGCGGCACCATGGCCAACGTGGCCAACCTGGGCCATGTGAGCGCAGGCGGCGAAGTGGGCGGCATTGCAGGCAACAACGCCTACAAGACCACCGTTACAGGCCTGATTGCCGCAGGCACCGTGGAGTCGTTCAGCGACCAGAAGACACTGGGCGCCGTGTTTGGCAAGCACAACACCAGCTCCGCAGTTGTGACCGACGGCTACTACGACTCACAGCTGGCGGGCAAGAATGCCGGCAACGCGCAAGCCGTCGACGGCATCACGGCCAGCACCACAGCCAGCCTTGTGTCGGGCGACACCATTAAAGGCATCGCCACCGCACATTGGAGCTACGCCAAGGGCCAGTATCCCGTGCTCAAAGCATTTGCAAGCGAGCCGGCATCGGTCTTCAACCGCGCCAACTACATTGAGTTTGCCTCCGAAGGCAAGAAGGACACCCGCTTCCTGGTGCACAAGTCGGCGCAAATAGCAACCGGAGCAGGCGCCAAGGCCGCGCTGGCAAGCGCCAAGAGCTTCACCATCAGCGGCAACACGCTCAACCTGGCAGCCATCACCGAGGTGGCCCGCGACACCCTCACCTTCACCAGCGGCACGCTGACGAAGGCTTATCCGCTGTTTGCAGCGCCCAAGATGCTGCCCAAGGGCGACGGCACCAAGGACAACCCCTGGCGCATCGAGACCGTGGCCGACTGGCAGACAGTGGCCAAATACTCGCTCGACTACGAGGCAGCACTCGACGGCGAATACCTGCTGCTGGTCAACGACCTCGACTTCAAGGGCGACACCACTGCATCGGCAATGCTCGTGGCCGACGGCGCAACCCGCTTCCAGGGCCACTTCGACGGCAACGGCAAGACCATCGACGGCTTCGCATACCACAACGAAGACTACAAGACGGGCATCAACAAGGGTCTCTTTGGCCTGGTGGGCGACAACGGTGTGATTGAAAACCTCACCCTGGGCGCCAACAGCGACATCAACGGCTATCAGTACATTGGCGGCTTCGCAGGCCTGTCGAGCGGCACCATGCGCAACTGCGTGAACCGCGGCAAGGTGACCACCAGCAAGATGGGCTTTGCCGGCGGCCTCGTGGGTGTGGCCAATCCCAAGGCCCGCTTCATAAACTGCAAGAACTATGGCACCGTGACCTCGGCCAACGGCCAGGGCGGAGGCATTGCCGGCGAGGCCGCCGAGAACGTGGCCATCGACAGCTGCTTTAACGCCGGCGCCGTGTCGGGCAAATACTCGATTGGCGGCATCACCGGCTCGAGCAATGGCGGCATCACCCTCTCGACCAACGAGGGCGCAGTGACTGCAAGCCAGAACTACGCCGGCGGCATCACCGGCTACCAGTCGAGCACCAGCGGCGGCAACGTGACCTACTGCGTGAACCGCGGCAAGGTGACTACCACCACCTATAGCGCAGGCGGCATCATAGGCTGCCTGTTCCGTCCCGGCATAGCCAAGCGCAACGTGAACCACGGTGATGTGCAGTGCGGCACATATGGCGCCGGCGGCATCATCGGCACCATGGGCACTACACCCAGCATCGTTGTCGACAGCTGCGTAAACTATGGCTCGGTTGTGAGCAAGGCGAGCCAGGCCGGCGGCATCGTGGGCGTCACTGGCAACGCCAAGGCCGACAACCACAATGTGATTAGCCACAACGTGAACTACGGCAGCGTGGAGTGCACCAAGCAAAGCGCCGGCGGCATTGTGGGCGAAAACAAGATGAACAACGACGTGGTGGCCAACATCAACTATGCAAGCGTCACCGCCGACTACCAGGCTGGCGGCATCGTGGGCAACAACAACGACGCCCTGATTAAAGACTGCTTCAACGCAGGCGGCGTGCAAGGCCGCTACAACCTGGGCGGCGTGGCCGGCAACAGCGCTGGCCAAATCAAGTCGTCGGGCAACGCCGGACTCGTGTGGTCGACCGGCAGCAACGCAGCCAACGCCTATAACGTGGGCGGCGTGATGGGCACCGGCAAGGCCGAAGTGAGCGATGTGTACAACCACGGCAATGTGCACGGCTGCAAGCAGGTGGGCGGCATCATTGGTCTGCCAGTGAAAAACTACACCACCCTGGCACGCGCCTTCAACACTGGCAACGTGGCATGCGCCTCTGAGGCCGACTCTGCCTCGTGCGGCAACGTGTGCGGCGGCAAGGCGGTAGCCAATGTCACAGTGACCGACACCTACTACGACAGCCAGGCAGTGAACAGCACGTTTGCCAACGACACCGCAGCCAAAGCAGTGCCCACCGCAGCCCTCACCCAGCTCAACTGGGGCGACAGCTGCTGGACAATGCGCGCCAACTGCTATCCGGCCGTCAAGACACTGGCCGACTCCGCAATAGTGAAGCTCTACTCGGCAGCGCTGGCCATCGCCCCCGGCGACAAGCGCGATGCTGTGACCGAGAGCTTCAACGTGGGTGTGCCAGAAGGCGTTGAATGGACAGTTAGCGACAACCTGCGCATCGATGAAGACGGACACATTACGCTTGTCAACATCAACGGCGGCGAGACTGCCACCCTCAAGGCCAGCATCGGCGGCAACAGCCTTGAATACACCATCACCCTCCTCAAGCCCAGCGGCGCAGAGCAAATCGATGCCGACAAGGAAGTGGAGCGCATGGAGTATGTGGGCGTTAACGGCATGGTCTACAGCCATCCTGTGGAGGGTGTGAACATTGTGCGCACCATCTACAAAGACGGCACCTCATCGACCCGGAAAATGATAATCACCCGCACCCGCTAATAATCCTCTAACGGACAAGCGAGGCTCTTAACTGAGAGCTACCAAAACAAAGCGTCCCCGGCAGCAGCAACGGCTGTCGGGGGCGCTTATTTTTTTCTAACGCTGTGTGGCCGGATATTTATCCCACCACGTCGAATATGCGGATTTCCGGATCGGCCTGGAAATAAGGCGACAAGCCCTTGGCCACGTCATTCTTAAACATCTCCGACTCAAGATAGGCGGCCGCATGCTCCCTACTGTCGAAGCCGTGCAGCACCTGCACGTCTTCGTCGCGCACCAGCAGAGCCTTTGTCAGCGCGCCCTCGATGGTGTCGAGGAAAGGCTTACGATAGTCGAAATACACCTTAGCCGCACTCTGGCGGTCGCTC
>ERZ808240.2859-NODE-2859-length-17921-cov-15.871824_pt1 | contig 17921 bp, 16 predicted proteins | sample MGYA00521084_ERZ808240 | MGnify/ENA primary metagenome ERZ808240 (study PRJEB31516, sample SAMN03275571) | gut metagenome | biome: mammalia-associated habitat; material: feces | host: Papio cynocephalus | place: Kenya | collected 2012-08-06 ... | reverse complement strand
CTTCCAAGGAGGATAGCGGTGCTATCTGACTGAAGAAGCGGGAAGAAAATGAAGAATTTTTCACCTCAAAGAACATTTCAAACAAATCAAAACAGCTTCTCAGTATGAAGATTCAAGATTTTATGAATATGACCGTATTGCCGGACAAAGTTTCTATTTTTGTGTTCTGAATTTGGGATATTCATAATTCTGAAGCGGGATATTCATAAATGGGAAAGGATTGGAACATCTACGTTGACTGGAATCCGTGGCACGGCTGCACAAAGATCAGTCCGGGCTGCAGGTTATGCTATGTCTACAGGCAGGACGAGATGTACGGAAGCGAGATCGCGAGCAGCCTCGCACGCAAGACGCTGGCTTTCAATCTGCCGGTCAAACGGGGGCGTGACAGGAATTACAAGATTCCGTCCGGGAAGATTGTCTTCACGTGCTTCACTTCGGACTTTCTTCTAAAAGACGCTGACGCCTGGAGGCCGGAGTGTTGGGAGATGATGAGACTGAGGAGCGACTGTATGTTCTATTTCTTCACGAAAAGGATTGACCGGCTTGCGGAGTGTCTTCCTCCGGACTGGGGCGATGGGTACGACAACGTCATCGTCGGCTGCACGGTTGAGAACCAAGCCATGGCCGACTACAGGCTGCCCATATTCAAATCACTGCCTATCAGGCACAAGTCCATCGTGGTGGCTCCGATGCTGGAACGGATGGATGTTTCCCGGTGGCTTGACAGAGACATCGAGGAAGTCTGCGTCAGCGGTGAGTCAGGTGTCGGGGCAAGACCCTGTGACTACGACTGGGTCCTGGACCTGCGCTCGCAATGCATCGCCAAAGGTGTCGCGTTCCGTTTCCACCAGACCGGTGCCTACTTCATCAAAGACGGCAGAATGTACCGCATTCCCCGCCGCTTCCAACTAAGCCAGGCCCACAAGGCAGACATCGACTTCGGCATTAATGAATATTACGCCCCGGCAAAGCCCTGGAACCTCTGGGCAGAGACGGATTATAAATAACTTCATTTATCCGTGCGTGAAACCCCATGATTGACGCACAAAAGTACAAGGAACGAACGGCCGTGAGTAAATAGACAGGTTCTACTCACGGAAGCCACTGAAGCATCCGCTTCGTGAGCGAATGAGCCTCCACCGCGCACGTGAGGTTGCTAGAGGTGACTTCTGAGACAAGATACATATCGCAGCAGATGGAATTGTCCACAACCACATAAGGCAAGATATTCATTGGACAGCACTTAAGATCATTTATTGTCCATTATGAAGGGAATCTTTTAAATGATGATCGATGTAACTTTGCGGCTGAAAACAGAATGATTATGAGCGCATACAAATAATTGGACCTTGACACCTACTACAGAAAGGGAGTTTACGAAAGATTCACCAAGGTGGCAAGATGCTCCGTGTCAATCACGGACAGAATCGATGTCACCGAGCTTTATGAATATTCCAAAAGGACGGGCACGAAGTTCTACATCTTTCTCTACTTGCTCTCGAAGGTGATGAACTCGCGCGATGACTACCGTATGGCGTACCTATGGCAGAGCGATGAAGTCATCATCTACGACCGCATCAACCCGTGCCAATATGTCTTCAACGAGGCCACCGAGACCTGCACACCGGTGTACACTGAATATAATGATGAATATTCCTCCTTATATGCTGCGTGTCAGAAGGACATTGAATATGCCAAATTCCATCCAGAGTTTCACTTCGATCCTGCAAACCATCCGAACTGGTTCGATGCCTCGATCATTCCGTGGATCTCCTACGACTCGCTGAATGTGGAACTTCAGGATGGCTAATCTGTACTATCAACCAATTGTCAACTGGGGAAAATTCCGCGAAGAGAACGGCCGGAAAATGATGCACGTCACCGTCCGGATGAACCACGCGGTCGCCGACGGCTACCTTATCTCAAAGGTTTTCCTGCTGCTCCAGGCTGCCATCTCAGACTTCTGTGCTTAACGGTTAATACATCAGCCGGTCACTGAACCCGTCGAAGTGACCATGCGACCAATATTCCAACACTTCGACAAGCTCGCAGGTCACTTCGTCAGGCTCAGTGACCCACAACTAGTTCAGTGTCCTACGAGTCTTGCTCCTTGATTGAAACATCACCCCAGCACTACATCCAGAACCATCATCAGGACGAAGCCGATGGCGAAACCAATTGTCCCAATGTTGGAATGCTGGCCTTCAGATGCCTCCGGAATCAGCTCTTCCACAACGACATAGAGCATCGCACCTGCGGCGAAGGCCAGGAAGTACGGCAGAACCGGGGTCATCAATGACGCCAGCAACATCACCAGCAATGCTCCGATAGGCTCAACGATCCCGCTCAGGCTGCCTATCAGGAACGACTTCCGGCGGGTGTTCCCGGCGGCGCGCATCGGCATCGAGATGATCGCCCCTTCGGGAATATTCTGAATCGCTATTCCGATTGCCGTAGCCATCGCTGCCGCCGGGGCTATTGCTATTCCATCCTGCAAGGAACCTGCGATCACCACTCCCACAGCCATTCCCTCAGGAATATTGTGAATCGTCACCGCCAGAGCAAGCATCGCTGTCTTCGAGATCTTGGCCTTCAGTCCTTCAGGTTTGTCATCACCTATGTGAAGGTGAGGAGTAAGGTAATCAACCGCAAGCAGGAAACACATTCCGGCCAGAAGACCGACAGCGGCTGGGAGAACAGTCCCAACCCCTTCCGCCGCTGACATCTCCATGCTCGGAATCAGCAATGACCAGACCGAAGCCGCCACCATCACCCCGGACGCAAAACCCAGCAAAGCTTTCTGCAAAAGTGCCGGCATCTCCCTTTTCATAAAGAAAACGAACGCTGAACCGATCACCGTCCCCGCAAAAGGTATTAATAAGGTCGCTAACATTGCCTTGTCCATATTCATTGAATCAATTATACACGACTATTATCTCTCCGATGCCTGACTGTCTGATCGGCTTTCATATTCATCAAGGGCGGCGGACATCAGCTCTCGGCCTTTTGCAGCGATTTCCTCGCCTTTGGCGTAGTCGGGGATGGGACCGTAGGTATCGAAGTTCATGCTTACAAGCACGTCAGGTTTGTAGAGTTGGATGGCCTGTTTTGAGATAGTGTGATTCATCAAGGAAAAAGTCCTTGTCAGGATGGAATAGTAGTTGTCGCCCATAGGAACTTTCTCGTCATGGGCTTTCCGCTCTATCCGTTTGGTCTTGCGGTTAATAACACGCAACTCTTTGTAGGCTCTCTGGGCCTCATCGCCCAACAACCGCACACGGTCGATAAGAGGAAGGCCTTTTCGAAGGGCGAGATCACTGAACGTGTCCAATGTGTCGGACTTAAATTCAGAATCTTCCTCATGGGCCTCATCCAAAGCTTTCAGGTAGTTTGTTATACGTTCGGAATCAATCTGATTGACATCAAAGGCCACCAGAATGTCGTGTCCGTTGCGGACAGCCTGGCTAAGCGGCATAGTGTTTACGATTCCACCGTCAATCAGAGTATGGTAGCCGTACTTCACCGGGCGGAACAACGAAGGGATCGAAATGGAAGCACGGATAGCGTCAAACAACTTGCCCTCGCTGAACACGACTTCCTCACCTGTGTATAGATCTGTGGCCACCGCGCGGTAAGGAATCCGCAGATCCTCGATGTTCACATCAGGAACAACTTTTTTGATAGCATCTATAACCTTATCGCCTTTGACAAGATAACTTTTGCTGATGGAAACGTCCAAAAGGGAAAGCAACTTGGTGCTGTCCAAGTTGAAAAGCCACTCCTTGAAGCCATCCAGACCTCCTGCGGCATAGACTCCACCGACAAGAGAGCCGATAGAGCAACCTGTCACTGAGGTGATGTTGTAGCCTCTTTTTTTCAGTTCTTCTATAGCCCCGATGTAGGCGAACCCTCTTGGCCCACCACTCGAAAGTACCAATGCGACATCCTTTGTCATACTCATAACGGTTTAAAGCCTATAAAGATAGGAATAAATCTGATTCTTTTATAAATTTGCGCCCGGTTAGTCAGATTTTATTATGTTAATGGCAGATCAGATCAAGGAACCTGAGATGTCCCTTAAAACGTGGTCAGCTCTGGTGGGGCTGACACTATCAGCGTTCATATTCAACACTTCTGAGTTCATTCCTATCGCGCTGCTGACGGACATCGGCAGGGATTTCGGATTGACCGAGGCTAAAGCCGGAATGTTGATTTCGGTCTATGCTTGGGTCGTCATGGCCCTTTCACTTCCACTTATGCTGATGACGTCCAAGTTAGAGATGCGCAGACTTCTCCTTGGGGTCATCGCAGTGTTTACATCATTTCAGGTGATGTCTTATCTCTCGACATCCTTTGGAATGCTGCTGGCATCAAGAATAGGTGTCGCATGCGCGCATTCCATCTTTTGGTCAATAATCTCAATCATAGCGGTAAGGATTGTCCCCGCTAGTCATAAGGCAATAGCACTAAGCATGATAGTCACCGGATCGTCTATCGCGATGATCCTCGGTCTGCCGCTTGGACGCGTCATAGGTCTTAGCGTTGGGTGGAGAATGACATTCCTCAGCATCGGGGCTGTGGCATTGTTTATTCTCCTCTATCTTTCCGCATTGCTCCCAAGGGTGTCCAGCGGAGGCGGAATGACCGCCCACGACCTGCCGGCGATGCTGAAGAACAGGATCCTTGTCGGAATATTCATAACCACCGCCGCATTTGCCACCGGTTATTACACAGCGTACAGTTACATAGAACCGTTCCTTCAGCAGGTCGGTAAGATGACGGAGAACCAGATCACGCTGACTTTGATGCTCTTCGGTGGGGCCGGAATCATCGGAAGCTTGCTGTTCTCAAAGTATTTTCCGAAATACAGGTACAGGTTCATCAACCTCTCGCTTGCGGGTTTGATCGGTGGAGTTATTCTTCTGCGTCCCCTAGCTTTCAGCATTCCCGCAACCATTGCGGTCTGCGCCCTCATCGGTATGTCAGCGACGGCTTTCAACGTTGCGATGCAGTCGGAGATCATCACTGACACACCGCAGTCGCAATCCTCTGTCGCGATGTCCATCTTTTCTGGAATATTCAATTTCGGCATAGGAACCGGAGCCTTGGTCGGTGGAATGGTATGCTCGCATCTGTCGATTTCGTTCATCGGGGTCATGGGAGGAGCAATCGTGCTGCTGGCACTGGTTTATTGGAAATTTCTTGTGCTCAAGAAACCAATCAAACCTGCTCAGTGACAAAGGGGTCATTGAGCCCGAACATCTTCCGTTTGCATCAATCACTCAGCGGCGGCGATGCACTCAATCTCGACAAGGGCACCTTTCGGGAGGGTCTTGACGGCGAAGGCGCAGCGGGCAGGAAACGGAGCCTTGAAGAACTCGGAATAGATGCCGTTCATCGCGGCGAAATCATTAATGTCAGCGAGAAAGACTGTGGTCTTCAAAACTTTGTTAAGATCGGAACCAGCCTGTTCAAGAATGGCCTTGAGGTTGGTCAGGGACTGACGGGTCTGAGCCTCGACTCCCCCTTCAGGGAATGCACCGGTCTCAGGGTCGATCGGCAACTGACCGGAAACGAAGATGAAACCGTTCTGCTCGATGGCCTGGCTGTACGGGCCGATCGCCGCCGGGGCTTTTTCTGTGTTTATCTGTCTCATAAAATCAATTTTTGCCAAATTTAGGTAAAATAACTGATGATATTAAGCGGCTAAATGTGTAAATTTGTAAATCATAAAATAAAACACATTTACCATGGCACTCGAACAACAGATCCAGAAGGACATAATGGAGGCTATGAAGGCTCACGATGAGTCTCGCCTCAACGCTACAAGAAGCATCAAGTCAGAGATTCTTCTGGCAAAGACATCCGGAGCGGAGCACGAACTCTCTGACGCAGACGTTCTGAAAATAATTCAGAAGCTTGTCAAGCAGCGCAAGGAATCGGCTGAACTCTACACTCAGGGTAACAGACCGGAACTCGCCGAGAAAGAACTTGCCGAGATGAAGGTGATGGAGACCTACCTGCCGAAGGCGCTTTCCGAAGACGAGGTCAGGAATATTCTCAAAGAGATTGTCGCCGAGGTTGGCGCCACAAGTCCCAAGGACATGGGCAAGGTGATGGGAGCCGCCACGAAGAAGCTTGCGGGCCAGGCGGACGGCAAACTGATCTCAACCATTGTTAAGGAACTGCTCGCACAGTAAGATATTCTTAAATAATTGAAGGACAACAGCATCTATGATCAAAAAATCACCGAATATCGCTGCTGCCATAGCCGCGCTGACATTGTCGGTCGCGGCTTTTGCGCATACAAAAGGAGATGTGGTCGCTTCGGCAAACTCAGCGACCGAACAGGATCTCTACAAGGAGTTCCTTAACCCGCCGAAATCAGCCAGACCAAGGGTGTGGTGGCATTGGATGAACGGGAACATCACCAAGGACGGAATCAGGAAAGATCTTCTGTGGATGAAGAAAACCGGAATCGTTGGATTCCATAACTTCGACGCAGGGCTGGAGACTCCGCAGATAGTGGACAAGAGACTCATCTACATGACCCCTGAATGGAAAGACGCGTTCAAGTATGCGATCAACCTTGCCGACAGCCTTGACATGGAGATGACCATCGCCAGCTCTCCGGGATGGAGCGAGACAGGAGGACCATGGGTCAAGGACGAGGACGCTATGAAGAAACTCGTCTGGAGACAGATTGAAGTCGAGGGTGGCAAGCCTCTCAGCATCAAACTTCCGGAAGGATTTGCGGTGACCGGCCCGTTCCAGGACTTCTGCGTGTCGTTCGACGGCATCTCGCAGGTGTTTCTGAAGAAAAAGTTTTACAAGGATATTGCGGTGGTTGGAGTGAAACTCTGCGATGCGGACATTAACCTCAAAAACCTAAAACCGACCATCACAACAAGCGGCAGCAAGGTCAGTGGTGAGGAAATCCTTGACCACATAACGGGCGACAGTGTCGGCGACTACCTTGACATCACGGCGGACAAGGACGGCAAATGCTGGATCCAGTACGAGTTCTCCGAACCGCAGACCATCAAGTCCGTTGTAGTCTCGGAACTCAGGAAAGACGCGGGACAATATTCACACACCAAGGAGCTGCTTTACAGCAACGACGGTGTCCACTTCAAGGCCATCCCGCTTTCCTATCAGGCCGCGGCGCAAAGGACCTACGCCATTCCGGCCACCACTGCCAAGTACTTCAGATTCAACCTCAGAGACAATGGAGGCAAGAAAGACTGCCATTTCGGAATATCCCAGTTCGCCCTCTCGACTGTCACCAGAATCCAACTCGCCGGAGACAAGGCCGGCAACAGTTTCTACCGTCATCTCTGGATGGAGGACACACCTCACAGCACCGAAGCGGCGAAATTGGATGATGTCGTGGATCTTACCCCTTACGTCAAGGACGGTGTCCTCAATTGGAACGCACCGGAAGGCAACTGGAGAATCTTCCGCTTCGGCTACAGCCTGACCGGCAAGACCAACCACCCCGCATCTCCGGAAGCCACTGGACTTGAAGTTGACAAGCTCGACCCGAAGGCCATCTCTGAATATTTCCACAACTACCTCCAGACCTACGTCGACGCCTCCGATGGAAGACTCGGCAAAGGTGGCATTGAATATCTCCTCACCGACAGCTACGAGGCCGGGGCGCAGACATGGACAGGGAACATGTTCGCGGAGTTCAAAGCACGTAGGGGCTACGATCTTCTCAAATGGATGCCGACTCTGACCGGAATGGTACTTAACAGCACCGAAGAGACCGAAAGATTCCTCTTCGACTGGAGAAGGGCCATCGGAGACATGATCACTGAATATCACTACGACCTTCAGAACGAGATTCTCAAGCCTTATGGCATGAAGCGCTACACGGAAAGTCACGAGAACTACCGCGCCAACCTTTCCGACGGCATGGATTGCAAGCGTTACGCCGAGATTCCGATGTCAGCGTTCTGGATGGACTACAAGAAGGGCAACATATTCAATCCTCGCTTCGAGGCTGACGTGCGTGAATCCGCCTCTGTGGCGCACATCTACGGTCAGAACATAGCCGCGGCGGAGTCCTTCACTTCCGATGGCTACAGGGACGGGGCGTGGGTCTTCTCCCCAGCTGTGCTGAAGCCGACGGCGGACGCCGCGATGGCCGCCGGACTGAACCGGTTCGTGATCCACACATCGCCTCACCAGCCGGTTGACGGCAAGGTTCCCGGACTCGGACTCGGAAAGTACGGGCAGTGGTTCGACCGCCATCAGACTTGGGCGGATCAGGCCAGAAGCTGGACAGACTACCTGTCACGCAGCTGTTATCTGCTCCAACAGGGACGTTTCGTGGCCGATGTCGCCTACTATTACGGTGAAGACAACAACGCCACAGGCATCATGCTCAAGAAGGTTCCTGCCCTTCCTTACGGCTACAACTACGACTATTTCAGCCCGTCAGTGATCCGTGATCTGGCCAAGGCCGACAACGGAGAATTGACCGTGCCGAGCGGGATGAGGTACAAAGTCCTGATGCTCGACGCCAACGTCAAGCACATGTCGATCGACATCCTGCGAAAGATCAAGGAGTTCGCAGACGCCGGAATCATCATCTGCGGAGCCAAGCCTTCCAAACTCGCCAGCAACACCGGCACAGAGGACGAGTTCAAGGCTCTTGTGAGCGACATCTGGAACTCAGGACGCAAGAACGTGACGGCCGGAGTGCCCGCCGAGAAGGTCCTTTCAAGAATGGCACTCAAGCCAGACTTCAGCATTGCGGACGGAAACGGGAAGGACATCAAGTTCGTGCACAGGACGCTCGGCAACGGGGAAATCTACTGGGTGACAAACCTTTCCAAGGACACCAGAGACATCACGGCATCATTCAGAACTACTGGCAAGAAACCGGTCATCTGGCACGCCGAGGACGCTTCCATAGAACCTGTCAGCTACGTGTTCACGGACAGCAGGACAAACGTAAGGATGAACCTTACGCAGCATCAGTCAGTCTTCGTGATATTCACCGATGACACTGATGTCGCCAAGGCCGAACTGCCGCAGAACACATCGGAGACCATGGCTGAGATAAGCGCACCATGGTCCGTCAGATTCCAACAGGGTCGCGGAGCGCCTGAAAGTGCCACGTTCGAGAAATTAACCTCACTGTCAGAGAGCTCCGAGGCTGGAATAAAGTATTTTTCCGGTGCGGTGACATACTCGAACACATTCAAGCTAAAAAAGAAGGATATTCGGAGCAAGGATTCAGTCATCCTGGATTTAGGGGAAGTGAAAGACTTGGCTGAAGTGACCGTGAACGGCAAGAATTTGGGTGTGATTTGGAACGCCCCGTTCAAGGTTGACATCACCAAGGCTCTGAGGAACGGAACAAACACAATTGAGGTCAAGGTCATCAACATGTGGCACAACCGCCTCGTCGGAGATGTCCAGCCGGGAGTAAATGAAAAGATAACCTACACCCAGATGGAGTTCTTCAAACCGGACGAGCCACTGCTCCCAGCCGGACTTTTGGGACCGGTCAAAGTGATCGGAACAACGATAAATAAGTAGAGCAATGAATATAAAAAGACTTGTGTCAGCGTTTTTGGTGATGGCGGTCTGCCTGTCGGCATACGCAAAGAAACCGTCCAAACCTGTGTTGCGATTCAATGAGAGCCGTGAGTTCAAGGTTCTCCAGTTCACCGACACTCATCTGATCCCGTCAAATGCCACGACACCGTTGGTCTGGGAGAACATAAGAAACGCTGTGACAGGAGAGAAACCGGATCTCATCATGCTGACAGGAGATCAAGTCTATGCCAAGCCCGCTCTTGACAACTACAAGGTTATCCTTGACACCCTCGATAAATTCGGAGTCCCTTACGGAATCGTGTTCGGCAACCACGACAAGGAATTCGACCAGACAAACGCTTCCCTGCTGAAAGAGGCGATGTCACACAGGCTTTGCGTGACCTTCGACACCCCTGGGCTGCACGGAGAAGGCAACTGTTTCTTGGAAATAAAGTCTCATTCCGCAGACACCACGGCATCGGTGATCTGGTGCTTCGATTCCGGAAGCGAGTCTCCCCTTTCAAAGAAAGTCACCAAGAATTACGACTATGACTACGTCCATTCCGACCAAGTCGAATGGTACGGAAAGGCAAGCGCGGGAATCACAGGCGCACACTGTGGCAATCCGCTTCCTTCAGTTGCTTTCATGCATATTCCTTTACCTGAATATTCCTACGCCTTCAAAGAGGATTCTAATTTCAAGGCCTACGGGACCCATCGCGAGACCATCTGCTCATCCCATTTCAATTCAGGGCTTTTCTGCAAGATGCTTGAATGCGGAGACGTGATGGCCGTCTTCTGCGGACACGACCACGACAACGACTTCTCGGTGGGCTACTACGGCATCATGCTGGCATACGGGCGCTACAGCGGAGCGGCGACGGTTTACAACAACATCGGGATGAACGGAAGCAGGGTCATCGTGCTCCACGAGGGTGAACGCAAGTTGGATTCCTACATCCGCCTTCGCGACGGCTCGGCCAAGGACCTTACACATTACCCGGAATATTACAGGTAACAAAAGAAAACCATTTAAAACCAAAATATTATGAAAACTGTTTTGAAAGCGCTTTGCGCGGCTGGAGTTATGCTTCTGGGCATGGCATTGCCGGCAAACGCTCAGACATCCTCGGGTGATGTCAAAGGGTTCAATTATGAAGCCAATCTGATGGTCGGGGTGATGCAGATGGCCTACGACAGCGATGAGTTTCCTGGGCATCACTGGTATAAAAGGGACCTCAGCGACATTTACGACCCGTACACCGGCGATCCAGGTTTCTCGGCCTTCTACACAGCGGATTTCAATGTATATCTCACCAAATGGCTGAAGGTCGGTGCCAGCGCAGGCTACGCCAAAGCATGGGCGAATGTGTTCGACCCTCGCGGCAACAAAAAAGTCGGAGAAAAGACATTGAACGACTACTCTCTGCTGGGACAGGCCAAATTCACATTCATCAACAGGCAGATTTTCAGGATGTACGCCGGAATCGGAGCCGGAGCCTCGGTTTGGGCAGGGAATGACTGCGGTGAATCTTATTCCAAGATTCTTCCTGCCGTAGAGTGGATCCCGTTAGGCTTCCAGTGGATGGATCACAAAATATACACGACCCTTGAAATTGTGGTAGGAACCAGAATGGGCGGAATCAGAGGAGGATTAGGATACAGATTCTAAACTTGAATATCATGAAAAGAATTTTATCAATAGCGACAGTGATCGCGGCCGCAATTCTCGCGGCATCATCTTGCAGCAAGGCTGAGAGAGATTTTTCAGGAAGCTACGGAGAAGTGACCTACTCAATAGGCCCGTATATGATGTGCATAGCCGACAATCTGATTGTCGACAATCTTAAGATTTTGGAATATAAGACCTTAGGCACAAAACCTGACATTCAAAGCAAAACCTCGGAAGTCGAACCTCTTGACCCATCCTACAGGATGCCTGGCGTCAAGATCGAGAAAGCAGCCGAGGACAGCACATGGGTAATCTCCAACAAGGGACTGGAATATTGGTTCCTCGGCGACGATTCCTACCCAACCGACTACACCATAACGGCCAGAATGCTGCCAGGCGACTACAATCATTTCCATAGCTGGAAGGTCACGGTCAATGGAGAAAGACGTGAGCAAAAAGGCTACTCATGCAAATTCTCCACTCCGGAAACGCCTCTCACCTACACGATCGGAGATTCCGAATATACATGGGGCAGCTGCCAAGGCAAACTGAATATGCTTGTGTACAAAGACGGCAAGGCCATAGATTCGATTGTTATGGCACTCTGGGGTGGCAGGGATGATTACAGCCTTGTAAGAACCTACTAATAATAGGCAGATCCAGAATGAAAAAGACAGAGGCCGCTTCGGGAGTGATTCCGCAGCGGCCTCTGTCATAATTATGTGGTTAAGTTTACTTTCTTAAAGTAGGAAGCCAGGTCTGGATATGCTTGCCTTTCCAGCAGTCAACTGAGGAGTAGTCCACCATTTTGATGTCGCCTTCTGTGGTAGGGACAAGAAACTGCATTCTGGTGCCGGCACGTTCTGGATCGACGACCTTCACTTTGACTTCGCCGTCAGGGTCTGCAACTACCTGAACAGGCTTGTTGTAGTCCGGGTCGATGTTCTCGTCACGGGCCAGAACCAGCGGTCCCCACTGCACGGCCTGGAAGTACTTGCCTTCAGGGTTGCGACCGTTCTCGGCAGCCTTGATGAGTTTGGCCTTCATGTCGAATATGATGTAGATGCTGTCCCCGGCCTGCCATTTGCGCTCAAGGTTTAGATACTTTCCAGCCTCTACCTTGCCGACATACTTGCCGTTGACCGCAACGTATGTCATCTCGCTCCAAGAAGGAATATGCAGTTTCACGGTGAACTTCTCCTTGGCGGCCGGTTCTACAGAGATGCGTACCTCATTGGAGCGAGGATATTCAGTGACGATTCCAAGCTTCACCTCGTTGCCTTTCGCTGTCTTGGCGGTCACGGTTCCGGCGTTGTAGAGGTTGATTACTGGCCCTTCCTTTGACTGCATCGCCGCGATGTAAGGGAGGTATGACAATCCGCATGGGCCGCTGAGGTTGCAGCAGGTCACTGGCTGGCCATCAATGTTGGTGCCCCAACCACTGTTTGTCACCTTCGCTCCGTTCAGAAGGTTAACGTAGCTGAAACTCTTTCCATCGGGCTTCATGGCGCCCAGAAGGCCGTTGTAGGCATATTTCTCGATGTAGTCAACCGCCGTAGGGTCACCGGTAAGGCGAAGGTACTGTGAGCAGTACTTCATCCAGGTCACACCCACGCAGGTCTCCATCATTCTCTTGATGTCCGGGTTGGTCTGCTCCACGGCGGTGTTGCTCCATCCCTCGCCGTTGAGTCTTGGCCAATAGATGTCGGCCCCCGCGTTGCCGATGATGGTTATTTCATTCTCGATCACATCATTGAAGAAGTTGTCAAGGCAAGTCTTCCACCTCGGGTCTCCGGTGGCGCGGTAATATTCAGCCAATCCCTCCCAGACCGAGGTCATCTCGTATGCCTTAGGGTATGGCTTGCCCACATTGTAGAGATGCTCCCCATCAAAGACCTGCTGGAAGATGTTGCTGCCTTTGGAGGCTCCTGTTGTGACTATGTATTCAGCGAAATCGAGATATTCCTTTTTTCCGGTAAGAAAGTAAAGTTTTACCATCGGCTCCAGGATTGACGATGATTCGATCTTTGTCGAGCTCCATCCCAAATCGGTGATGCTTTTCTTAGGAGCCGGACCGACCTGGTCTATCACGCTCTTCGCTTCTTTCTCCAACGCCGCAAGAACCCTTGGATCCTGCTCTACATCAGTGTAGTACTGAAGAAGGCCAAGCATCACGTACTTTCTCTCCCAGATGTCGCCGTCACGGTTGCCCGGCTGGTCGTCAACCGCTGTGCAGCTTATGCTGCCGTTGCTCTTCTCTGTGGCCATGAGCTTGTAAACCAGACTCTTGGTAAGTTCCTTGAGTTTAGGGTCGCCGTTGTAGCGGTATAGCAAGGAGTTCGTGCGGATGCACTTTCCAGGCATCTCGCCTAGAGCGAATTTAGGACGTCCGACGACGAAATAGTCGATGACCTTGTCGTAAGGCATCACTCCGTTGACCCAGTGGTCGATGGAGTTCTGGATGTCATCGGCGAAGTAGCCGTTGAATGTCACACTTCCGGCCGGAAGCGGTTCGATCACGTCATTGACCTTCTTCAGGTTCTCCTGAGCGAAAGCTCCGACGGATAACAGCATGGCTGCTGCGAAAACGATTGCATTTTTCATTATTGTAACTATTGAATATTTCCAAAATCCTACAAAGTTAACATTTTCCACGTAACTTCCGACATTGGCAAAGAACGAAAAGAACAATTTCATTAAAAAATCAAGGAATATACCGGCAAGATGGATGCAGACGGTGAAATACCATCCGCTGGTCTGGGGTAAACAACAAGAAACAACAAGAAACAAAACCGCTTTTGCCGGAGAGGATTTTTGTTTGTATCTTTGTAGGTAACCGCGTCAATTTAGATTTATGGTAAGAATATTCTGCAAGAACACCGGGACATACAAAGAGTTCCTTGAAGGGACTCCCCTGCTTGACATCGCTCCGGCTTTCGAGTTCGACAAACCTTACGACATACTGGCCGCCAAGGTGAACAACGTGGCCGAAGGGCTAAGGTTCAGGGTTTTCCACAATCGTGACGTGGAGTTTCTGGACTATCGCACCTACATCGGACGCAGTTTCTACAGCCGCTCGCTCTGCTTTCTACTGTACAAGGCCACAAGAGACCTGTTCCCGGAAAGCAGGATGACCATCCGCCGGCCGATCTCAAAAGGCTATTTCTGCTCGGTCTACAAGAACGATGGATCTTTCCTGACGGAAGAGGACGTGGAGGCTATCGGAGCGAGGATGAGGGAACTCGTGAGCGAGAATATTCCTTTCAGACGCAAGGAACTCCAGATTGCGGAGGCCATCAGGATATTCAAGGAATCCGGCGACCTCGACAAGGTGAAGCTGCTGGAGACGTGCGGCGAGGTCTACATCACCTGCTACTCGCTTGGCGATGTGACTGACTACTACTATGATGAGCTCGTACCGAGCACCGGCTACCTTAAGACATTCGGTGTGAAGCTCTGCCACGGGGGAATATTGCTGCGTGTCCCTGACCGTCACCATCCTGAGGATCTGGCCCCGCTTCACGAGCAGCCTAAGACTTTCGAGGTGTTCGCCGAGACGCACAAATGGAACTGGATAATGGGGCTTTCCAATGTCGGGGATGTCAATGAATCCATCCTGAAAGGCAACGCCTCCGACCTGATCCAGATCTCAGAGGCATTGCAGGAAAAGAAGATAGTCCAGATCGCCGAGGAGATCGAAAGACGACACAACGACCCTGAGAATCCTGTCAAGCTGGTTCTCATCACGGGGCCTAGCAGCAGCGGAAAGAGCACGGTCTGCAAAAGGCTGAGCGTCCAGTTGAAGGCCTGTGGGCTGCACCCGATCTCGTTCTCTACCGATGATTATTTCGTCAACCGGGTTGACACCCCGAAACTCCCTGACGGGAGCTACGACTTCGACAACTTCGACACAGTGGATCACGAATATCTTCAGAAAGACCTTGTCAAACTGCTCGACGGCGAGGAGGTAGAAGTACCTGAATATAACTTCGTAACAGGCCGTAGAGAATTTAACGGCAAGAATCTGAAGCTTGGAGAAAGGTCTGTGCTGCTGATCGAAGGGCTGCACGCGCTCAATCCTCGTCTGACGGAGAAAGTCCCGGACAAGGAAAAATTCAGAATATTCATAAACACCATCACCTCCATCTCGCTGGACTGCCACAACTGCATTCCGACGAGCGACAACCGTCTGCTGCGAAGAATCGTGAGGGATTATCTCAAAGGGGCTTTCACGGCGCGGGAGTCGATCGCGAACTGGCCGAATGTGCGCAGGGCTGAGGTCAAGTGGATCTACCCGTTCCAGGAGAACGCGGACGTGCTGTTCAACTCGGCCTACCTCGTGGAGTTCGCCGTGCTGCGCACCCATGCGGAGAGGATTCTGGCGACCGTACCGAAAAACTGTCCGGAGTACAGCGAGGCGCACAGGCTGCTGAAGTTCCTGCATTACTTCGTGCCGGTTTCAGACAAGGAGATCCCGCCGACATCGCTGATCAGAGGGTTCATCGGAGGAGGAAGCTATTGACATTCAAACGGCTGACCGACGCCGAGGATGCGGTTTTGGCGGCCGGAAATGACACTTACATATTCATAGACAACAATTAAAAACATCTACCAACAGAATGGCGGACGAAAAGATAATATTCTCAATGAACGGTGTGGGAAAGGTTCTCCCGCACAACAACAAGGTTATTCTGAAAGACATCTACCTTTCATTCTTCTACGGAGCGAAGATCGGCATCATCGGTCTGAACGGTTCCGGTAAATCAACCCTGATGAAGATCATCGCCGGCGTGGAGAAATCCTACCGGGGCGAGGTGGTCTGGGCTCCGGGCTATTCGGTGGGCTACCTTGAGCAGGAGCCGCAGATGGATCCGGACAAGACCGTCATCGAGGTCGTGCAGGAAGGCGTGCAGGAGGTGATGGATGTCCTCAATGAATATAACGAGATCTCCATGAAGTTCATGGAGCCGATGGACGACGACCAGATGAACGCGCTTATCGAGCGTCAGGGCGAGCTGTCCGAGAAGATCGAGCATCTGGGAGGCTGGGAGATCGACGCAAAGCTCGAAAGGGCCATGGACGCTCTGAACTGCCCTCCGGCCGACTCCAAGATCTCAACGCTTTCCGGTGGCGAGCGCCGCCGTGTGGCTCTGTGTCGTCTGCTGCTCAGGGAACCTGACGTGCTGCTTCTGGACGAGCCGACCAACCACCTCGACACCGAGAGCATCCAGTGGCTAGAGGCGCACCTGCGTCAGTACAAGGGCACGGTCATCGCTGTGACCCACGACCGTTATTTCCTCGACAACGTGGCCGGATGGATTCTTGAGCTTGACAGAGGTGAGGGCATTCCGTGGAAAGGCAACTACAGTTCATGGCTGGAGCAGAAGACCAAGAGGCTTGAGATGGAAGAGAAGCAGGAGAGCAAGAGACGCAAGACCCTCCAGCACGAGTTGGAGTGGGTGCGCATGGCTCCGAAAGCCCGTCAGGCCAAGCAGAAGGCACGTCTTGGAGCCTACGAGAAACTGGCCGCAGCTGATTCTAAGGAGAAAGAGGCGAATCTTGAAATATACATTCCTAACGGACCGCGCCTCGGCAACAAGGTCATCGAATTCAAGGACGTGTCCAAGGCCTACGGAGACAAGGTTCTCTTCGAGCACCTTTCGTTCGCCCTTCCGCCCGCCGGAATCGTGGGTGTCATCGGTCCTAACGGAGCCGGCAAGACAACACTGTTCAGACTCATTATGGGCATCGAGAAGCCGGACACCGGCTCAATTGACATCGGAGAGACAGTGAAGATCTCTTACGTGGACCAACAACACAGGAGCATCGATCCGGACAAGACCGTGTTCGAGACCATAGCCGGCAACTCCGAGTGGGTAAGGCTCGGCAACAAGGACATCAACGCCCGAGCATGGGTGTCAAGGTTCAACTTCAGCGGTTCCGATCAGGAGAAACTCTGCGGAGTGCTTTCCGGAGGTGAGAGGAACAGGCTGCACCTAGCGCTGACCCTCAAGGATGAGGGCAACGTCCTGCTTCTGGATGAGCCTACGAACGATGTGGATGTGAACACAATCCGCGCTCTGGAGGACGGTCTTGAGAACTTCGCGGGCTGTGCCGTCGTGATCAGCCACGACCGCTGGTTCCTGGACAGGATCGCCACACACATCCTCGCCTACGAAGGAGACTCCAACGTGGTGTTCTTCGAGGGCAACTATGCCGAGTACGAGGAGAACCGCAAGGCACGCCTCGGCAACACAGAGCCTAAGAGGTTCAAGTACAAGAAATTGATGGAATAGTTATTGCAGGGTTCCGGTGTTGGTGCGCTGCGGTGGCGCACCATAATGTTGCACTAAAACTATAACTGTTATGGCAAGTGACTCAAAAAAGTACGAATGCCTGCGCTGTGGTTGGATCTATGATCCGGCAGAAGGCGATCCTGATGGTGGCATAAAGCCCGGAACCCCGTTCAAAGACATCCCGAGAGACTGGAAGTGTCCGGTCTGCGGAGCTTCGAAATCCGATTTTGCGGAATATTCGGAATAAGTGTTTTTTTGTGGAACAGATAAGAATCGAGAAAAAGCCGGTCTGGATTGAACTGACCGGCTTTTTTCTATTCATTAATATCCTGTTTGTTTCTAAGAAGCTGTTTTGATTTGTTTGTTTGAAGGTTTGAGAGTGAAAAACTTCAGGT
>ERZ808240.2858-NODE-2858-length-17923-cov-12.892154_pt1 | contig 17923 bp, 14 predicted proteins | sample MGYA00521084_ERZ808240 | MGnify/ENA primary metagenome ERZ808240 (study PRJEB31516, sample SAMN03275571) | gut metagenome | biome: mammalia-associated habitat; material: feces | host: Papio cynocephalus | place: Kenya | collected 2012-08-06 ... | reverse complement strand
CGTCGCGCAAGGCGCGTGACCTCGGCGTCGTACTCGACGACATCCATCTCGAGCCCGGCATGGCGCATGAGCGCGAACTTGGGATAGGAGTATCCGCCACCGCCCAGCATGAGGACGCGGTCGATGCCATGGCCGAAGCCCTCGCGCATGGCTGGCTCCGCCTCGAAGACGTCGTCGAAGGCGCGATAGTACGCAAAGACCGGCTCCGCCCAGCGCTCGCCCGCATAGGTGGCACTTTGATAGACGCCGCCCTGGACGAGCACGCGCACCTCGGCGCCCTCCGCATCGCGGACCGTCTTGACCCGGGCGAGGCCGCTGCGCGTGCGCGCCACCTGCAGCACGACGTTGCGCACCGCGACGGCCGCGGCACCCAGGGCCGCGGCGCCGAGCGCCACGCCGGCGGCTGCCGCGGCAGCGGGGACATTGAGCTTCTTCATCGCACTCAGAGCTCCTTTTGCTGGTAGAGACCGCTATCGTGAAAGCCGAGATGCCGGTAGTACTCGCGCGTCCCGACGGCGCTGATCACGTTGATGCACACATAGCCGGCTGCCTTCGCGATCTCGCAGGCCCACTCGACGAGCGCCCGGCCGAGACCGTGATGCTGAGCCGCCTGCCCGGTCTTGCCCACGCGCGCCGCCATGCCGTACACATGCACCTCGCGGATCATCGCCTCGCCCGGTGCCACGGGAAGCTCCTCCGCATGCGCCGCGACAAACTCCCGGCTCGGCAGCGACAGGCGCAGGAACCCGGCGATCTTGCCCTCGGGGGTCACCCATTGCAGGAACCGCTCGCTCGTGACGGGCGTCTCATAGGGAACCGCCTCGAGCGCAAGCGTCGAGAGGTCTGCCCCGCCCGTGCCGATCTCGCGGAAGCGGATCTCGCGCACGTGGGCACCCTCGCCACGCGACGCCAGGCGATTTTCAACGAGCTGGCGCAGATTGGGCTTCTTGTTGCCGACCATGATGTCGTCCGACGAGAAATCACGGATCATGCGGCTGATGCGGCAGAAGGCGGGCGTCGCCACGATATCGTCCGCGAGCACGTCGAGGAGCTCCTCCTCGGTATAGGGACGCCATTCGCCGCGCTCGTAGCACCCCACGAGCCTCGACCCCTCGATGAGCGCGCACGGGTAGAGCTTGACCTCGTCGGGCATGAAGGCACCCTGGGTGACAAAGCGCCCGTAGTCGCGCTTGTCGCCCTCCGGCGTGGCACCGAGCAGGTTGAGCATGAAGTGCGCGTGGATCTTGAAGCCGAAGATGCGGGCGAGCGAGAACGCCCGCTCGATCTCGTCGACCGTGATGCGCCGCCCGTTGATGTCGAGCAGGCGCTGGTCGAGGCTCTGCACCCCCATCTGAATCTTGGTGCAGCCCAGGCGGCGGATAAGCGTGAGCGACTCCGGCGTCACGGCATCGGGCCGCGTCTCGATCACGAGCCCCACCACGCGATGGCGAGCCGTCTCGTTGATATGCTGCTGGCGCTCGAGCTCGGCTACCGTCGCCGTCTGCCAGCACGCGACCGCGCCCCAGGGCGTGCCGGGTCCATAGAGCCGGCTCACGGCGCGGTTGTACCCGCCCTCGCGCTCGTCAACCTTCGCCTGCTCGGCGGCGACACCCGCGGTAAGCGCGACGCCGTACGTCGCGATACCGGCATCGCGGTAGCGCTGGCGGCGTTCGGCCACCACCGGCGGCAGCGCGTCCTCGGGGGCGTCATCGAGCAGGCGACCCGCCTCGGCGCGGCTGATGCCCGGGCGCGCAAGCATGGGGTTCGCCGCGACGCCCGCCACGGCATCGTCGTTGAGCGCGCGGAAGAGCTCGGAGATAAACCAGGTCTGGTAGCCCTCGGGGTAGTCGCTCCAGGTGCCGCCGAGCACGATGAGCTCGATCTTGTCCGTCGCGTGCCCCATCTGCGTGAGCGCCGTGAGCCGCGCACTCACCTGCAGATACGGGTCGAAGCAATTCTGCTCCGCCCGCGCGCAGGCGGGCTCCGCATGGAGGTAGCTCTTGGGCATGCGAAGGTCGTTGGGGCAGAAGAGGCAGTCGCCCGAACACGGCCAGGGTTTGGTGATCACGGTGATGGTCGCCACGCCCGAGGCCGTACGGCGCGGCTTCATACGCAAGGTCTCGAGCAGGCGGCGCTCGAGCTCAGGGGTCACGCCCCACGTGCCCCAGCGCTCCGGTTCCTCGCGCTTGACGCGCTGGTAGTACGGCAGCAGCCGGCGTTTGGCGAGGTTGCGTTTGTCGGCGCCGGACCGGCGGGCCTCGGCGTGTATCAGTTTGACGAGTACTTTGTCGTCCACGGTCTCGCCGCGGCGCAGGGCCTCGAGTATGTGCAAGATGATCTGTTCCATACCGCCATTGTAAAGGGAAAGCCGGGCGACACCTGCTCGGCATCGCCCGGCTCCATACCCCCTGCGAGGCGACGGTCGTCAAAACCTTCGCCCCATGATGCCCCTCAAGCGCCTAATGGGCGTCCAGCGTCACGTCGCCCGAATCGATATCGAACGTGTACGTCGCGGAAACCCACGGAACCCAGGGCCTCCGCCATCCTCTCCGATAGAGTCCGCGATGCTGTGGGAATCGATGCGAGACTTTTGACAACCGCCGGTTGCGGGTGCCCTTGAGCTGCGAAAACGATGCAGAGGAAATGATGCGCTCGGTGCCGGCGCACACACGCCGGCATTGGCGCTAGTATGGTCAGGACATGCAGACCACTCATGGCACCGAAGGAGTCCGCGCCGTGAACCGCGATTTCGCCTCGTCGCTCATCCAGCTCAACAACACGTTCTACCGCGAGCACGCCGCGTCGTTCTCCGACACGCGCCAGGCCCCGTGGCCCGGCTGGATCCGCACGATGGACGTCGCGCTCAAGCAGCTCGACATCGAAGCGATCGAGCGACCCTTGCGCGTCTTCGATCTCGCATGCGGCAACATGCGTTTCGAGCATTTCCTCTCGGGCGGCCTGCTCATGGCCAAGGGTGCCCGTGCCGACGACCCGCAGACGGACGAGAGCTTTCCCATCGAGTTCTACGGCGTCGACTCGTGCCAGGACCTCGCCATCGATGCACGCGGCCACGCCCTGCGCATCCCCAACCTGCACTTCCAGGAGCTCGACGTCCTCGACGCCCTTATGAAGCTCAACCCGGCCTGTCCACCGAGCACGCTCTTCGACGCACCCCTCGCCGACGTCACCGTCTGCTTCGGCTTCATGCACCACGTGCCGTCAGGCGAGTACCGCGTGCGCGTGCTCGACGCCCTCGTGCGCCAGACGCGTCCGGGCGGCATCATCGCCATCAGCTTCTGGGAGTTCATGAACGATGAGCGCATGGCCAGGAAGGCCGTGCGCGCCGAGGCCCGGGCCGAGCTCACCCCGCCCTTCGAGGGTTACGATTCCGCGCAATTCGAGGTCGGCGACCACCTGATCGGCTGGCAGAACGACCGCCATGCCTACCGCTACTGCCACCACTTCGACGACGCTCAGATCACCGAGCTCGTCCACGGGGTGCGCACGTTCTACAAGAGCGGCGAGGTCCCCGTGCGAGAACTGGAGCGATTCCACGCCGACGGCCGCTCCGGCGACCTCAACCGCTATGTGATCCTCAAGCGCCTGTAGCGCTGCCGCCCTTCACCCGACCCAGAGTCAAACAAGGAGCCCCATGGGAGCCATCCACGTCCGCACGCCTAAGAACTTCGTGCTCGAGGAGCGCCTCGAGCGCTATGGGCGCGCCATCGAGACAGCGCCCGAGCGCTATACCGGGCTCTGGCGCGAGGCGTGCGCACCGGCGGGTGCCCCGCCATTCACCCGACTCCATCTCGACCTCGGATGCGGCAAGGGAACCTATCTCGTCGAGCGAGCATGCCGCGAGCCAAACACGCTCTTCATCGGCATGGACCAGGAGCCCATCTGCGTCGCCTATGCCGCGCAAAAGGTCTGCGAGTCCGGCCTCGCGAACGCCCTCGTCCTGCCGCGCGGCGCCGCCTCGCTGCCGAATCTTTTCGCTCCAGGTGAGCTCGATGCCATCACGATCAACTTTCCCACACCGTGTCCCAAGGCGCGGCATGCCGAGCGCCGGCTCGTCCACGTCGACGCGCTCATGTCCTACCGCCCGCTTCTCGCTGCGGGCGCGACCGTCACGCTCCGCACCGACAGCCAGCCGCTCCGCGACTACGCCCGCGGCCAGTTCGCCGCGGCGGGTTATGAGACCCGCTGGACAAGCGACGACGTGCGCGCCGAGCATCCCGAGCACCCTGAAACCGAGTACGAGCGCCGGACCCGCGAAATGGGCGCCACCGTCCACGGCATCTGCGCCGCACCGGGCCCCGAGCCCACGCCCGAACAGGTCGCCGCGGGCCGCTCCCAGGAGCAGAGCCTCGCCTGCTACCTGCCGCATGACCTCGATTCCCTCACCTACGTGCCGCTCGGCATGGAGGAGGCCATCGAGAACTTCAAGAACCGCGCCCGCAAGGGAAAACCGCACCTCCCGCAGGAGCGCTAGCACGGCGGCTCCATCGACCGCCCCATCCACGTCGATCTTCAGCTATTTTCCGCCACAAACGCCTGCCTTTCGCGCCCTCCGCCATAATGGGTGGCGGACGAACACAGAGGAGAAAGTGGCGATATGGCCCCAAGCACAACCGATAGCACCCAGAACACCCCGACCGGAGCCGTGACCGTCTCCGGTGCCGGCGCGGCAAGTTCCTTTGCCGGCGGCACCGGCACCGAGGCGGAGTTCGGCTCGCTCGGGAGCCTCTCCCCCACCTGGTGGGAGCCCGAGGACGGTAGCGAACCCGAGCCCTGGCTCTCCCCCGACGAGGCGTTCGAGCGCTTCTACGAATGGACGGCCGGGCGCGGGATCGAGCTCTGGGACCACCAGGAAGAGGCCCTCATGGACCTCGCCGCCGGCGATCACGTGATCCTGGGCACCCCGACGGGATCGGGCAAGTCGCTCGTCGCGCTCGGCATGCTCTTCATGGGCATGGCCCAGGGCAAACGCTGCTACTACACCGCGCCCATCAAGGCGCTCGTGAGCGAGAAGTTCTTCGACCTCGTCCAGGTGCTCGGCCGCGACAACGTCGGGATGATCACCGGCGACACGCACATCAACACCAAGGCGCCCGTGATCTGCTGCACGGCCGAGATCCTCGCGAACGATGCCCTGCGCGAGGGCGACGAGGCCGACGTGGGCTGCATCGCCATGGACGAGTTCCATTACTTCGCCGACCCCGACCGCGGCTGGGCCTGGCAGGTGCCGCTGCTCACGCTGCCCCACACGCAGTTCATGCTCATGAGCGCCACCCTCGGCGACGTCACCGCCATCGCGGCCTCGCTCGAGGAGCATACCGGCGCCACCTGCGACCTCGTCGTTGACGCGCCGCGCCCCGTGCCGCTCAGCTACGACTACGTCACGACCTCCATCGAGGGAACCGTCGAGCTCGCCATGCGCCGCGGCGAGGCCCCGCTCTACATCGTGCACTTCAGCCAGGACGCCGCGCTCTCCACGGCCCAATCGCTCGCGAACTTCGGCATCGCGACCAAGGAGCAGCGCGAGGCCATCAAGGAGGCTGCCCGCGGCACGAGCTTCTCGACCGCCTTCGGCAAGATCTTGAAGCGCCTGCTCGGCTGCGGCGTGGGCGTGCACCACGCCGGTATGCTGCCGCGCTACCGCCTGCTCGTCGAGCGCCTCGCCCAGCAGGGACTCCTCCCCGTGATCTGCGGCACCGACACGCTCGGGGTCGGCATCAACGTGCCCATCCACACCGTGGTGCTCATGGCGCTCACCAAGTTCGACGGCTATAAGATGCGCCGCCTGCGCGCCCGCGAGTTCCACCAGATCGCCGGCCGCGCCGGGCGGTCGGGCTTCGACACCGAGGGCATGGTCATCGCCGAGGCGCCGGAGCATGAGATCGAGAACGCCAAGCTCATGGCCAAGGCGGGCGACGACCCCAAGAAACTCCGCAAGATCAAGAAGAAAAAGGCACCCGAGGGCTTCGTGACCTGGAACAAGCAGACTTATCAGCGCCTGATCGAGACGCAGCCCGAGACGCTCAAGCCCCGTCTTCGCATCACACATTCCATGGTGATCAGCGTGGTCGAGCAGGGCGGCGACGCGCGGGCCCGCGTGCACGACCTCATCGAGACGAGCCTGCAGACCCCCGAGGAGAAAGCCAAGCTCGAGCTCCGCGCCGACGAGATCTTCGCCACGCTCATCGACTCCGGCGTCGTCGTGCGCACGGAGGTCCCGCCCGCGCCGGGAGCCCCCGCAGACGCCGAACCCGACATCGATTACGCCCTCACCGTCGACCTGCCCGAGGACTTCGCCCTCGACCAGCCGCTCTCGCCGTTCCTGCTCGCAGCACTGGAGCTCCTCGATCCCGAGAGCGAGACCTATACCATGGACCTCATCTCCATGGTCGAGGCCACGCTCGAGGACCCCAAACAGGTGCTCCGCGCCCAGGAACGCGCCGCCCGAGACCGTGCCATGGCCGAGATGAAGGCCGACGGCGTCGAATACGAGGAACGCCTCGAGCGTATCCAGGACATCACCTACGAGAAGCCTCTCGAGGACCTGCTCGATGCCGCCTTCGACAAGTACTGCCAGGAGGTCCCTTGGGCCAACGACTACCGCCTCTCCCCCAAGAGCGTCCTGCGAGACATGCTCGAGAGCGCGAGCGACTTCAAGGGCTACATCCAAAAGCTCGGCATCGCCCGCTCCGAGGGCATCCTCCTGCGCTACCTGGCCGAGGCATATCGCTCGCTCGACCGCACCGTGCCCATCGAGAAGCGCGATGAGCGCCTGAACGACATCATCTCGTGGCTCGGATTCGTGGTGCGCTCCGTCGACTCGAGTCTGGTCGACGAGTGGGAGAACGCCGGGAACCCCGCCGCGCTCGATGCCGCACCTCCCAAGGGCATCGACGAGGTGGTGGCCGATCGCCGCGGCTGCACGCTGCTCGTCCGCAACGCGCTCTTCCGCCGCGTGACGCTCGCCGCTCGCGGGCGCGTACGCGACCTAGGCGAGCTCGATGGCGACTGGGGCATGAGCGAGGTGCGCTGGAAGAAGGCACTCGACGCCTACCACGAGCAGCACGAAGAGATCCTCACCGACGGCGACGCGCGCTCAACGGCGATGTTCACGATCGACGGGTCGGACGAGAAGAGCGACCACGTCTGGCACGTGCACCAGATCTTCTCGGACGAGGACGGCGACCACGACTTCGGTATCATGGGCGACGTCGACCTCGATGCCACCCAAGACGGCGGCGAGGTCATCTTCAAGAACTATCGCGTGGGCTTTATCGAGGACCTGCTCGAAGACGAGTAACCGTCACACAGCAGGGCCGCCAACGCATGGTTGCATCCACAGCTCGTACAACGAAAAGACGGGGCGCCCGCCGGCAAAATCACTGGCGGGCGCCCCGTATATGTGGAGACAAATGTGGAAGCAAGGCTAAAAGCTAGAAGAGATTTCGAGTTACTCGGCCGTCACCTCGAGCTTGCCGAAGGGCCCGTCGAACTCGACGGTCCAGACGCCCTTGGTGAACGCCACGGGTACGAACACGGTGCCGACGGAGACGCGCATGCCGCGGGTGAAGCGCTTGCCCTGGCTCTCGAGTTTGCCCACGAGCCACTGGAGCGACTTGACGGGATTGCCGAGGATCTCGGAGGTGTCACCCTCCTTGACGAACTCGCCGTCGTGATAGCACTTGGCGTGATAGCTGGCCATACCCTCGACCGTAAGTTCACCGCCGTCGACCTCCTTCCCATAGACGACGCAGCCGCCCACGGCGCAGTCGCTCATGACGAGGTACTTGGAGAGCGTGGGGAACCACTGGGCAAAGCGCGCATCGGGCACTTCCATATCAGCCGCGACGGTGCACTTGGAGAGCAGCTCGTCGAGCGAGTCGGACGCACTCAGGTCCTCCTTGGCATGGAAGCAGAACTCGACCTCGACGAGCGGCTCGTTGAAGCGCTTGAGCGGGAGCGTCACCGGCGAGGCAAAGAACCGCTCGGCGACCTGCGCTCCGTAGAGCGGGCAGTCGGAGTCGAACATGTCCTGGGTCTCCTTGGAGGTCAGCGAGACCTTGTAACCCGCGACCGGCACACCCTTCTTGGCCATGACGGCATCTTGAACGGCGTAGGCGGTGTCGTCATCGGTGACGACACCCTCCCAATCCGCCATGGTAAGCGGCTCGTTCTTTTCGCCCGCATCGTTCTTGACGTAGGCGCCGTAGAGGGCCTCGACGAGTTCGTTCTGCTTGGCATTGAGTTTGACGTTCAACATGATTATTCCTTTCGCAATGATTTTATCGATAGGGGGTATTTGCGATAACAAACATTGCGGACAACAAAAAACCGGAGGCCGCAAATTGCAGCCTCCGGTACACTAGGCTGCCCGCAACGTACGGGCAGCCATCATCGGCAACCCGTACTAGCTAATAATGCTGGTAATAATAATGTTGCCGATGTGACGCATTGAAAACACCTCTTGTGAGACATGCGACGCCGCGAGGCGCCTTTCCTGTAATGTGATTGTGATATTACGCTTTACTCAGACGAAGTCAACTGACATTTTCAAAAAATATTATTCCCCATCTTCCTCGATCTCGTAGGCATCCGCCTCCGCGGGAGGCTCGTCGCCGGCATTCGGAGCATCGCCGCCGCCGCCCGAGGCCGTCGAGGTCCCCGTCTTCGCCGCGGCCTCGCGCGCCTCGTCAAAGGCCGCCTTCATGGTCTTGTTTCCCCAGGTGAGCTTGCGGATCGTGAGATCGTCCGCCTTCTTGTTGGCCAGGCGCAAGTTGTTCTCTGAGGACAGCAGCGCCTCCTTGGTCTTCTGCAGATGCGTGATGGTCTTGTCGATCTCCTCGATCGCCGTCTGGAACTTGCGGCTTGCGAGCTCGTAGTTGCGCCCGAAGTCGTTTTTGAACTTCTCCATCTTGGCCTCGAAGTTCGTGACGTCGATGTTCTGCTGCTTGTACTCGGCGAGCTCCTGCTTGTAGCGCAAAGAGCCCATCGCGGCGTTGCGCAGGAGCGTGATGATGGGGATGAAAAACTGCGGGCGGATCACGTACATCTTCTCGTAGCGATAGCTCACATCGACGATGCCGGCGTTGTAGAGCTCGCTCTCGGGCTCGAGCAGGGTGCAGAGCACGGCGTACTCGCACTTCTTCTGACAGCGGTCATGGTCGAGCTTTTTGAAGAAGTCCTCGTTCTTGTGCTTGGTCGCCGTCTCGTCGTTCTCGTTTTTCATCTCGAACATGATGGAGACGATCTCGTTGCCCGCATCGTCGCACTCGCGGAAGATGAAGTCGCCCTTTGTGCCCTCGGAGGCATCGTTGTCCTTCTCGAAGTATGCGTTGGGAAACGCCGTCATGCGCAGGCGGTTGAACTCCGTCTCGCAGTGCTGCTCGAGGCTCTCGCCCACCATCTTGGTGGAAAGGCGCACCTTCATGTCCTTGAGGCGCTCGATCTCCTCGTCCTTATAACGGATGAGCTCGTCGCTCGCGCGCTTGGCCTGGGCAAGTTCGAGCTCATGGGCCGCCTTAGCCTGTTCCTCGCGCGAATCGCGCACGGCAAGCTCGCTCGTGAGCTTCGCGCGGGCCTCGTCGCGCTCTCGCTCGACGGCAGCGACCGCCTGGGCGAGCTCCATCTTCGCCGTGGCCTGCTGCTCGCGAAGTTGGGCGCGAAGGCCGTCCGCCTCGCGCTGGGCCTGGGTCTGGGCGGCCGAGAACTTATCGCGCACGGACGCCTGGTACTCGATGAGCTTGCGCTCGGCCTCCGCCTGCGCGGCGGTAAGGTCGCGCTCGGCTTGGGAACGTGCGGCATCGAGCTCGCGGGCCGCATCGGCCGCCGCCTTGGAAAGCGCCATCTCCTGGGCGCCCGCGGCCGCATCGAGCTTGGCCCTGAGCTCGGCGATCTGCGCATCGCGGGTGGCGACGTCCTTGTTCGCTTCGTCGCGGGCGGCGGCCTCCGCAAGCTTCACGGCATCCGCGCTACGCTCGCCCTCCGATTTCAGGCGGTCGATTTCGCGCTGCAGGTCAGCCATCTGCTTCTGCGACGCGGCGCGAGCCTCGGCCGCCGCCTGGTTGCAGGCCGCCTCGCGCTCCCCCGCCGCCGCGTCGAGCTTGGCCTTGAGCTCGGCAAGCTCGGTATCGCGCTCAGCCACCGCTTTGGCGAGCTCCGCGGCGGCCGCGCCCTTTTGCTCCGTGAGCTCCGCCGCGCCCTTGGCGCGCACGTCGGCCAGCTGAGACGCGGCCTCGTGCTTGAGCTGCTCGATCAGGGCATCGCGGGCGGCAAGTTCCTTTTGCAGCCTTGCCGCCGCCTGGCTGCGCTCGAGCTCCAGCGCTTGCGCGCCCTCACGTCGGGCGATCTCCTCGCGCTCATGCACGTCGTTCGCGAACTCGGCATCGCGCACCTGCTTGACGATATCCGCGTAACCCGACGCGTCGACCTTGAAAACCTCACCGCAGTGCGGGCACTTGATCTCGTTCATGGCGGCTCCTCTGCAACCTTGCATCCAGACTGCCAACACTTTACCGCCCCGCGCGGACAAAAAGGCGGCCCTCCGGAACCCCAATTTGGGGACTGTCCCCTTTTGGGGGTTCCGAAGGGTCGCCAAGATCCGTCAAGTGCGTCGTCTACAGGTCGCGATAATCAATCAACTTCAGGTCGGGTCGAGTCTCCAGCCAGACACGAAGTTCAGGATCGATAAGCGCGTCGACCTCCTTGGTGCGGTCGGTCGTAAGCGAGCTGTGCTCCAGGATAAAACGGTCCAGATAGCCCGGATGGCACACGAAGACGACCGTCTCGCCGTCCTTCATATCCCTGACCGTCTCCATGATGGATATCTTGGGCTCATATCCCGGCTCCATGGAATGCATAACCATGCGCACATCGGTCGCGCCGCAGCGTACATGCACGCCAGGGTCGAAGCTCGCCGGCTGGCAGCGCAGGCCATGGGCGGCCGCTACATCGGCGATGGCGCGGTTGAGGTTATCGCTCATCACCGCATGGGCCTCGAAATAGTCGGGTTCGCGCCCCACGATTTCGAGAAAGCGGTCGTGCTGAGCCTCGATCTCGATCACGGCCTCGTCGTAGCTCACGAGCTCCTCGCCGCGTTTGTAGTGCTCGCGATAGGTGCGGCTGCTGTGAAACTCGCCGCGCTCGTCGAGCATACTGGGGATAAGCGTCGGGTCGGCACAGGGACGACCCAGACACACGTTGGTGTGCTGCCCCACGGCGATGTCTGCATCAGCCACGAGCGACCAGCCGCGCGGAGCCTCGGGCATGTTGGGCATGAGCCCCACCGAGCGCACGAGCCCCTCGTTCACGCTGCGGGCGATGCCCAGGTCGACGGCATATGAATAGCCGATATCATCAGCACGGATCAAAAGCTGCTTCATGGCGGCTCCTCTCAATAAGCAGGCGTGGGACAGCGGCCCGGGCCATTGTCCCACGTCACGGAACAATCGGCTACTTGAGCGCCTTGGCCTCGGTCGCCGCGGCGGCATCGGCCTCAAGTTGCTCCCTGGTGAAGCCGAAGAGATAGGTCACCGCGGCCGACACGACAAAGGCCACCGCAAGGGACACACAGCCCCACACGAAGTTCGCCGTACCGCCGCCGGCGTAGGCGGCAACGGCGGCGATAATGCTCGCATTGCCGATAACGTAGACCTTGCATCCGGCCAGCGCCGTCACAAGTCCTCCCGCGATACCGCCGGCGATCAGGCCGGCAAACGTCCTCAGATACTTGAAACCGCAGCCGTAGAGAACGGGCTCGGTCACACCGCCGACGAACGCGGAGATAAGGAAGCCGAGCATCTGGCTTTTCTCCTCTTTCTCGCGAATTCGGAGGAAGCCGCCCATGGCCATACCCCAAGAGGCGGCGCAGGCGACCATGGCGCCGGCAAACACGCACGAATCGAAGCCGTTTTGGACCAGCATGGCCATCCCGAGCGTGATGAGCACCCCGTGCATACCGGTCATGACGAAGAACTCCCAGAAACCACCGATAATCGCAATCGCAACCACCGTAGCGATCCCGCCGGCGTTTCCAAGCGAGAACATGAAGTTACCCAGGCCGTCACCAAGCACCGAGCCGATGGGAGCCAAGACACACAGCGACACGGGCACCATGACGAGCATCGTCAGGAAGGGATTGAACACCGTGGCAAGCGCATCGGGTACAAATTTCTTAAACAGCTTCTCAACCTGCCACATAACAGGGACACACAGCAAGATGGGCAGAACGGTCGAGCTGTAGTTGTTGAGCATCGCGGGAATGCCGTAGACGCTTGTGGTGGTCGCACCGCTCTCTGCCGCGGCGTTGACCAGGTCTAGCAGCTCGGGGGCGATCAGGACACCGCCAAGCATCATGCCGAGCTGCGGGCTGGCGCCAAGCTGCTTGGCCGCGGACCAGCCCAGGAAGATCGGCATGAAGTAGAATCCGGCGTTATACAGCCAGTTGTTGAACAGGTTGTAGATCTCACTATCCGTCGACCAGATGTTGAGCATGGTGGGGCCGCAAATCGCCGCGATGGTACGGAACATGGCGGCGGCGAGCATGATTGGGATCAGCGATACGACGGATTTCGACACATAGTTAAGCACGGCCCTGCCCGCGCTCTTGAACGTCAACGGCTCCTTCGCGCCCGCATCGAGACTCTCGTCGAGTGCACCCTCGCCCTTCACGCCGAGCGCGATCGCCGCATCGTAGACCTTGGGCACATTCTGGCCGATGATCACCTGGTACTGGCCGCCCGAGCATTGAGCGCCGAGCACGCCCTTGATCTTTTTGATCTCATCGTCTTTTGGGATGGACTGGTCTTTGAGGTTCAGGCGCAGACGCGTCATGCAGTGCGTCGCGCTCGTGATATTCGAGGCGCCGCCGACGGCCGCAAGCACGTCCTCGGCGATCTTCTTGTTATCGACAGCCATGTCGATTCCCTTCTCTTCCAAATGGGCAACGCTGGGCGACCGGGCACAAGCCGGGACACCGATCCCGCCCCGCGCCTGCGCATCGCGCGGCATCGGTCGTGAAAGAGATTTGATTGCATGGGATTCCCGGGTGGATCGACATGAAAAAAGCCCCGCGCACAACCGAAAGAGACCCATCCCGGGCCTCAGCAGAATCGGTAGTGCCTCTCGGAGCTGCGCCGTGAGTAACACCCAACACTTGGCCGATTATACGCGACCTGGCCCCACCGACTCCAGGCCGATACCGACGAACGGTCGATAATCTTCCGCGAACGGTTCTCGGCGTCAGTTCTCCGCCGCCTGGGCGACGCGGTTCACGTGCATGATGAGGTAGACGAGTTCCTCGCGCGTCAGCCGCTCGCCAAAGGCATCCTGAACAAGCGCGTCGATCCGGGCGGCGCAGCGCGCGGCCGTGGGATACTGCTCGACCATCACATCGTAGAGGTCGGAATTGTCGCTCTCGATCGGCTCGCCCTTAGCCACCCGGTCGAGCAGGTAGCGCACATGTGTGGCGAAGCGCGTGAACGCGAACGACGAGCGGTCGACCGTGACGCCGAGCTCGCCCTCGATGGCGAGGACGGTCTTGTCGAGCAGGCGCTCCTCGCGGCGTTCCTCGAGCACCCGCCGGTTGCTCGGTCGGACTGCAGCGTTGATGATCGACATGGCGATGCCGCCGGCCTCCTTGCGGGGCATGCGCACGTTGAAACTCTTTTGGATGCCGTTGACCGCCATCTGCCCGATACGGTACTCGATGGGATGGAGCTGTTCCAGGTCCTCTTCGAGCGGAAGGGCCACCACCATGTGCTCGCGAGCGCGCTTGATGGCGAACTGGATGTGGTCGGCGAGCGTGATGGGCAGGTTGGGACTCAACTCATAGGAAACCTGGCTCGTCACGATATCCGCGAGCTGAGCCGAGAACTCAAGGACCTCAGGATCGACCTCATCGATAAAGGCCAGGTACTTTCGGTCAATGCCGTAGAACGTACGCGTTACCAGATCGAGATCGACCTCATGCGGCATGTCACCAAAGCCGATGCCGCGCCCGAGCGCGACGAGCTGCCGCCCCGCGCCGTCCTCGCAGATGGCGGCATTATGGTTGATACGTTGAATGGCGCGCATGCTCTGTATCCCCTAGAGACCAAAGAACTTCAGGATCTGATCGCGGCTCACCGGCTCATAGCCGTTGGCGTCGAGACCCACATCGTAGCGCAGGATCGGCCGCTCACGGTCGCGGTTGCGGGCGTTGGTACGCTCACCGCGGCTGTGGATATGCCCGTGGAGCATGACGGCCCCGCGCGCTTTGCCGTTCCAGCTGAGCATGGGGTAGTGGCTCAGCACCAGCCGGTGGCCCTTGGCATATCCCGGCTCGATCTCAAGATAGTCCCGCACGTCCGCCCAGATGCCGGGGGCGGACGGGTCTCCCCAGTCACCGTCATGGTTGCCGCGGATGAGCGTGATGTTTTGGCATGCGATGCGTTCGCGAAGGCGCACGGCCTCGACGAGCGGCAGGCGGTAGGTGAAGTCACCCAAGATGTAGAGCCGGTCATCCTCGGCAACGTTCTCGTTGATCGCCTCGATGACCTTGCGGTTCATCTCCTCGACCGATGAGAACGGCCGATCCATATCGTGCAGGATGTTCGTGTCGCCCAGGTGCAGGTCGGCGGTGAACCACATCATTGCTTTGCCCTTCGTCGCGCTTCCGTGCTCAGGGCAAGACTCTACCGCATGCGGGACATGGGCGCAGGGGTCGATTCGGACTATCCGAAGAGGCCGCCGAAGAGCCCGCGATGGCGTTTTTTGCCGCTCTTTCCCTTTTGAGCATCTGCCGTCGCCCCGGCGCGATGGTCGGATACGCGCTTACGATCTTTCTCAAGTTCGTCATCGTCGAGCAAAAGATCCCATTCGAACGGTTCATCCGTCATTTCGAACAGGTCATCATCGTCATCGATCATATCGACCATCTCCTCGCCGTCTTATGCAAGCCCGGGCAAACACGGGCAAACCGTCTGCGTCTGCAGACGCCCGCCTTACCTACACCAGCTCCCGCCAAAAGATCAGCAGGAATACGAGCAGGATCACGACCCCGCAACCGAGTGTGCACCCGCAGGTCCAGCCGCAACCGGGGTCGCGATCAGGATCGTCATCGCCCGAGCCGCTCCGACTCTCGACGAACATCTGCACGGTCGAGGCCCGACCGACCGCCTTGCCGATATCGCTCCCCAAACCCATAGACGCCCCTTTCGCTTATTTGCCAGTATGATAAACGCCCGTGGGGACACGGATCGCCCCGGCAACCCGACGAGGGCGGCCACGCGAAAGGGGGCACCGTGCACGATATCTGGAACCCTTGGCATGGATGCACCCGCGTGAGCGAGGCTTGCGACAACCACTGCATGTATGTGCGCTCCGTTTATCGGGGGCGTCTCGGTCGAGACAGCGGCACCCGGTGTCCTCGCCCCGCCCACGGCCGGCGGCCGCAATCTCGCCCGGTTACAACGGGGCGCAAAAGGCCGCTCACCGCGCCCCGTCGACCGTTGAAAATATCTTTATTGAAAATCATTCCTAATAGGCTTCACAAACGGTGACATTTATGGATAATGGAAACCGTCAAGACGAGCTCCCGGAGAGGGTCCACACGGGCCGGGGGCGCGTCACATCGCTATCGGTCGAAAGGATCGAATCATGAAATTTGTTTGCCCCGTTTGCGGTTATGTTGAAGAGTTCGACGGCGATGAGCTGCCCGAGGACTTCAAGTGCCCCCAGTGCGGCGTGCCGGGTTCGCGCTTCCTGAAGCAGGATGAGGGCGGCTTCACCTGGGCTGCCGAGCATGTCGTGGGCGTTGGCAAGGCCGAGGGTGTTCCCGAGGATATCGTCAACGACCTGCGCGCCAACTTCGAGGGCGAGTGCTCCGAGGTCGGTATGTATCTCGCCATGGCCCGCGTCGCCCATCGCGAGGGCTATCCCGAGGTCGGTCTGTACTACGAGAAGGCCGCCCATGAGGAGGCCGAGCATGCCGCCAAGTTCGCCGAGCTTCTGGGCGAGGTCGTGACCGACTCCACCAAGAAGAACCTCGAGATGCGTGTCGAGGCCGAGAACGGCGCCACCGCCGGCAAGACCGATCTCGCCAAGCGCGCTAAGGCCGCCAACCTCGATGCCATCCACGACACCGTGCATGAGATGGCTCGCGACGAGGCCCGTCACGGCAAGGCGTTCGAGGGCCTGCTCAAGCGCTACTTCGGCTAAACCGACGCTTCCATATCGCACCTTTAAACGGGGCCGGATCCATAAGGGACCGGTCCCGTCTTTTTATGCCGAGCCTATGCACCGAGCAGGGCCTCGGCAAACACGGAGGCATGCTCATACTGCAGCAAAAAGCGCCGCTTTCCGTCCGCCGGGGCGGCGCTCTCCGCACGCCATAGATGGTCGGTGAGCGGCGTCACCGGCACAGCATCCGCCGTCAAGCGGGCGGCCGCGGACTCCTCGGCGGCAAGCACGCAATAGAGACCATCGTCGGGATGCTCGACTTCAATCGACCCGTCAGAGCTGGCTTGCTTGACCGCGTCCACGATGCGGTCACGAGCCTCGCGAGCCCGCTTGCGTACACGGCTCACATGGCGTTCATACTCCCCCGATTCAAGAAGACGCGCCAAGGCGATCTGGTCGATCGAGCTCACCGACGAAGCATAAAAGCCCAAGTCGCGGTTGAACCGGGCCATGAGCTTATCCGGCAGCACCATGTAGGCCAAGCGCAACGCCGAAGAAAGGCTCTTGGAGAACGTATTGGTGTAGATGACCGAACCCGCCGCGTCGATCGAGACGAGCGGAGCGATGGGACGCCCCGCCAGGCGAAACTCGCAGTCGAAGTCATCCTCGATGAGATAGCGGCCCGGGCACTCGGATGCCCAGCTCATGAGGGCGTAGCGACGGGCGATCGATGTGACGAGTCCCGTGGGATATTGGTGCGAGGGCATAAGGTGGAGCACATCTGCGCCCGACGAACGGAGCGCCTCGAGAGAGACGCCCTCGGCATCGAGCGGAATATGCCGCACCTCACAGCCCATCGCCTGGTAGATATGCGTAAGGCGCAGGTAGCCGGGGTCCTCGACCGCATAAACCTTGTCCTGGCCGAGCAACTGGACGAGCATCGTATCGAGCAACTGCGCGCCGGCACCGATCACGATGTTCCCAGGATCGATATCCATGCCGCGCGAGCCGCGCAGGTGACGTGCGATGGCCGCGCGTAGCCGTTCCGTTCCCTGGGCCGGGGCGGGTGCGAAGATCTCGCGTTCGTCCTCGGAGGCCAACGTCGCCCGGAGGGCACGCTGCCACAGCCGCGCCGCCTCGAGCGCCGAAGGCGAGAGCGATGCAGGCACGCACAAATCGCTCGCCATCGCCCCCGAGGCCGCCGGCGAACAGGAATCCCGCTCCCCATCGTCCTGCCGGGGCTTGGCCGTGCGCGACTCGGGCAAGACGCTCGCATAGAACCCCTGTCGCGGTCGCGCGTACACATATCCTTCGGCAATCAACTGGCTATATGCATTCTCGATGGTAATCACGCTGGTACCCAGGTGTTCGGCAAGCGCGCGCTTGGAAGGCAAGTGCTCGTTCGCAGCGATGGATCCATCGACGATATCGTCTCGAATTCGCTGGTAGATATACTCGTACAGCGCAAGGGATCCGCGTGCGTTCAAATTGTAATCGAGCATCTCGCACCCTTCTGGCCTTATCGGCGCACTCGAACTGACCTTAATCTGGTCTTGTCATTATCTCGCAAATTGAATATTTCGCCATGCCCACCTTCCCTCTAGGATGTTCGACCAAGCGACATACGTCTCGAAAAAGGAGCAAGCATGGCAACCGATTCCACCGCGCGTGCCGAGCGCGTCAAACTCAACCGCGAACTCGCCCAGATGCTCAAGGGCGGCGTCATCATGGACGTCACCACCCCCGAGCA
>ERZ808240.2857-NODE-2857-length-17942-cov-4.414882_pt1 | contig 17942 bp, 14 predicted proteins | sample MGYA00521084_ERZ808240 | MGnify/ENA primary metagenome ERZ808240 (study PRJEB31516, sample SAMN03275571) | gut metagenome | biome: mammalia-associated habitat; material: feces | host: Papio cynocephalus | place: Kenya | collected 2012-08-06 ... | reverse complement strand
ACTGACCGGCGATGTTGGCGTCCATGGTGCCGGACTGCACGGCGGGGCACAGGGAGTCCCACGCGCTGGAGACAATTTCAAGCTGCCAGCCGTAAGCCTCGCAGATCCGCTTGGCGATCATGACGTCGTAGCCGTTGGCGTAGGCGCCGGAGACGTTGGAGATGGGCACGGCGCCGTTGGAGTCGTCCATCTGAGTCCAGTTATAGGGGGCGTAGGCGCATTCCATGCCGACAGTCAGCACGCCGTCCTCCACGCCGGGGATCTTGCTGGTGTCTACGCCGGTGAGATCCTCCACGGGAGGGACCGTGTAGCTGTCCGCGCTGGAGCCGGCCCCGGCGGAACCGGAGGCCGCGGAACCGGAGGCCGCGGGAGAGGAGGCGGCGCCGGAGGAGCCGCAGGCCGCCAGGCTGACGGCCATGGCCAGGGACAAAACCAATGCGAAAATCTTCTTCATGTTCTTTTCATCCTTCCTGAAAATCTGCGGCGGATCTGGCTTCCCGCCCCGGCGCCGCTCCGGCGCGGGAAAAAAACTGGACCGCTTTGTCAAGCGGTCCATGGAAATACGGAAAACGCTCCGCACAGGGAGCTGTCCCGAACAGCCATTGATAGCGCTTCACAAAAACTTGTGACAGTCCGGCAGGTATTCCCTGACGGCCCAGCGTTTCGGAAGCAGGCACTTCCGGAAGCGCTTCGGCGAGTTTCCCTTTCCCCGCCGGCCTGTCTGCCTGCCTTTGCCGGGGACTACTGATGAACCTCGCGCCTCTATCTCAGCGATTCAATTTTGTAGGTATCCTATCACGCGCCGGATGCTCTGTCAACGGATTCCCCGGGAAAAATTTTAAAATCGTGTAAAATAACGTATTTCTGCCGGTAAAACCCAAATTATTTTATGGCTTTTTGTCTGCCCCGGCGGAGCCGGCACCGCGGAAGCCTGTCAGAGCGGGACCCGGCCCAGCTCCGTATAGACCAGTTTTCCGGCGGCGCGTTTGGATTTCATCAGGGACAGGCTCCGGACGGTCATTGTCCGGGGCGGAATTTCCAGGCGGATGGGCCGGGGGCACGTTACCTGACGGGCCAGTGTGATATGGGGGCGGAAGGCCCGCTTTTCCATGGCAAAGCCCCGGCGGCAAAGCTCCCGGCTCAGAGTCTCCGCCAGCTCCGACAGCCGGGGATTTTCCCCGATCCCCGCCCACCAGAGACTGCCGAACCGCCCGGAGCCGGAGACGGTCAGGGAAATGGCCCCGCCTCCGGCGGCGCGCTTCATGGCGGCCATGGCGCCCGCCGTATTCTCCGTTTCGCCCAGAAACGCCAGCGTCAGATGAAGATTTTCCTCCCGGGAGAAGTTTCCCGCCGCGCCCTGCCGCCGCAGGGCCTTCTGGGCAAGAACCAGCTGTTCCAGCACGGGTTTGGAAAGGCGGACGGCAATAAACAGACGCATACGGACAACCCCCTTTCCCGCGGTTGATTCTTGCGCTCATTTTACCATCGTGCTACAATGAAGGCAAATTGATTTTACCAAGGGAGCGTATTTTATGCGGCTGCAAGGCGCGATTTTTGATATGGACGGCACGCTGCTGGACTCCATGCCCATCTGGAAGGGGTTCAGCCAGCGGTTCCTCCGGGATCTGGGCCGGGAACCGGAGGCGGATCTGGACACGGTGGTGAAGACCATGACCCTCCGGGAATGCGCCCGGTATTTCCGGGAACACTACCGGCTGCCCCAGTCGGAGCGGGAACTGATTGAGATGGCCACCGGGCGGATTCACCGCTTCTACGCCGAAGAGGCGCAGCCCAAGGCGGATGTGGAAAAATTCCTGTCGCTTTTGAAGATGGAGGGCGTGTGGATGTATGTGGCCACCGCCACAGACCGGGAAGAGGCGGAGGCGGCGCTCCGGCGCACGGGGCTGCTGGAGTATTTCCGGGGCATCATGACCTGCACCGAGGCCGGCGCGGGGAAGAACAGTCCGGTGATCTTTGAAAAGTGCCTTACCCGTCTGCGGTGCCGGAGGGAGGACTGCGTGGTGTTTGAAGACGCGCTGCACGCCGTCCGGACGGCCAAGGAGGCGGGCTTCCGGGTGGCGGCCGTGTACGACGCTTCCTCCGAGGCGGACCAGCCGGAGATCCGCGCTCTGGCGGATTACTATATCCGCTCCTATGGAGAGTGGATGCAGACGGATGAAGCCTGAAGCCGCTTTTTCGGGCAGGCCGCGCCGCGGCCGTCTGCGTGCGGCGGACCATTCGGCGCCCACTCCGGGAGAAGCGTTTCCCGTCGTGTTTGCGTCTCCCGGGCGCCGGGCGCTGAGAGATTTTCCTGACAGGCTGAGAATAAATAAACAGCGGAGCCGTCCGAACGAGGACCGGCTCCGCTGTTTTTTTACGTTTCCGGATGGTCGGCTGCGTCCGCTCCGGAGTTCTTTTCCGACAGAAATTCCATCTTGACCCGGAAATAAGTGAACTGTCCCGTGGCCAGCAGAACGCCGTTTTCCCCGGTGATATCCACATCCACCAGGCAGGTGGTCCGTCCCCGGTGGCGGACCTTTGCCTCCGCCCGGATAATTCCGCCCGGCTGGTTTTTCAGAAAGTTCAGCGATCCGTTCTGCGTCACATAGTGCCGCCCGTCGGAGTGGGCCGCCACGCCGGTGGCGTCGTCCGCCAGGGTGTACATGGCTCCGCCGTGAACCATGCCGTAGGGGTTCCGGCTTTCCGGCCGGACGGTCAGCCGGAAGACCGCCCGGTCCGGCTCAGCCAGTTCCAGCTCCATAAAGTTGTGAAGGGTAAACTGATTTCCGTCAACAGCCTCCCGGCTGATCTGCTGCAAGTCTTCCATTGAAATGCTCCCTCAGAATGTGAAATTACCATTAGTGTAGCACAGCGGCGCGCGGGTTTCCACTTTTTTTTGCACAGGGGGTTGACAGAAGGAAGCCGTTGTGTATAATGAATATATGAACAGTCGTTCAATCGTTCATATGAAAGGAGACCATCCATGGAGGATTCCTACAATGTGGAGTGCTGCGATGTCCGCTGTCTCCACGATGAGATTATCCAAAAGGTCCAGCGGGAGCTGCCGGATGAGGACACCATGTATGATCTGACGGAGCTGTTCCGCATTTTCGGCGATTCCACCCGCATCCGCATTCTGTACGTCCTGTTTGAAGCGGAGGTCTGTGTGTGCGATATCGCGGAGCTGCTGGGTATGACGCAGTCCGCCATTTCTCATCAGCTGCGGGCCTTGAAGAACGCCAGGCTGGTCAAGTCCCGGCGGGAGGGAAAAACGGTATTCTACTCTCTGGCGGATGATCATGTGAAGGCGATCATCAATCAGGGTCTGGAGCATGTCACGGAATAACGGCCGTCTGAAAAATTTTAAGGAGGAGTTCTGCAATGAAAAAGCGTTACAACCTGGTGGATCTGGACTGCGCCAACTGCGCCGCCAAAATGGAGGCCGCGATTAAGAAGATCGACGGCGTTCACGACGCCACCGTCAGCTTCCTGACTCAGCGGATGACCATCGACGCCGACGACGCCCGGTTTGATGAGATTCTGCGGGAGGTCGTGAAGGTTTGCAGGAAAGTAGAGCCTGACTGCGAGATTCAGCTGTGAAAGGACGGCGGAGCGCGGCACGCTCCGCCGTTTTCCGCTCTTAGACGAAGGAGGTCTTGTTCGTGTCCGGATTATCCAGAAAAGAAAAAAAGATGCTGTGCCGGATTCTGACCGCCGCGGTTCTGCTGGCGGCGCTGAAGCTGATGCCGGAGAACCTGCCGGTTCCCGTCTGGCCGCTGTACCTGATTCCGTATCTCATCGCGGGCTGGGATGTACTGTGGAAGGCGGTCCGCAACATTTCCCACGGCCAGGTGTTTGACGAGAATTTCCTGATGGCGCTGGCCACGGTTGGCGCCTTTGCCACGGCGGAGTACGCGGAAGCGGTGTTCGTCATGCTGTTTTATCAGGTGGGCGAGCTGTTCCAGAGCCACGCCGTGGGCAAGTCCCGCAAATCCATCGCCTCCCTGATGGACATCCGTCCGGATTACGCCAATATCGAGCGGGACGGAAAACTGGAGGAGGTGGATCCGGAGGACGTAGCGGTGGGGGATATCATCGTGGTAAAGCCCGGAGAGCGGGTTCCGCTGGACGGCACGGTTACCGAGGGCGCGTCCACCCTGGACACCGCCGCCCTGACCGGCGAATCGGTTCCCCGGGATGTCAAGGCCGGGGACAGCGTCATCAGCGGCTGCGTGAATCAGGCCGGACTGCTGCGGATTTCCGTCACCAAACCCTACGGCGAGTCCACGGTGGCGAAGATTCTGGATCTGGTGGAAAACGCCAGCGAGAAAAAGTCCGCCAGCGAGCAGTTCATCACCCGCTTTGCCCGGTATTACACGCCCTGCGTGGTGGCCGCCGCCGCGGTGCTGTTCCTGGTTCCCTCCATCCTGCTGGCGGCGCTGAACCCGGTCCCGGCGTTTTTGCAGGGAACCTCCTGGAGCAGCTGGCTCCACCGGGCCCTGATTTTCCTGGTGATTTCCTGCCCCTGCGCGCTGGTGATTTCCGTGCCGCTGAGCTTTTTCGGCGGAATCGGCGGCGCCAGCCGGTGCGGCGTGCTGGTGAAGGGCAGCAACTATCTGGAGCTGCTGGCCAGGACGGAGACGGTGGTCTTTGACAAGACCGGCACCCTGACGAAGGGCTCGTTCTCCGTGACGGCGATCCATCCGGAGGAGGGCTACACGGAAAAGCAGGTGCTGGAGAGCGCCGCTTTGGCGGAGTCCTTCTCGGACCATCCGATTTCCCAGTCTCTCCGGGCCGCCTGCGGCGAACCGCTGGACGCCAAGCGGGTGTCGGACGTGGAAGAAATTGCCGGACACGGCGTTCTGGCGAAGGTGGACGGCAGGCCGGTGTCTGTGGGCAACAGCCGCCTGATGGAACGCCAGAATATCCGGTACCTGCCCTGTGAGCTGCCCGGCACCATTGTCCATGTTACCATAGACGGCTTCTACGCCGGGCATATTGTGATTTCAGACCAGCCCAAAGCTGACGCCGGGGAGGCCGTTGCCAGCCTGAAGGCCGCGGGCGTCAGGAAGACGGTGATGCTCACCGGCGACACCCGGGAGGTGGCGGCTCTGGTCGCGCAGCAACTGGGGCTGGACGAGTTTCACGCGGAGCTGCTCCCCGCCGGTAAGGTGGAGCGGGTGGAACAGCTGCTGGCGGAAAAGACCCCCGGCACCTCTCTGGCCTTTGTGGGCGACGGCATCAACGACGCGCCGGTCCTCAGCCGGGCCGACGTGGGCATCGCCATGGGCGCTTTGGGCTCCGACGCCGCCATTGAGGCGGCGGACATCGTCCTGATGGACGACAAGCCCTCCAAGATCGCCGTGGCCATCCGGATTGCCCGGAAGACTCTGCGGATTGTCAAGCAAAATATCTGGTTTGCCTTGGGCGTCAAGGCCGTGGTTCTGGTGATGGGCGCATTTGGCGCGGCCAACATGTGGGAGGCGGTGTTCGCCGATGTGGGCGTGGCGTTTATCGCCATTCTCAACGCCACCCGCACGCTTCAGGTAAAGGATCTTACCTGAGCGGCACCGCGCAGGGAAATCCGCCGGGCGGATCGGAATGATCAGACAAAAATTTCAGCGGGGCGGCAGCCAGAACCTGGCTGCCGCCCCGCTGCGGGTATTTGCCGTTATTTCAGCGCGTCCAGTGCCTGAAGCGCAAAGCCGGCGTAGCTCCGCCGGGCCATCAGCGCCTGAACCTGGCCGATGACCGGCAGGGAGGGCATGGCCCCCATGCCGGAGACCGTAATGGCGGCGGTGTGGCTGGCGAAGGCCAGGGCCTCCCGCTCCGGCAGTCCGGCGGTGACGCCGGTGCAGAACGCCGCGACAAAGGAATCTCCGGCGGCGGTGGGGTCCTTGACCTCCGGCATCCGGACGCAGGGGACCTTCTGAATGCCGAGGCCGTCGCAGAGGACAGAGCCGTTGCTGCCCAGCGTGACGATGACCTTGTCCACGCCCCGGTCCCGCAGGACGGCGGTGACCTGCCTGAGATCGTCCTCCTGCACGCCGTTCTCGTCCACCCGCAGGGGCAGGCCCGCCAGCAGGGCGGCCTCGAACTCGTTGGGGGAGAGGTAGGTGACGCACGCCAGCAGCGCGGGAGACAGCGGGGCGGCAGGGGCGGGGTTCAGCATCACGGGAACGCCGGCGCTGTGGGCGCAGGCTGCCGCGAATTCCACAACCTCCATGGGCAGCTCCAGCTGGAGCATCATCAGGTCGTAGTCCTTCACGCCCTCCCGCAGCCATGCCAGATCCCCGGGCGTCAGATCGTAATTGGCGCCGGGAACCACCAGAATCCGGTTCTGGACATGCTGCTCCGAGACCTCCAGCTGAATGTGGGCGATGCCGGTGGGCTGGCTGGCGCTGATCTTCACACGGGAGACGTCCGCGCCGGAGGAACGGACGGTGTCCAGCAGCTCCCGGCCAAAGGCGTCGTCTCCCACACAGCCCACCATGGTGGTCTGCGCGCCCAGTCTGGCGCACTGGACCGCCTGATTGGCGCCCTTGCCGCCGGGCGCGGTGCGGAAGGAGGTTCCGATCACGGTCTCTCCCAGGTTGGGAACCCGGGGAGCGGAGGCGATCAGATCCATCATAAAGCTGCCCACAACTAAGATCTTCGGTTTTTTCAGCATGGCTTTCCTCTCCTTTTTTGACTGTGGGCGGCGGGAATTTTCCCGCCGCCCACAGGACGTTTTTAAAAATAATCCGCCGTCGCGGTGCGCCCTGTATGCCGCACCGGTATCATAGCACAGTTTCCGCCCTCCGGTCAATTCCGGCTCTTGCGGCGGCGCTTTCTCCGGCGGCGCATCAGCACCAGCGCCGTCGCGCACACCAGTACCAGCAGCGCGGCCGCCGCCAGAATGACCGCCCAGGGGATACCGGCGCGGGGCTGAACGCAGAAGGTCACAGGGCCGGTCTGGCCGCTGAGCAGCAGATAGCTGCCGTCCACCGTGAAATCATGGCGCTGCCAGCTGCCGTCCCCGTCCTGAACCCACAGCTCATAGCGGCCGCCCTTCTCCGGCAGGCGGAAGTGAACCGTGTATTCCACATCGTCCAGATCCGGGTCGGTCACGGTGACGGTATAGGCCGTTCCGCTGTACTCCTTGCCGTTTTCCGCCGTCCAGGAGACCTCCTGCGTGGTGTGGGTTACCGAGGCCGCCGTGCTGAAGCTGCCGTCCACCAGAATTTCCGGCAGGATGCCGCCCTCGGACAGGGAGGTCTGGTAGGGTGTGTAGACCGCCTCCACGGTCTGGCTGGCGGTGAGATGGCTGTAATCCATGTCCGGCCAGGACGCGGCATAGCCCTTCTTGGCCGGGAGCTTGGGCAGGTGGTCCACGCCGCCGCCGTACTGGAAGGGAACAACCTCCACCGTTTTGCCGTCGGCGGTAAAGGTCAGCTCCATTCTGGCAAAGGCTTCCGGAACGGATTGAGAGGCGCACAGCGCGTCAAAGGACACCGGCTCCGCCTTCCCGGCGTAGCTGACGCCGTCCACACCGGCCAGCGAGCCGTCCGCGGAGGTGAAGATGTTTCCGGAGAGGAGCGCGTCATCGTCCAGATCTCCGGCAATGGCGCCCAGACAGGTCTCGCCGTTCTCCGCGCTGACAAGCGCCCGGCAGTCCGACAGCGAACTGCCCAGACCGGCGATGCCGCCTACGTATTCCTTGCCGGAGAGGGCGCATTTGGCCCAGCTGGCACGGATGGTTCCGCCGAAGCTTCCGGCGATGCCGCCCACGTAGGCGCCGTCTGTGCTGGTGATTTTGCCGTAGTTTTCACAGCCGGACACAAGGCCCAGACCGGCGCGCCCGGCGATGCCGCCGGCGCAGTCCTTCCGGGCGGTGATGTCGCCCTGATTGACGCAGGAGAAGGCCACGGCCTTGGCCTGATAGCGAAAATCGAAGGAACGGCTTCCCGACTGCGTCAGATCATCATCCGGGTCGTAGTCGTATTCCACGCCGATGGAGCCGGCGATGCCGGCGGCGTTCTGATCTCCCCGGACGGTTCCGGTGTTTTTGGAGGCGGATACCCGCCCGGCGGTCTGCCTGGAGGGGTCGCCCTGATCGGAGAGGTCCTGGAAGAGATCCTTCAGCTGATCCTCCCGGCTTTTGTCCAGATCCTGCTGCAGATCCTGCTTTTCCTCCCGGATGAGGCTGACAATGGAGCGGAACTGCTGGTTGATGGCCCGCATATCCGCCAGCAGGGTGTCGGAAGAACTGTCCACCACATCGGTGAGACTGTCCACGCTGTCCAGCAGATCGTCCATGGCGGCGTTCAGCGCGTCCTTCCGGTCCGTGATGCTCTCGTCAATGGGCCGGAACTGAATATCCGGCTTTTCCGCCAGCTCCGACACGATATCCCGCAGCCCCTCCGCGATCCCGGTGCAGCTGTCGAGAACGTCGTCCAGATGCTCCCCGGCGTCATTCAGACGATCTATGGCGGTGGTCAGGGAACTGCCCGCGTCCTGCAGCAGGTCCAGACTCTTGGCCAGATCCTTGTCGGCGTCCTGAAGAGCGGAGATAATGGTGTGGAAGGCGTTGAGGGATTTCAGCAGGCTCTTCATGGCGTTCAGGACCTCGTCCGGATCATCGCCCAGGGAGCCGCGCAGATCCTCCATTGCCTGAATGATCCGGTCGGCGGCGTCCAGCGCCCGGCGCAGATCCTGCCTGGCGTCATCCAGCTTTTCCAGCGCGTCTGTAGCCTCTTCCGAGGAATCCTTGGCGGCGTCCAGCGCGTCTCCCAGCCGGTCTGTGGCCTTTTCCAGATCCTTCAGGGCGTCCACCGCGTCATCCATGATGGGGTCCAGCTGATCGAGAGTCCAGGAGACCCGGGCCAGCAGATCGTTGATCTGGTCGATGTTGCCGTTGGCCCAGTCGGTGATGGCGTCGGACAGGTCGGAGGCCGTGGCCTTCAGCGTCCGGGTCCGGTCCGACAGAGTGTGCATCTGGGCCGAGACGGAGTCCGAAATCTGATCCGCATGGTTCAGCGTCCGGTCCATCAGGTCCTGAAGGCTGTCCAGCTGGTCCAGCAGCCGGTCCAGAAAGTCCTGGCTGAAGGCCTGAACGGTCTCCGGCTCCAGCTGTCCCACGATGCCGCCCACGTCCTTCCGGCCCTGAATGGTGCCGCTGTTGACGCAGCCGTCCAGATAGCCGGACTGCCGTCCGGCGATGCCGCCGACATTGCAGCCGGTGTACTGGTAGCCCACACTGCCGCGGTTGACGCAGCTCTGGAGGATGCCGCTGGAAAATCCGGCGATGCCGCCGATATCCGTCCGGACGGGAGCGTTCTTGGTGGAATTCAGCTGCTTGAGATCCAGATCGCCTGTTTCGACCTCCGCCTCAGAGGTCTTGGCGGTATTGACGCTGCCGTTGTTCTCACATTGAATGATGCTGCCCAGATTCTGGCCCGCCACGCCGCCGGCGGAGTGCTCGCCGGTAACGGAGCCTTCAAACTGGCAGTTGATCAGCTGGCCGCCGGCTTCATTGCTGCCCACAATGCCGCCGATCTGGTTTTTTCCCTGAATGGTTCCCTGGACGGAGCAGTTCGCCAGCTTTCCGCTGTTGCTGCCCGCCAGTCCGCCCAGAGTGTCCTGATGGCCGGTGGGGTCGATGCTGACTCCCAGCTTCAGGTTCCGGACCTCGCCGGTAGACTGAATATACCGGAACAGGCCCCGGGTATCGCCGCTGCCGGACAGGCGCAGGCCCGAGATGGTGTGGCCCTGGCCGTCAAAGGTTCCGCCGAAGGTGGGGATAGGCGTAAAATTCCGGCTGGTGAGGTCGATATCCGCCTCCAGCACCACGGTTTTCCCCTGGGACCAGCTGTCCAGCGAGCACTGCTGGCTGAATTTTTCCAGATCCTGAACGGTGCGGATGGTGATGGTGTCTTCGGCCGCGGCGGCAAGAGGCGCCATGGGGCTCAGCACCATCACCAGCGCCAGAAGGGCGGCCGCCGCTTTCTTTTTAATGTTCATCGTGGGCCTCCTTTCCGGCGGCACAGCAGGGCTCTGCCGGCGCGTCCGATGGTGTCTCCTCTCCCGGCGGAGCCTGGAAGTCCGGCGCGTCCGACGGTTTTTCCTCTTCCGGCGGGGTCTGGAAGCTCTGCGCTTCCGGCGGGGCTTCCTCCCGGAAGGTGCCGGTGCCCATGATCGCGGACACATCGCCGTAAATAACGCCGTGCATGGTGGCGTCCACCACGCCGGAGATCCGGCCGCGGACTCTGCCGTTGACGAAGACCGCGCCGCTGGCGCTCTTTGCGATGGCGGGCGCCTTGATGCGGAAGGACGTCTTCTCCACAATGATGTCGCCCAGCAGCAGAATCTGGGGCAGGACAAACATGACCAGGAACATGGAGATCAGCGTGCCCCGGCTCAGGCACTGGCCGATGCCCACGATGGACGGCTCCGTGGTGATCTTGCCGATCAGGTAGCCCGCGGAGGACAGAATGGAGCCGGAGGTCAGCACCGTGGGGAAGGACAGGTTCAGCGCCCGCACCACCGCCTGTTTGGGCGGCAGGGTCTGCTTCATCTCCGAATACCAGGTGGAGATCACAATGGCGTAGTCGATGTTGGCGCCCATCTGAATGGCGGTGACAATCAGATAGCTCATGAAGAAGATGTTGGTGTGAGTCAGGGCCGGGAACGAGAAGTTGATGAAGATACTGCCCTGAATCACCAGAATCAGCAGAATGGGCAGACCGACGGACATGAAGGTGAACACCAGCACCAGAATGACGAACACCACCGACAGAACGCTGATCATCACGTTGTCGTGGGCGAACGAGACGGACTGGTCATAGTCGCTGGTAGAGTCGCCCACCAGGTAGACGTTTCCGGAGCCGTAGTAGCGGTCCGCAATCTTGTGCACCGTTTTCAGGAAGGCGAAGGTCTCCGTGCCCTCCTCCGGCAGATTCAGGTTGATGACCATGCGGGAGTAGTGCTGTCCCAGCATCTGGGCCTGGGCCCGGGTCAGGCTTTCGTAGACGTCATCGATGTCCTGGGCGGTGTCGTCGTCCAGCGTGACATAGCCCTCCTCTTTCTCCTTGTGGAGGAACAGGAGCATATCCATGGCGGGAACCGTGTAGCTGTCGATTCCGCCGACAATGCGACCGTAGGTTTCCTGATCCACGGCGTAGGCGGCGTACAGCAGGCAGGCTTCCTCATAGCTGATATCCGCCACCTCGGAAAACTGACGGGGAGTCAGTTCGTCTGCCAGCATGTAGCCGTTCTTGGCCTCAATATTGGCCAGCCCCATGGCATAGTCCACCTCCGGGCAGTTTTCCAGCTGCTCCAGAATGGCCCGCTCGCTGCGGGTGTCGCCCCGGGGAACCAGCAGCGCCATCACGTTCTGGGAGCCGAAGGTCTCATCCACTTTGTCCTCGGCAATCTGATGGTCGTTGCGGCGGAAGGTCTGCACGGAGTTGTTGCCGTAGACATAGGGGCACTGATTGGACAGAAAAAAGCCGGCGACGACCAGCAGAACAAACACCGGCACGCCCACATACCGCAGGCCGACCACCAGCTTGCCCCAGCGGTCAATCGTGGGGACGAAGGACCGGTGGCGCGTCCGCTCCATGGCCTTGGAGAACAGCATCAGCAGGCCGGGCATCAGGGTGAACACGGACAGCATGCTGAAGCAGATGGCCTTAATCAGCACCATGCCCAGGTCAAAGCCGATCTTGAACTGCATGAACATCATGGCCGCCAGACCGGAGATGGTGGTAAGGCTGCTGGCGGAAATGGAGGGAATGGCGGCGCTGACAGCCGCGATGCAGGCGCTGCGGTCGTCGAGGTTTTTCCGTTCCTCCAGAAAGCGGTGCAGCAGGATGATGGCGTAGTCGATGGCCAGAGCCAGCTGCAGCACCACGGTCACGGAGTCGGACACGTAGGAAATCTCCCCGAACCAGAAGTTGGTGCCCTTGTTCAGCAGCGCGGCCGCGATAAAGGTCAGCAGCAGCACCGGCAGCTCCGCGTAGGAGCGGGAGGTCAGCAGCAGCACCAGAATAATAATGACCGCCGCCACGCCCAGAATGATTCCCATTTCCTGGTTCAGCGTATCGGACATGGAGTAGCCCACGGCGCTGGATATGTACGCGTCATAGGGGGCAAGCAGCTCCCGCAGCTCGCTCATGGCGTTTTCGCTGACCGGATCCTCCTCCTCGCCGTCAAAGGTTACCAGAATCAGGGCGTTGGAGCCGCGGAAATACTTCTGAACGTCCTCCGGCGTCTCCGGCGTGTCCTCCTGATCGTCGCTTCCCACGCTGGCGCTGGTGTCCGGCTTGCTGCCGAATACCGCGGAATTGACGCCCTTGATGGATTCCATCTGCTGGCGGAGATGCTCCGCGGTGTCCAGCGTGGTATTGGAGATCATGACCCGGGCGGTGCCGTAGGTTATCAGCTCATCGTCCATAATGGTGAGGCCCTGACGGGTTTCCGTGTCATCCGGCAGGTACTCCGTCAGATCGTTGCATACAGTTACCCAGGACTGCGTGACCAGGCAGAACGCAATGGCCACGGCGTAGACAAAGAAGATCAGATACCGTTTATCCACGATAAACGTGGCCAGCTTTACAAAAAATGACGAATCGCCCGACGCTTTTCCCATGGCGGTCATCTCCTTTTCAATAGATATGGGGCTTCCGGCTTCAGCTGCCGCTGCTTTACGGCAGAGGCTCGGTCCGCGTGCCGCTCCAGAGAATGGAGCACTGGTCGGCGCGGCTTGTTCCGGACAGCTGCCCCTGGGCCAGCTTCAGATCGGTCACGCAGCGCAGCTCGCTGATCAGCGACCGGAGACAGTGGCGCAGCCGGACGCAGCCGTCGTCAGTCTGCCGCCCGCTCACCGGATTGTCAAATCCCAGCAGATGCAGATTTCCCGTAATCCCGGATGGGCCGAAGACCAGCTCCAGCATTCCCTGCCGGGGCCCCATGGGACTGTTCAGCGTGACTGCGTACCGTTCGACCATAGCGTTCCCCTCCTAAAATTTCGTTACAGCATCTTACACTGAATTCCCGGTTCCTACAACATGCAAAGTGCCTTGCTGTGTCATAAATTTACGAAATTTTAAGATTGCATGATGAAAAAATAACGGATCTGTGATATGATAAAGCAAACGAGCAGAAGGGAGCGCCGTATGGAGAAAAACCGAGCCGCTTCAGATGCGACGCGGCACGCGATGAGCGCCGCGCTGAAGGAGCTGATGGCTGCCAAACCGCTGGAGAAGATCACCATTCGGGAGATTACAGACCGGTGTGGGATGAAGCGGCAGAACTTTTATTATCATTTCACGGACATTTACGATCTGACCAAATGGATGTTTCAGGAGGAGGCCATCTCCCTTCTGCAGCGCCATGAGGGCGTGCTGCTCTGGCAGGACGGCCTGCTGCAGGTATTTCAATACCTGGATCAGAACCGGGCGGTCTGCCTGTGCGCGCTGCGCTCTCTGGGCCGGGAACATTTAATACAATTTTTTCGGGACGATCTCTATGCGATTATCCATCGGACCGTGTCGGATCTGGCCCGGCAGACGGGCATTTCCAAAACGGAGGACGAGACGGACCTGCTGGTGAAGTTCTACATTTCCGCGTTGTCGGGAATGGCGGAAAACTGGCTGCTGGGGGAGCTTGACAGCACGCCGGAGCAGCTGATCCGCCTGGTGGATGAAATTTTACAGGATCACCTGCGGGGTGCCGCCATGCGGATGAGGGACGGGAAGGCCTCTCCGCGGAGCGGAGATCCAGGCTGAAAGGGGCAAGAGGGAAAGATGGGGCACAATATTATTTCTTTGGGCAGACAGTTCGGCAGCGGAGGCCGGGAAATCGGTCAGAAGCTGGCCTCGGAGCTGGGAGTTCCCTATTATGACCGGGAGCTGATTTCCATGGCCGCCAAGCGGGCGGAGCTGCAGGAGGCCGTCTTTGAGGGGAAAGAGGAAAAAGCGGCCAGCCGATGGCTGTTTACCGGCGTGTATGCCGGCGGACCCAAGGTGCGGCGGGGCCGCCCGGCGGAGGACATTCTCTTTGAAATGCAGAGCCAGGTGATTCTGGAGCTGGCGAGAAAAGAGGACTGCATTATCGTGGGACGCTGCGCCGATTATGTTTTGCAGTCTGCCGGATTGCCGGTGCTCAGTCTGTTTGTATGCGCTCCGTTCCAATGGCGGGTGCGCCGCCGCATGGAGCTGGAGAAGCTGGACGAGCGGGCCGCTGCCAAACTGGTGGAGAAAATGGACCGCCGGAGAGGAGAATATTATCATTATTACACCAAGCGGGAATGGGGAATTCCGGAGAGCTATGATCTGTGCGTAAACAGCGCCACACTTGGCATTGACCGGACCGCGCATCTTCTGGCGGTCCACTACCGGGAGCTGATTTCCAGAAGATGACGGCCGGCGGGGCCGGCGGGATCAGCGCCCGGAAAAGTGAATTCATTCTCACGGGCAAAGAGATAGGCAGAGTACCGGCACGCTGAAGGCGGCCGGCATCTGCCTATCTGTTTTTTATTCAATTATATGAATAATGCTGCTTCAAAAACAGACGCGCTCTGCCTGGAACTGACATTTTCCGTATCGCCGCGCACAGCCTGAATGATTGAAATGCATGGCAATCCTGCAAAGTTCACAAATTATTCATCTTTATCTGGCGCATCTTACAAAAATATGAAATGATATGAAATGTTTGTTGATAAAGTCTGCATTTTGTAGTATAGTGAAAAAAGTAAGGAATTGGATAAACATCCAATTGGACGACTGTACTTTTGTGCATATTTGCCGGATTTCCTCGTATGTTCCAGAGAGATGCCCTGCCCCTGCACGTCTCATTTTTTGGCAACAGCTGCGATGCAGTTGCAAATAAATCAAGGAAGAGGAGAAAAGCAATGAAAAAGGTAGTTTCGATCCTGATGGCGGCGGTCATGACCATGTCGCTGCTGGCCGGCTGCGGAAGCGGCGGCGCATCCAGCGGCGCGTCCAGCGGAGGTGCTGCGGCGAATACCGGAAAGACCACCATCCTGACGATCGGCACGGCGGATTCCACCGGTACGATGTATCCGGTGGGCGCGGGCGTAGCCTCCGTCATCAACGACAATGTTCCCGGATTTAAGATCAACGTGGAAACCTCCAAGGGTTCTCCCGCCAACTGCGTGAATATTCAGCAGGGCAACGTGGATCTGGCCACCATCGCCGGCGATACCGCGTTCCAGGCGGTAGAAGGCATGGGCAACTTCAAGGACAACAGCTGTCCGGATCTGCGGGCGCTGTGCGCGGTGTACGCTTCCATGTCCAACTGGATCGCCCTGAAGAAGAGCGGCATGACCATGGTGCATGACCTGGACGGCAAGAATGTCGCCATCGGCCCCGAGGCCTCTACTACGGAGATCGCGGGCCTGGCCGGTCTGGAGGCCTGCGGCGTTACCCCCAAGGAAAAAGTGAATCTGGGCCTGGGCGACGGCGCTGACGAAGTGAACGACGGCGTCCGCGACGCCTCTCACGGCTTCGCCGGCATCCCCATCGGCGGTCAGCTGAGCGTTGCGCAGACGACGGACTGCGTGTTCCTGGGCTACACGGACGAGGAGCTGGACAAGGTCATCGCCGCCAACCCCTCCTACTATAAGACTGTCATTCCCGCCGGTACTTATCCCGGACAGGACGAGGACGTCCCCACCTTCGGCGTGAAGTGCCTCATCGTTGTCAACGCGAACATGGATGAGCAGACTGCCTACGATTTCACCAAGGCTCTGGCCACTCACGTGGACAATCTGGTGGCGGCGCACGCTTCCATGAGCTCCATGCAGGATCCCGACTTCATCTGCAATGATCTTCCTATTGAACTGCATCCCGGCGCCGCCAAGTATTATCAGGAAGCTGGAATGCTGAAGTAAGAGCGATCCGACGCTCCGATTCCATCTGATTTCCTGAGTCAATATGAAAGCGCTGCACTGCCGTTTGGGAAAGACCCAGACGGCAGTGCGGGATAATGGGAGAATATTAACGACTTTTTAACAAAAAGGAAAGGGAATTTTACATGGCAAAAGAGAAACAGGTAAAGGAAATTGACGTAACCAGTTTGGACAGCGAACTGGCTGCGGCCAAAACCCTGGAAGAGGGAAAAGGATCACTGTTTATTAAAATCGCATCCATTGTTTCCCTGTGCATGGGTATTTTCCATGTTGTAACCGGCTATTTCGGCCAGATGAACTATGTGTCCCAGCGCGGCTTCCACCTGGCCTTCGGCGTTACGATTGTTCTTCTGGCGAATCCCTTTTATGAGCACTTTTTTAAAAAGAAGTTTGCAGATGTCAAATGGTTCCGGGTCTTTGGCCGGATCTTTGATATCCTGCTGGCTGTTGGCATCTGGGCCGCGGTCCTGATGGCCCGGGAAGAGGTCTCCATGATCTCCGAGCGGCTGGGCGTTGTGACGCCGATGGCTACCCTGGCCGGCGCCATGCTGCTGGTGATTGTTCTGGAAGCGACCCGCCGGTGCCTCGGCTGGATCATGCCCATCATGGCGCTGATCTTTATCGGCTATGCTCTGGCTGGTCCCAACCTGCCCACTGCCATTGCGCACCGCGGCTACAGTGCCACCCGTATTTTCCAGTTCCTTTCCACGGACCTGGACGGCATTTTCGGCACGACCATGAGCGTTTCCGCAACCGTGATTTTCATGTTCGTCATGTTCGGCTCCTTCCTGGAGCAGTCCGGCTGCAGCTCCTTTATCAATAATCTGGCGTTCTCTCTCACGGGTAAGATCCGGGCCGGCGCGGCCCTGTCCGCCGTGGTGGCTTCCGGTCTGATGGGCACCATCAACGGTTCCGCCGTGGCCAACGTGGTGGGCACCGGCACCTTCACCATTCCTCTGATGAAATCCCGGGGCTACCGGCCCGCATTCGCCGGCGGTGTAGAAGCCGTGGCGTCTACCGGCGGACAGATTCTGCCCCCGGTTATGGGCTCCGGCGCCTTCCTGATGGTGGCGTTCACGAACGAGCCTTACATCCGCATCGTCATCTGCGCGGTTGTTCCGGCCCTGCTGTATTACTTCGGCTGCGCCGCCGCGGTAATCTCTCAGTCCGAAATTGCGGAAATTGAACTGGTGGATCCCAAGGATATCCCCAAAGCGCGGGACGTGCTGAAGGACGGCTGGATCTATCTGGTTATTATCGGCGTCCTGATTTACTGCCTGCTGGTGGCGATGCTGTCTCCCCTGCGTTCCGCCCTCTATGCGTCCACCGCGGTGCCCATCATCATGCTGTTTGACAAGAAAAAGCGGTTCCGCATCAAGGACATTGTTCCTTCCCTGATTAAATCCGGTTTCGGCGCCATGTCCATTGTCATGGGCTGCGCCTGCGCCGGCATCGTGGTGGCCATGACCGCTCTGACCGGTATCGGCGTGGTGTTCGGCGACATGATGATCAAGGCCGCGGGCGGCAACCTGTTCCTGTCCCTGGTGTTTACGGCCATGGCCTGCGTCATCCTGGGCATGGGCCTGCCGACGACCTCCGCTTACGTCATCGCGGCTTCCATTCTGGCGCCCTCTCTGGTAACTCTGGGTCTGCCTCTGCTGACGGCTCACCTGTTCGTGTTTTACTTTGCCTGCCTGTCCGCCATTACTCCGCCTGTGGCTCTGGCGGCGTATGCCGGCGCCGGTCTGGCGAAGTGCAGCCCAATGACAACAGCAGTAGAAGCGTGTAAATTGGGCTTTGCGGGCTTTATTGCACCCTTTGCGTTCTGCTACAACAATGGCCTGCTGCTGGAAGGCGGAATTGTCAATATCCTCTCCGTGTGCATTACCGCCTTCATTGGCACGGTTGTAATCTCCATGGGCTTCCAGGGCTGGATGCTGTGGAAGCTGCATCCCATCGAGCGGCTCCTGCTGGTTGTCGGCGGTGTGCTGATGTTTAAGCCCGGCAGCATTACGGACGCTATCGGTTA
>ERZ808240.2856-NODE-2856-length-17943-cov-7.451755_pt1 | contig 17943 bp, 10 predicted proteins | sample MGYA00521084_ERZ808240 | MGnify/ENA primary metagenome ERZ808240 (study PRJEB31516, sample SAMN03275571) | gut metagenome | biome: mammalia-associated habitat; material: feces | host: Papio cynocephalus | place: Kenya | collected 2012-08-06 ... | reverse complement strand
AGATGCTGCATTTTTACAATATCTCGTTGAATGGGAGTTTTTAAGGGACGACTATTTAATTACAAAAACCTTATAAACAGAGATTTGCAGATACAAAAAGAAGGATATTCTCATTTTTGTGTGAGAATATCCTTTTTTATTGTAGGTTTTATTTCGTGTGCATCTGTTTGTTAACAACATGCACGTGAACTAACTACTTAGAAGATAACCTTTTGGCCATTAACAATGTAAACACCTTTATCTGCCTTCTCAACACGGCGACCGCTGAGGTCGTAGATGGTGTTGGGAGTTACGTTGATAGTGTTTGCAACTTGGTTAATACCTGTAGGAAGACTACCTGTTGAACAGTCAAGAGTAAGTGTTTGATTAGCCTTGATATTGTAAGTAGTTACTTCTTTATTCAAGCGTACAGATACTTGGCGGTCTTTATCAAGATTGTTTGTAATCTTAACAATCTGTGCCTTGCCATCGCTCCATTCTTCGTCTACGGTATAGTTGCCTTGTGCTTTAAGACCCTTTACGTTACCATTTTTCCATGCAGAAGGAAGTGCTGGAAGAATTGTTACAACGTCGTCGTAGCTTTGCAACAACATCTCTGCCACACCACTTGTGCAACCATAGTTACCATCGATTTGGAAGGGTGAGTGAGCATCGAAGAGGTTGTAGTAGCAACCACCATAGTTACCCATCTCAATAACATACGAACCTGAGTGGCGAAGAGCCAAAGAAAGGTTGCGACGAGCGTTGTTGCCATCCAAACAACGAGAATATGTGTTGGTTTGCCAACCCATGCTCCAACCTGTAACATCGCCATTGCGGGCAATCATGCCGTTGTATGCAGCTTGGAAGAGTTTTTTGCCTTCAGTAGTGGTATCGAATGCACTTACTTGAGCAAATGGATAGAGACACATCAAGTGTGAGAGGTGACGGTGTCCGGGATCAGAGAGCTTGTTGTTCTTCCATTCAGAGATGCAAGTCTTACCATTGTAAGTTTCAGTCCACAAGCCCTTGTCGTAGCTGTTGTAAAGAGCGGTGATGTTAGTGATTTGTTCAGCTGTAAGCGGAGACTCCGCACCAAGTTCTTCGTGTGCTTTAAACACTTCGTCAAGAAGCTCGTAGCTACATTGTTGAGCAAATGCTGTAACATCTACGTTGCCATGTTCGGGGCTCCATTCGTTCTTAATCTCGTATTTACCCTTGCTGTCTTTCGTTGCAATGCTTTTGATAAAGAGGGCTGCATCGTACATTACGGGGAGAGCTTTCTTGAGGAACTCGCGGTCGAGAGTGTACTTGTAATAGCGCCAGAGGTGAGTGCAATACCAAGCACCGAGGGTCTTGATTTGAGAGTTTTCCCAAGTAGAAGTACCACCAAAAATGTTGTTCTCAACGGCTACTGTCCAACCTTGAGCACCGCTCTTAATCTTTTTAGCAAGAGCCACCCAAGGAGAGTTTTCAGCAGTAGCAAGGTCGAGGATGTGGTTGAGGAATGGCAAGTGCATCTCGCTGAGGTTGGTAGGATCTGCAGGCCAATAGTTCATCTCAACATTGATATCAGCGTGAACATCGCAGTGCCAGAAGTTGGTGTTGCTGCGGTCGTTCCATATACCTTGTAAGTTGCTTGGAGCATGAATGCTGGTGTCGAGGTTAGCACCGATAGTCATGTAGCGTCCGTATTGGAAGTAGAGACTTTCAAGGAACAAGCCCTCTGGAGTAGTCTTGTTAGCATCAGTAGCATAGAACTTAATGAGTTCTTCGGTAGTTTTGTCGCTCTTCACACCAAGGTTCAAGCTAACGCGGTTCATGAGTTGGCTAAATACTGTGGTATGTCTTTCGAGCAAGCTTTCAAAGGTTTGTTCAATAGCAGGTTCAATGCGTGATTGTACGGTATTTGCTAATTGTTCTGCGCTTTCGCCGCTTACACAACCACTCTTTGTTGCGTCATAGTCAGTTGCAGCAGCCATAACAATGTTGGCCCATTCAGCATTTTCAACAAGAATACCATTATCAGTTGTAGTAATCTTAGCACCATCGTTAGCAACAACTTTGAATGCAGTGTTATAGCTAACTGTTTGTAGACTGCCGTGGAAGCTTGCGCCATTATTAGCATAAGTAACTTCGCTTGCATTAATCTTTGTGTCGGGCACATAGGTGATGTTCATAGCCAACTTATCAGTACCCTTAGCTTCGTAGTGAGCCACAAATACTTTGTCTTTAGCCGATACAAAGTAGCGACGTTGATAAGTGGTAGCTTCGTCGGCACTCTTGTAGTTTACGCCAGCCACACCATCGATAATGTCGAGGTAACGAGTGTATTCCTTAACTGGTTTAGAGTCGTCGGTAAATGAGAATGCATCGCTCTTGTCGGTAACAAGAATAGAACCAAAGTTTTGGAAATATCCTTGACCAACGCTACTACCATTAGTGGTATAACCACTCCAAAGAGTCTTTTCGTTGAATTGGATTTCGTCTTTAAATACACCGCCACGAATAGTGGTACCGATTTGTCCATTACCAAGTGGAAGTGCATATTCCATCCATGTATCAGAAGATGTTGTCTTCTCAACAGGTTGGTTGTACCAAAGAGAGAAGTCGTTGATATCAGTAGGACGTTGGCCTGGAGTGTATGCATTATACTCGGCATACATAAAGTCATTGCTTGGAGTAACCTCAGTGATGTAGAATTGTGAGCCTTCGTCGCCTTGAGCAGCAGCAGCGTTGTTCCAAAGTGCGAGGTAGTTACCGCGCATGTTCAGATAGTTGCAGTCTGAAGAGGCAAGTTTAATGTAGCTTGGTTCGTTGCTACCAAGTTTGATGTCGCCATCAAAGTAAGTAGTGGTTTCGGTATCATAAGGCTTAAGGCCTGGCGATGCCATGTTGGCACGTGCATCGCCCTCGCTACCTTTCATGCCGAGCACTTGGCCAGCACCAGCCTCGCCAGCGTTGATAAAGCGGTAAGAGCCGTCGGTAGCCTTTAGTATGTGCCACAAGCTATTCATGCTTGAAGGCGACTTAGTGTTGCTCAGCAACAAGCCATTGGCATCTTTGTATCCTTCGGCAATGCTAACGTAACCACCTTTACCATTTCTAATGCTATAGTACTTTTCTAATGCTTGTTCGGCATCCGTGGCATCAAAGAGGTTGAATTGAGAAGCATCGGCGTCCTTAGTCCAGCGTACCACGCCATTCCAACTTACCATGTGGAGTGCTTCGCGGTTGGCTTCACCAGTCTTAGAGTAGATAACGCAGTGACCGTTGGTTGATGAGGCAATAACTGTGTAAACGCCAGCAGCATCCTTCTCAACGAGTGGCACCACCTTGTCGTTGGCAGTAGGCAATGCGCCTACATAAAGACCTGTACCAATGTTCTTAATGTAGTAATCACCTTCGGTACCTGTCTTTTCAAACTCCCAAATGTGGTTCTTTGTGTACAAACCATTGTTCGAACCCATATTGGTTCCATTGGCATAAGCAAACATGGTTGTGTGGAGTTTGTTGCCCATAAATAGGTGTTTACCAGCGATGTCAGTGCCAAGCACTTCGCCGCTATTAAGAGTGCTGATAGCAGTTTTAAGAGTTGCTATAGCCTCTTCGTAGCCCTCTTTAGTAGTTGGTGTAGTGGTGGGAATAGCTTTAACAGCTTCAGTAGCATCATGGTAGAAGTACTTGTAGCTTGCAGCTGTGTTAATCTGTCCCACAAGTGAGTTATACTCATCCTTAAGCAATTGCATAGGGTCGCCCGTAGCACCTTCAAAGTAGAGTTGGTTGTTGTTGTCGCCTGCATTCCATTCGCCAAGTTGCACACCCGCTGTGGTTGCGCCCCATTGGTTCATACAGTTAGATTGTCCAACACGCTTAATTTCGAAGTACTTGCTTGCCGAACCATTGATAATGGCAAGTTTTACTGCCTTATCTTTGGTGGTAGTGATAAAGCGACTTGAAGAGAAACCAACGTAGTTTCCCTCCTTACTTTTCATCACAAACGACTCTTTAGTTCCAATAAATTGGAATTGCGTTTTGTTGCTTTTAGATTTTGCTGTTACCATGTTCTTGCCCGAACCTTGGTCGCTCAAGTAGTTTCCTCCTGTTTTAAATTTAACAGGGAAGTACACTGCTTCGCCTTCGGTTGAGAAAGTTGGCAACTCGCTCTGTGCACTTGCCATGATAAAGGCAAAAAGAGCAAAGAAGAAGAGTGTAAATTTCCTCATAGATTGTAGTTATATTGTTAGTAATTATTAGATTTAAACAGATGCATTGATTACGTTTATATTGTTGTGGACAAAGGTACGTTTTTTATCCATTCTATACAAAGCTGCAATGTGTTTTTTATAAGCAATGTATAAACTATTCATGCTTTATAATCTAAACAATTGCAAGTATTTGCCATGTTTAGATTATAAAGCATGCATGTCTTAAAACGTCCAACTTAAGTGGGTTGCTTTATCTTTTAATATTTTGTGAGTTTGCTCCTTTTGAAACCCACAATATCAGAAGCAAGTAAAGCATGATGTCGGCTATAAATATGATGTTGATGTTGATATGAGTGTCGAGCACCATGTTAAGAACAACAAATAGTATAGCAACAACAATGATAAAGTTGCGTGCTTTGCGTTGGCTCCAACCTCTTGCAAGCAACAAATGGTGAATGTGAGTTTTATCGGGTAAGAACGGATTAACCCCTCGGTTAATACGCCCTATAGTTACTCTAATTACATCTAAACAAGGAATAATCATGAGCGAGAAAGCCACAATAAGCGCATCGCTCGAACAGGAGTCATCTGCTTGGTGCATGGCATATTTCACAGCAAGCATACTTAGCAGCAGGCCTAAAACCTGACTGCCACAATCGCCCATAAATATCTTGGTATGTCTTTCGACTTTGCCATATACATTGAACCAAAAATAAGCAATCAATGCCCCTAACATTGAAAACGAGAAGCAAGCATCAACCACGTTGTTTTGTTTGTAAAACAATGATCCTAAAAACAAAAAAGCCACCATTGTTAAGCCCGAACACAAGCCATCGATACCATCAATAAGGTTGATGGCATTGATTACATACACAATGAGTAGCACCGTAAAGGGCATGCCAAAGAACCATGGTATCTCATGAAGTCCAAATAAGCCATAAAAGTTATTTACCCATATACCAGAGCATACAACGAGTATGGCACACAAAAAATGGACAATGAATTTTACCTTATATCCAATGTCTTTGATGTCGTCAGTCAGGCCTTCAACATAGATTATTCCTAATGAAAGAAGGTTAATAGCAATAGATATTAAACTAACTTTGTTGCTACTGCAAGGCCATATTTCGTTAGTTGTACCCAACAAGCAATAGGCCACCAAAGTGATGAGGCTTGCTGCTATTGCCGAAGGCACAAAGGCCATGCCGCCAATGCGTGGTATTAGTCCGTGGTGTATTTTGCGAGCGTCTAATGTATCAAACCATCTTTTCTTAAAAGCAATACATATAATGTGTGGAATGACGGCAGCGGTAAGTAATAAACTGAGTATAAAACTCAAAATAAGATATATAATAATGTTCATTTGGTAGAGAACTTCATGTGATTAAATTTTGCACTTGGATTAAAGAATGCCTATGTTTCTTTGCAAAGGTAAACATTTTTTACATAGTATTATACACTAAGTAGTGTTTTTAATTTAAACGCCGTAAAGTATAGATTTATTGTGTAGCAAGGTAAGAAAAGATATTTTTTACTTGTAATTTTGCACCTCGAACGAATTATCACTTATTTATGCTATTAAAGTTTTTTCTAACCTGCTCAAAGATAGGCTTCTTTACGCTTGGTGGTGGTTATGCCATGATACCTGCTATGGAGCGCGACTTTGTTGAGAAGAACCATTGGGTAGATCATGAAGAGTTTATGAATGTGATGGTAGTGGCGCAAACCACGCCTGGTATTTTCAGTATCGACCTTGCCAGCCATATTGGTTACAAGTTGCGTGGCTTTTGGGGCGGCATAGTTGGAGCGTTAGGCATAGCCCTTCCTTCTATAGTGTGCATATTGCTCATTGCCATGTTTTTCCATGCCTTTCGCGACAATGTGTATATCGATCATTTCTTTAAGGGCGTACGCCCTGTGGTGGTGGCATTGATAGCCGCTCCTTGTTTCAAGATGGCACAATCGGCGCATATCACTTTGCGCACAGTGTGGATACCCCTCGTGTGTTGTGCCCTTATAGCCTTGTTTAATGTGTCGCCCATACTCATCATTTTCATTGCAGGTGTGTCGGGTTATATTTATGGAAAAATCAAGAAGTAGCACCATTCTTCCACTTTACATCAATTAGTTATGAACATATTTCTGCACATATTTTTAGTGTTTACCAAGATTGGTACATTCAATTTTGGTGGTGGTTATGCCATGCTATCTCTTATCCACAACGAGGTGGTAATAAAGAACCATTGGCTCACCAATGCCGAGTTTACCGACATGGTTGCAATTAGCCAGTCCACCCCAGGACCTATTGGCATAAACGCAGCCACTTATGCTGGCTATACGGCAGTTTTACACCAAGGTTATCCCGCATGGGCTGCAATGTTAGGTTCGGTTTTGGCGTCGCTTTCCATTATGTGGCTACCTTTTTTGCTGATGATAGCCATTAGTCATTACCTGCTCACCCACAAAGACTCAAAGGTGGTACAAGACATCTTTGCAGCACTTCGCCCCACTATTATAGGCCTTATTGGAGCAGCAGCCCTGTTGCTTATGAATCGCGACAACTTTGGTTCGCCTACAGAGTCGCCCTTGCTCTTTGGTTATAGCATTTTGGTGTTCTTGGCAGCATTCTTTGCTACGAGATACAAAAAAGCCAACCCTATTCTTTTGCTATTTATTGGCGGCTTGCTTGGTTTGTTGATATACTGATGCCCAGCAAAGTACTGCAATAGTAGCGTGCAAATAAAAACATTCAGATAGCCTATTCATAAGCTTTAATAAGTTTGCGAATAGGCTATCTGAATGTTTTATATAATGCCACTTTATAAGGCATTTAGGAGATGTATGGAACGCACATTTTACTCATCAATGTCGGGTGCAATAAGTTTATATCCCTTTCCGTGGATGTTGATAATTTCAACATTTTCATCGTCTTTGAGGTGTTTACGTAGTTTGGTGATATACACATCCATTGAGCGAGCGTTAAAGTAATTATCGTCTACCCAGATGGTTTTAAGCGCAAAGTCGCGTTGCAATATTTCGTTAGCATGAACGCATAGCAACGCCAAGAGTTCACTCTCTTTAGTAGTGAGTTTTGTTTGTTTGTCGCCGTGCGAAAGAATTTGTTTTTGCGTGTCAAAGTCAAACGAACCTATCTTGTAGTGGGTGCGATTGCGGTTCTTTTTTCCACGTACACGGCGCAATATAGCCTCCATACGGAAGGTAAGTTCTTCCATTGAGAAAGGCTTAGTTAAATAGTCGTCGGCACCGATGCGAAAGCCCTCAAGGATGTCCTCTTTAAGCGTTTTAGCCGTAAGGAAAATAATAGGAATTTCCTCATTGATTTGGCGGATATCACGTGCCAAACTAAAGCCGTCTTTCTTGGGCATCATTACGTCGAGCACGCAAAGGTCAAAGTTCTTTTGTGTGAAGGCACGATAGCCCATTTCGCCGTCGGCACAAAGCTCAGTATCATATCCTTTAGCTTGAAGATATTCGCGGAGCAACATGCCAAGGTTCTCGTCGTCCTCGCAGAGCAACACCTTCAATGATTCTTCAGATGTATTCATAATAGTATGATTTTATTGTTTATATTTCGTATTTTAGTAAGTTTATTCCATTAGTGGAATGGTTATGACAAATGTAGTTCCTTTGCCAAATTCGCTATCGGCATGGATGGAGCCGTCTAATGCCTTAACCACGTTGTGTACGTATGCCAAGCCCAATCCGAAGCCCTTCACGTCGTGGCGGTTGCCAGTGTGTACACGATAGAACTTTTCAAAAATCTTTTTCAAATCCTCGCGGTGAATACCTATGCCGTTGTCCTTAATGGTGATAACCAATTTGTTGTCCGATTGGTTGCGAGTAGACACCACCAAGTGCAACTTTCGTTCGGCGTCTTTATACTTCACTGCGTTGTCGAGCAAGTTGAAAATAACGTTCGTAAAGTGCATCTCGTCTACAAAAACAATGGCATTTTCGGCATCCAAGTGTGCATCTATTTTACCGCCCGAAGCCTCTACTTTCAGCCTAAAGGTGTTTACCGTGTCGTGAATAAGGGCATTAGCATCCACCTCTTTGCGTTTAAATGTAGCAGCTTTGCGGTCGAACAGTGACATTTGCAGCACCTTTTCCACTTGAAAGCGCAAGCGTTTTGTCTCGTCGATTATTACGCTTGATATGTGCTTAAACATGGTTTCGCTCTTAGCCACAGCAGGGTCTTTAAGCATTTGTGCAGCAAGCGATATGGTGGAGATAGGCGTTTTAAACTCGTGCGTCATGTTGTTGATAAAGTCGTTCTTTATCTCGCTGAGTTTCTTCTGTCTGAAGATAGACCACACGGTGAAGATAAACACTATCAGCAGTAGCAAGGTAAAGATAATGGCGGGTATCATAAACTTCACACTTGAAAAGAGAAAACTCTTCATCTCAGGGAAATGTATGTAGAGAATGCCCATCTGTGGCGAGGGGTCATTGGGGAATAGCACTTGTCTGTAAGTATATTCGCTCCCTTCGCTGTTGTAGTCAGGACAGCGGTATACCACTCGTCCATCCGACGTTGTGACGCAAAAATGATAGTCAATGTTAATGCCCTTGTTCCTAAGTTCAGAGCGTAGGTTGCTATCAAGAGCTCTAAAGTCAATGCGTTTGTTCAGAGGGGTTTCGCTTGCTTTGTATAGGATAGCATACACCACCTCGTCGAGCAATTGCCTCTGGTAAACGTAGCGTTGTTTCACAGAGTCGCGCACGCTCTCGTTGGTGCTATTAGCGTTTAAGTTATCAAGAAACATGCCCTTAGGCACGTTGGCAGGTATCGTTACTTGTTCGTCATTGCGGTTAGTGGTGTTGGGCTTAGCCTCAGTGTGTGCAGCCTTGTTGTGGGCAGCGTTCTGCTTAGTTTGTTGGCGGAATTGCTCCTCCAGCCCCCGTTTCGTCTCGTTTAGTTCCAGGTTTCGTGCCACTTGGAAAAGGCTATGGGTAACAGACTCATCAAACTGCTCTTTTCGCATATTAATAACTTCTTCAAAGTATTTAGTCTGCAAAAAAAGCAATCCAAGGAACAATGTTCCCATAACAACTGCTATTATCCAAATTGTTGACTTTTTCATGTAGCAAAGGTAAGTGCTAATGTTAATTATCCGTCAAGTATTTAGGCTGTTGTAAACTTTATTCTAATAAAATTAACAAAATCAAATATTTTTAATTAACAAATTATGAAGTAAATGGCAAAATGAGCAAGTGCTCAAATCTATTCTAAAATAGCAGTTTGAACGCTTGCTCATAATGTTTCTATAATGTTATGGCAATACGATGCCAGTAGCCTCAATTGAGTGTCGTAGTGCTTCGAAGCTTTTTGTCGAAATGTCAGACCCTAATGTAGTCTTAGCCATATTGGTTATTTTCTTAAATTTGCTGATGTCTTGATTAACAATAGCGCAGAAAATGAGGTCTGATTGTTGTACCAATAGTTCTTCGCCTTTGGCATTTAGCGAGTTCTCTTCGCATAGGTTTTCAATGGTATCGCAGCGTGTAACGTTGCGGTTCTTTTTGTGGTCAATGCGCATTGATAGCAACAAATCGGTAGGCTTAGCAAGTGCGGCAAAGAAGATGTCTACACCAGGTTCCACGTAGAGCGAGTAAGGCTGTCGTTCGTTTTGTTCGAGTATATGGCTCACGGGCACGCGCATCATATTTCCGTTGGTATATACCACCACTACATAGTCGTTTTCGTAACCATCGTACACGGGGATAGTTAGTCGGGCCTTGCCATAGTAGGTATCTTCGCAGTGCATATACGTTTTCTCGTCAAGGAAGTTGATGTATGCCATGGCATACGCTCCGCCGTGTAGTTGCAACACACTGGTGTGGATGGGTGGCAGGGCCTTAGTGCTGTCGTGCTTCGTAGGTGTGGCAGTGGCAGGGGCTGATAGCGCCTTTTCGTCGTCGGTCACAATGGGTTGGGCATCGGCATAGGTGTCTGCATCCTTCTTCTCGGCCAATGCCTTTTCGGTGATGGTAGCAAACACAGCCTGACGCGATGCCACAAAGTTGCGTAAGGTTTCACCCTTCAGCTCGCGTGTTTCAGACACAAAGCGACACCAACACACCCCATCGAGTTTTACCACCTTGCTCGAGGGCTTAATGTGCAAGCATAGCACGTTGCGTCCTTTTGCATCAATCCATTCTGTCTTAACAAGCAGTAGCGTTTCCTTGCCCAATTTCCACGATATATTGTCTATAATATAACGTTCGTAGCTATCGCGGAAGTTTTTGTTTTTAAACATGCTCGAGGCGGCATCGCTTTGCAAGCCAATGCCCATACCCTCGTTGTTCACCCCCAAATATAGGCGTCCGCCCTCAGCGTTAAGAAAGCCGCACACCACGTGCAGTATCACCCAAGTTTGTCGTTCAATGTCCTCGCGCATGCTGTTGCCTGCGGGGTAAACAATGCTTGTTTTAAACTCCGTGTGTAGGTCTTCCTCGCCAAAGGTCATGAGGCTACTTTGTCGTTCTTGAATGTTGAGCAGAGCATTAATCTTTTTGTGAATTTGAATTTGCGCCTGTTGCAGTTTAAACTCGCCCATAAGGTTGTATGCCAACACCAGTTTGCTAAGTTGCTTGAGCAAGGGCTCGCTGGCAGAGAGCGAAAGGTTCCAAAGGTCTTCGTTGTGCGAAGTTTCGCTTAGGTAGCTAACTGTTTGTAGCTGTAAGTATTGCGTGTAGAGTCCTTGGTAGTTTTGCACGTTGTCGCCCATCTGTTCGTATTCGCTCATTTCGTTCCAATCAACGCGTCCGTTGGTTTCAAAGTGTTTGAGCAATAAGATGAGCTTCATGCGCTTTGTGTAGTAGTCGGCTTGTGCTTGGTCGTTGAGCGTAAGTGCCAATAGGCGCGTAAAGCCCAGATAGTTGTAAGCCTGTTTATAGTCGGATGTCACCACAGCCACGCGGTCGGTAATTTTCATTAATTCCTCCACGTAGCAAGCCTCAAGTGTTTCGTCGGCATCCACCATGTCGGTGTCTTCGTCGTGGTTGGTGTCGGTGTGTGTTTCAACAGGTTTCCACACCGATCCTTCGCCGGCATACCACACCATAAGGTTGTTAAACGCTTGGGATGTAGTAAATGCATGGTCGGCTTGTGCATACCCCATAAAACGCCCCAAGTGGAAGCCAATGCCGTGTTTGCGCTCAATGATTTGAGCTTTAATAAATGTGCCATTTTGTAGCATTTCGCTGGTGCACGACCTGGGTAGCGAAAAGGTTAGGCCATAGTCCGACACGCAAGCATACGTGTGCTTTTGCTCGCTATAATTCGTAACCACCGCCACAAAGGTTTCGTCTTCGCCATACAAGTCGCTAAAGTTTTCATCAATGGCATTGTTGAGCAATGTACTCATCTCAAACACGTAGCGATTGTTATCGTCGATGCTCTTTACTCTTACGGGCAATAGCAGTTGAAATCCGTGTTCATCTTGAAACGAGTGGATGTCGGGATAGGCCCGATAGCGTACAATTTCGTTGGCATCTATCACGCCTTCGCCCTGGAAGTGCTTGTCCTCGATGATGCAATGAAACACACCTTCAAACGACGATTCGCGGTCAATGCGTACCACCACTTCGTCGCCACGGTCGGGAAAACGTTTGGCATTAACCTGTGCGTGCGAGGGCAAACCACGCACCACCTCGTCGGCTGCAAAAAGGTGGCGTTCAAGGTTGCGCCATAGCTCCTCGTAGGGGCGCATGCTTTCTTTATCAGCCACTTGGCTAAAGTGTACGGCATCGTTGAGGCACACCTCTACGTGGTGCCAAGGCAGCAAGTCGGCTGGCAGTTGGTTTTTGCACATGGGTAGGGCATGACAGGGCGATAGCGATATGGTATCAGATAGTTTAAGGTCCACCTTGTTCGTAACAAAGTGGCGCGTAGTAGCCAATTCGCCAGCCATGCCATGCTCGCACACACGCATCATGATGAGCAATGGGGCCTGCACATCTCTCCATGCAAACTCAAGCTGTGGCACGTGCTCGCCCATCAAGCAGTAGTAAGCCTTTTCAAAGCAACGCGGTATGTTACACCCCTTTAAGTAGGTAAGATAGCGGTAAAGGCGAGCCCTATTAATGTTTACATCAAAGGGCAAATCCTTGCATTTATCAGCAAGCAATTGCTGTATGGCCAGAGCCTTAATCACGCTCGTAACGCGGTCTTGAAGGTCGTCGTTTCCCTCCATTGAGTCTACGTTATCGGTTATAAGTCGGCATTGCATGATGTAGTGTTCAAGCATGCGCACAAACATCGAGGCGTAGGGCATAGTTTCGCGCATTTCGGTGTTAGCCTCGAGTGTTATCACCGCAAATAGTTGGTCTATTTGGCTTTCAAATAACTTAGGACAGAGCGTCAGCACAAAGTCGGTAAGGAGCAATTTCTTTTCGGCATCGTAGAGAAAGCCCGAGGCCGATAGTCGGCTAAAGGTTTGCTTTACTACCCCCTCTTGCTCGTTGTTGCAGATGGCTCTAACGGCCTGTATCATCACCTCGATGTGCTCAATAGCCACCGAAAAGTGCTTTTGCACAAACTTCATATCCTCTGGCATGAGCTTGCGCAGCATGTCTGTTTCTTCGAGCACATAAAGGCAGAAGGCTTTGATGTTGTTGAGTTGTTCCGTCTGTAGCAATTGCTGCTCGTTAGCGGTTTGTTGAGCTTCGCTGGTCTCCTCAGTTGGGCAACAAGTAGTAGTCACTTGCCGTGTGCATTGCATAAGCCATTCGTCTATCTGCACCTCAAAACTATTGTTGACAGAGTCGTTGAGCAAAAGTTCTATAAACTCATCGCCCTTGTGGATAGAATTAATAGCTTTCTCTTTTAGGTCGTTTCGCAGGTTGTTAAGTAGTTCCTCCTCGGGTTGCACTTCAACAAATATCAATTTCAGTATACAGCCCAATATGCTCGTCACCATACACTTAATTTTTTGCCCTACTTTAAGTTTTACGCTGCGCACGTTGTAAACTCTTGAAAAGAACCCAAGTGTATCGCTCACCTCATAGTAGCTACCCGTTTGCATGCGGTCGGCTTTCACAATAAAGGTGTATATATTGCCTCGTTTATAAAATGTTTCAAGGTATGGCCTATAGTCTTGTTTTATTTCTCTTACCTCATTATTGTCGTCAAGTTTAATGATACAGGGCAGGGTTTCGGGCCTGTCTTTACCATATTGAAATTGCAATTGTTTAACTAAATATTCCTTACCATCTCGCTCTACAATAAATCTTTTTTGCTCTTGCATTACCCCCGTCACGGGCAACTTTTGTGGAATTTCTTTTATCATAACTATGGATTAAAAAAAATTGATTGAATAAGTATTTTTACTAAACTAATTCAGATTTTATAAAATTACTATTAGGCAATTTATGCATTTATTCTTCACTTACAAAAATAATAAAAAAGCATGTTTATAAGTGCATAAATGTCATTATTTTGTGATAAGCAACTTGCAAAAACCGCATATAGTACTTACACTCTTGCTGATAAGGGCATGATGCATGCAGCTCATAGCTCAAAAAATATTGTGTTGTAGTATTAAGTAGGTATTCAGAATTCATATCAATTATTTTGAACACCTACTTAACACATATTAATGTTTTGAGTAGAAATATAGAACACTGCAATTTGTACACTTTTTTCTTCAATCTGTAGCCTCCAATCTGCCTTTTTATGCATCCGAAGGCCGTTTTTACTTGCCTTCGAACGATAAAAACACGTGTTTTTGTGTTCTTCGAGCTAAGGATACGTATCCTTACACCCTAAGAATACGTATCCTTATACCCTAAGAACACGTATCCTTACACCCTAAGGATACGTATCCTTGTACCCTAAGGATACGTATCCTTAAGGGGTGTCAAGCTTTTCTTGTTGTAATGGATAATGAATAGTAATGATGAAATTTTATAACTTGTTGATAATCAATACTTTATAAAAATGCGTCAAAATTCGCTCAAAATAAAATTTTAAAACAGAGTTTCGTTTTGTGGCAGCTATGAGCACTTACGATGTTTCTAAAAAAGAAAAATAGAACACTTTTGCATGCTCAAAATGTTAAAATAATATTAAATCAGCCCTCTTATCCTTCGGCAGCATTTCTCTTCATAGTCAAAGGCTTTGTGTTTTAGACAGAAATATCTAACTTTGCAGAAACAACTAACAACAAGCAACCTTTACAGAACAATAACAAACATTCAAAAGCCTATTTGGGCGGTTTACCTATGAAAATCATTCTAAACCCAAAATACGAAAAATTGCGTCCCTATTTGGTGCACCTTGAAGAGCATTTTGACCACGAGGGGCGTGAGCTGCATACGGGGCGAAACATCATACGCACGCTACACACCGATGGCTTGACCTTGTGCGTTAAACGTTTTGCACCGCCTTCGTTGTGTCGCAAATTGCAGCAAACGTTGTATAAAAAGTCGAAAGGTAAACTTGCATATCTCAGTCCGCTCCTATTGCGCGAACGCGGTTTTGAGAGTCCTGAGTCGGTAGCCTTTGTACGCTATCAGCACGGGTTGTGGCATAGCACCACCTACTTTGTAAGTCTTTTGTCAGATTATCGTTACAACATGCAAAACATTGCCGATGCCCCCCTTGAGGAGCAACGCGAGGTGATTAAGCAGTTTGCTCGTTTTGCAGCCCATTTACACGAAGATGGTTTTCTTCATCGCGACTTCTCGTCGTCAAACATTTTGTACGATAAGATAGACGGACGTTACCACTTTTCGCTTGTCGATACCAACAGCATTAAGTGTGGGCGCGCCGTGAGCATAGAGAATGGATGCAAAAATTTGGCAAAACTATCGGGCGATGAAGCCTTCTTTGCCATGCTTGCCGAGTGTTATGCCACCGAGCGCAAGGCCGACCCTATAAAGTGTGCACAGCTTATCAACGATGCACGCAAGCACAAGATGGTTAAGGCTGAAGCTTTGTAATAATTTATGAATGTGTGCATGTTGCACACCTTGTGTTTTGGTCACAAATTATCGTGATTTAGTCATAAAATTTTCGTGCAATATAGACGAAAAAAAATGTGGATAACTCAAGATAATTCGTGACCAAAAACATTTTATAAGTAGGTATTCAAAATGAATTTATATAACCATGCTCTACATTAATTGATATGCCTTAGCACATTGTTTCCGCCATAACCACAGGATTCATCGGTCACGTAGCCCGCTACGCTTCCTCTTCAGCCTATGCTTCTTACAAAAACAATGCACAAATTCATATCAATTAATTTTGAACACCTACTTAATACCCATTTAAAAGTAAGTATATGTATAAAATATTTAGTACGCTCTTTCTGTCTCTTTTGCTTGCAACATTTGCTATGGCCGAAGTGCCAATAAAGGGCATAACACAAGCACCCACCGAACCCCTAACCCTATGGTATGCCGCCCCTGCCACCAACTGGACGCGCCAGGCATTGCCCATAGGTAATGGCGATATGGGCGCAATGATAATGGGCGGAGTGGCAGAAGACCGGGTGCAGTTCAACCACAAAACTCTGTGGAAAGGCACCGCTGGAGCCACCGACCTTGGGTCGTATCTACCCTTTGGCGACGTGTTAATAACTCAGCACCATGCCCAGGCTGTCACCAACTACTGTCGCAGTTTAAACTTGCGCACAGCCGTGGCACAAGTGGCGTATAAAACGCCCCACGATGCCTACACACGCGAGTATCTTTGTAGCTATCCCGACAAGACGATAGCCATACGTTATAGGGCAAAGCGCACTTGCTCGTTGTCGCTCAACATTGCACTAACAAGTGCCCAAGGCGCATGCACCACCTATACCCCTCAAGGTGCATCGTTTGCCGGAAACCTAAGCAACGGCATGCATTATGAGGCATCAATGTTTGTAACAAACAAAGGGGGCAGCATGTCTGCAACCAATGGTGGCATAGCAATCGATAGTGCACAAGAGGTGGTTATCTACCTTTCGTGCGCCACAAACTTCGACCTCACGGCCCCCAATCATCTTGCTGCTGATACTTGCAAGGTGAGCACCCACATACGCCATGCTTTGCAAAAAGCAAGTGCCAGTGGCTTTGACCAAGTGAAGGCAAATCACATGGCAGACTATGGCCAACTCTTTGGTCGTGTGGCGTTTAGCTTAGCGGGTGCAACCAATGAATGTGCTACAAATCAATTGCTCACAATGCCCCAAACAAAAGCCACCAATATGGTGGATATGTTGGTGTTTCAATATGGCCGTTACCTCACCATAGCAGCCTCGCGCGGCATAGACGTACCATCAAATTTACAAGGCATTTGGAACCAAGACGGCTATAATGAAGGCGATGCGGTGTGGGCATCCGATATCCATGCCAACATCAATGTACAAATGAACTATTGGCCCGCCGAACCTACCAATTTGACCGAGTGTCACATGCCTTTTCTTAACTTCATCTGCAACGAGGCTATGCGCAAAGGCGGACAATGGCAACAAAATGCACGCAACTTAGGCGTGCATAATGGATGGGTGGTAAACACGGCTGGCAACATATTTGGCGGGTCGAGCAGCTACAAAATTGGCAAGTATGCAGTGGCCAATGCTTGGTTTTGCACACACCTTTGGCAACACTTTGCCTACACGCGCGACACCACCTTCTTGCGCCAAAAGGCACTGCCCGCAATGCTATCTGCCTGCCGCTTCTGGACGGAACGACTCGTGGCATCACAAAATGGCGACGGAACGCTTGAATGTCCTCATGAATACTCGCCCGAACAGGGGTACGTGCAAAATGCCACCGCCCACTCACAACAACTCGTTACGCAACTATTTGAACAAACCTTGCAAGCCATAGCTGTGGTAGGACAAAAAACTGCTGGTTGCAGCAAGGCTTTTGTAAGAGAGCTGAAACAAAAACTTAGCAAACTCGACCGCGGGCTACGCATCGATAGCAACGGCCTTTTGCGCGAGTGGAAATACCAAGATAACACGCCCAATGTGTGTACCGACACCGACTACTTTGCCGACGACGAACACAACATTTGGCAGGGCCACCGCCACACATCACACCTCATGGCACTCTATCCAGGCTTTGCTATTGACCCCGGAAAGAACAAGCCGCTCTTTGCTGCTGCCGTAAAGTCGCTTGCCGACCGCGGCGATGTGACAACGGGATGGGCAAGGGCTTGGCGCATATCGCTATGGGCAAGGGCTCGCCAAGCTGAGCGTGCTTACACCACGTTGAGAGGTTTTGCCCACCACACCACAAGCACCCACTACGATTGGCACGGTGGACTTTACGACAACATGCTCGATGCTCATGCCACAAGTGTGTTCCAAATAGAGGGAAACTATGGCGCCACTGCAGGCATTGCCGAAATGCTGCTGCAGAGCCGTCCCGACTCGCTTGTGCTACTCCCTGCGCTGCCTCGTGAATGGGCAAGTGGGCAGATTAACGGACTCAAAGCTCAAGGTAATTTTGAGGTGAACATGGAGTGGGAGAGTGGCCATTTGCACACACTCAGCATACGCTCGCTCAAAGGCATGCCCTTGACATTGGCCTATCCGGGCATTGAAAAAGCACAAGTAATGGCTGCCAATAGTAACCAAAAAGTTGCTGTAAAGAAACGAAAGAACAATTGCATAGTGCTTAACACTCAAACGAATAAAGAATACCACATTATAATGCCCAAAAACAAATAAAAATACATCATCATAAAGCTAAAAAGAACACTATAAGTAGGTGTTCAAAATTATTTATATAA
>ERZ808240.2854-NODE-2854-length-17948-cov-32.403622_pt1 | contig 17948 bp, 17 predicted proteins | sample MGYA00521084_ERZ808240 | MGnify/ENA primary metagenome ERZ808240 (study PRJEB31516, sample SAMN03275571) | gut metagenome | biome: mammalia-associated habitat; material: feces | host: Papio cynocephalus | place: Kenya | collected 2012-08-06 ... | reverse complement strand
AAAAATTCTATTCAGCCGGTTCTTCCTTTTTTATCTTGAATATCACCCTGAAAAAATCAGCCAGTATTTTAGGACTTTTTATAACTACTATCTTCATAAAACAATCCTCCTGAATATAAAATCTTAATAATATTATATTCAGAATATCATAACTGGTTCATAACTTTGAAAAAATTATAAGCAGAACACCGTTTTTTACTTCAATTTTGCAGGATTTTTCAACAAATTCATTGCTTACTCCAAGCGGAAACGAGCTTAAAAGCCTGCCGTTTTCAAGATTATATTTAAGTCCGTGAGTAGTAATGCCTTCTGAACATGGAGTCAGTGAAAACATTGAAAAAGTATATCCATCAATTTTTCTGTATATCTGAGATGAATTTTTAAGAATGGTGACAATATCGCTGTCGCCGATAATTCTTCCCCTTGCATTATGTTCAGCAATATACATAAGAGTCTGGATATTTGCAAATGTATGGTCAAGCCGTCCTCCCAACGCTCCGGTTATTGTTATATCATCAAAACCCTTTTCAAGAGCAGTTTTTACGGCTATCATAGTATCCGTATCATCTTTTTCAGGCAGATATTTCACAATTTCACAGCCTTTTACGCTATCACTTCCTATAGTATCGAAATCCCCCATGGCAATATGAGGAGTTATTCCAAATTTTACAGCATTATTGTATCCGCCGTCTGCACATATGATAAAAGTATCGCTGTCAATGCTTATATCTGAAATGCTGTTCATTTCAGCACCGGCAAAAATAACACATTTTCCTGACATATCAGAGTTCCCATTCCTTGATAAGTTTTGCTTCATCATACATTTCAGAATAGCTTGCATGGCGTGATGCTGAGATTTCCCCGTCATTCACAGCCTGAATAACAGCACAGCCTTTTTCCTTTGTATGTGAACAGTCCTTGAAGCGGCATTTATCTGAATACTGTTCAAATTCCCTGAAACAGCCGCTTAATTCATCTTTTCTTATAATATCATATTTATTTGTTTCAAATGTTGAAAATCCCGGAGTATCAGCGATATATCCGCCGTTTGCGAGCTTATAGAGCTGTGCATGGCGTGTGGTATGCCTTCCTCTGCCGAGTTTTTCGCTTATTTCTCCCGTAGGGATATCAAGTGAACTGTCAACCGCATTGAGCAGAGTTGATTTTCCGGCACCGGTATTTCCGGTAAATGCACTTATTTTTCCTGAAAGAATTTCTGAAACTTTTTTTACTGTATCGGGATTGCTGTAATCCACAGCAGTTACTTCAATGCCTATTCTGCTGTAGATATTCATTATATTGTCATAGCTGTCAAGGTCGGTTTTTGTGAGTATTATAACTGGATTTATATTTTTATATTCTGCAACAGCTATAAATTTATCAAGCAGAGTAAGATTAGGTGACGGCTTGCAGGTTGAAACTACAAATACAAGCTGGTCAAGGTTTGCAAGAGGAGGTCTTATAATAAAATTTTTCCTCGGAAATATATCCGTTATAACATTTTCATCTGAAAACAGTATATTGTCGCCAACCATCGGAGAGATATTCTTTTTTCTGAAAATACCTCTTGCCCTGCATTCATATATACCATCAAGGGACTCTATAGTATAGAGTCCCCCGACAGCCTTGATTATAAGTCCTTTTTTATCAGAATTTACAGTCATAGCAATATATCCTTTTCATTTACTGCTGCTGAACATTCTGGTCATTGCCGTCCTGAGGCTGCTGGTCATTGTTTTCAGCGGCTGGTTCAGTCTGAGGAGCTTCAGTTTCCGGAGGTGACCACCATGTCTGCATAGGTTCAGTAACTGCCTCTGTTGCCGGAGGTTCTGTTTCATGGTAAAGACCATCGACTTCTTCAAAGGCTTCATTTACCTTTTCAGATATCGGGCTGAATGACTGATTGTCAAAGTCAACGGTATACTTTCCGATAACAGTAGTCATATTGTTGTCCTGATTTGTAAGTTCAACTACAACAACCTGAGTACCTGTACCCTCTACTGTAAGAGTTACAGTACTTGCATATGTTGCATTTACATTTGATTTTTCAACTGTCGGAACACCTTCAACATAAAGTACGAATTTGAATGTGCCTGAAGCATTGTCCGGAATCGGAACTGTTACAGGAACTGATGATGAAGGAGCATTTCCGTTGCTTATTGTAAGAGTTATCTTTGTACCTGAATCAACTCTTGTATCCGGTTCAAGGCTCTGGGCGATAACAGTACCGATAGGTTCTGTTGAATCACGTTCAATTATTTCCCATTCAAGGTCTTCATAAGTGCAGCGAGCCTTTGCTTCATCTTCTGTCATTCCGACAAATGTAGGAACGATAACAGTTGTTACGAAAGGACCTTTGCTGACATATACGACAACTCTTGAACCCGGTTCTACTTCAGTCTTGGCTTCAGGTTCAGTTTTTATTACATAGTCCTCCTGAATTTCCTCATGCGTCATAAACTTGATATCAGCGATAAGGCCTTCCTGTTCGAGAGCAGTCTGGGCAGTCTGATAATCCATATTTGTAACGGACGGAACTTTTACCATCTTTACGCCCTTGCTTATCTTGACATTTACCTCAACGCCTTTTTTAACGGTTGTACCCGGTTCAACGTCCTGTTCAATGATAGCATCTGCTTCATAGTCGGAATATGCACTGCCTGTTATATTGAGGTCAAGCTGAGGATATTTTTCCATTACCTCATTATAATTCATGCCTACAAGGTCAATCATGGCAAATTCACGGTTGCTTACAGGAGAATCGCTTCCGAATATATTCTTGATAAGTGATGTGAAGAATATAACTGCAACGATAATTACAACTATTATAACAGCTGTAAGGATATAAATGAACAATGAGCGGCTTTCTTCCTCTTCTTCCTCATCATCGTCATCATAATCATCTTCATATGGTTCATCATTGTTATAATAGTCATTATCTTCATCATACACGTCACGTTCAGAGGCATTTTTCTCGTCATAGTCATCATCATAAGCAGATTCATCAGCTGAAGGCTTTTTAAAATATCTTGTACTTCCTGATGAGCCTGATTTTCCGGCTCTTACCTTCTGAGCGGAAACTGTTTCAGGGTGCTGTTTGAAATCCTCTATTTCCTTAATCATATCCGCAGCTGACTGATATCTTTTTTCAGGGTCTTTTTCCATTGCACGCATTATAATTTTTTCAAGTGCAGGCGGAATATCAGGGTTTACCTCTCTTGGAGGTATAGCCTTGCTCTGCATATGCATAACGGCTACTGAAACCGGATTATCAGTATCAAAAGGCTTCTGACCGGTAAGCATTTCATAAAGCATGACACCTACTGAATAGATATCGCTTTTTTCATTGGTAACGCCGCCACCTGCCTGTTCAGGGCTTATATAATGCACTGAACCGATAGCCTGGTCTGTAGCAGTTTTTCCGTCTTCCCTTGCAAATTTTGCAATGCCGAAATCCATAACCTTTATAGTACCGTCATCAAACATCATGATATTCTGAGGTTTTATGTCACGGTGAACTATGCCTTTGTTATGGGCATGCTGCAAGGCTCTGAGAATCTGGATTATAAAATGCACTGAATCCTTCCAGGTAAGGACTCCTTCCTTTTCCATATACTCTTTAAGAGTTATCCCGTCAATGTATTCCATTACTATAAACTGTATCTTATCTGTAAATCCCACATCAAAAACCTTTACGATATTAGGATGTGAAAGCACAGCGATAGCCTTGGATTCATTGCGGAAACGCCTTACAAACTCCTCATTTTCGGCAAATTCTTTTTTAAGTATCTTGACAGCAACAATTTTATTTTCAACATTGTCATTGGCTTTATACACATCAGCCATGCCGCCTTCACCGATAAGTTCGGTTATTTCATAGCGGCCGTCAAGTATCCTGCCGATATTCTTATCCATTTTATCATCTCCTGTAGATTATTCAGCAATGACTGCAACGGTGATATTATCTCTGCCGCCCTTGCCGATTGCAAGCTTTATAAGCTCCTGAGCTGATTGTTCAAAGGAACTGTTTTTCAGAACATCTTCTATTTCCTTATCGGAACAGTAGCCGCACAGTCCGTCTGAACAAAGCATAAGCGTAAATTTTTCCGGAGTTCTGATTTTAAAGTAATCGGGTTCAATTTCCGGCTCTACGCCTACAGCTTTTATAAGCATATTTCTCTGCGGATGGTTTTCGACTTCATCTTTGGTAATTCTGCCCTGTGAAAGAAGCATATTCACAACTGTATGGTCATTTGTAATCTGTCTGAAGCCTTTTTCATCAAATATATAGGCTCTGCTGTCGCCGACATTGATTATATGGATATTTTCCGGACTGACAAATGCACATACGCAGGTAGTACCCATACCGAATTTTTCATCATCACTGCAAGCTTCTGAATATATATCTGAATTAGCGGCAGAAACTGACATGGTAAGAGTTTTTTCAACAGCTTCAGCAGAAAAATTCTTTCTGTAAAGACTTGAAAACATTTCAGAAACTGCATTTACCGCAAGACTGCTTGCCTCACTTCCTGAATTCTCGCCGCCCATGCCGTCACAAAGAACTGCAAAAATACCGCCTTCCAGTTCATCTACATAAACATTATCCTGATTTTCAGACCGTACCAGTCCTATATCAGTTGCACTTATAAACTTCAAATATTCTCCACCTCCAAGCAAATTTTTTTAAACTTATGCAAATCCGACAACAAAATTTAGATTTTTCTTTTATTTTGTAGGGGCGAACTGTGTTCGCCCGCCTGAAATTATGGTAAATCCAACGGGCGAACACAGTTCGCCCCTACAAATAACAACCATCGAATTAGCGTTAACTTAATGTAAATCCGACAACAAAATTCAGATTTTTTTTATTCTGTAGGAGCAAACTTTATCCGTCCTTTACAGTTCATCGGAATTTCAGGCTGGCAACCATTGGTCGCACCTACAAAAGCTGTCGAATCTGCTTTATAAAAAGTCATCATCTGACATTTTTATATTCAAGAGCATTTCTTCTCAGCTGACCGCATGAAGCGTTGATATCAGAACCGAGAGTACGGCGTACAGTTGAATTGACACCATATTTTGCGAGATATTTCTGAAAATTCCTCACAGTATCAGCGGTAGCTCTGAAACTGCGTTCCTTTACGCTGTTGACAGGAATTATATTCACATGACAGTTTATTCCACGCAGCAGTTCTGCAAGCTTCAAAGCGTCCTTTTCAGAGGAATTTACATCTTTTATGACAGCATATTCAAATGTAATGCGTCTGCCGGTTTTGCTGACATAATTCCTACAGGCTTTAATAAGCTCCTCAAGAGGATAAGCTCTGTTTACCGGCATTATTTCACTTCTTTTCTGATTGTCAGCACTGTGGAGCGAAACTGCAAGAGTAATGCCGAGCCTGCGTTCAGCAAGTTCATTTATTACAGGAACTATTCCGCAGGTTGAAAGCGTTACATGACGCAGACTCATATTATTTCCGTTTTTATCAGAAAGAATATTCAAAAATTTCAGAACATTGTCATAATTATCAAGAGGTTCACCTATGCCCATAAGTACGACTCCTGAAATTTTTCTGCCGCTGTCACGTTCTGACTGATAAATCTGGGCAAGTATTTCCGATGGTTCAAGATTTCTTACAAATCCTGCAATTGCCGAGGCACAGAATTTACAGCCCATTTTACAGCCTGCCTGAGTTGATACACAGATACTGTTTCCGTAATTGTACTCCATAAGTACTGTTTCAACATAATTTCCGTCAGAAAGCTCATAAAGATATTTTACAGTATTATCTGATGAAGATTCAAGCTTTTTAGCAATGATTGGATAATTTATATAAAAATTCTCATTCAGTTTTGTATGTAATTCCTTAGAAAGATTACTCATTTCGCTGAAATCCGACACTTTTTTTATATGAAGCCATTCATATATCTGTTTTGCCCTGAATTTCTTTTCAGAAAGCAGAAGCATTTCCTGTTCAAGTTCACTGAGTTCCAGAGAAAGAATATCAGTTTTTTTCATAATTATCTTACCCTTTTTATCTTTGATATGAAAAATCCGTCACAATCATAAAACGCCGGAGAAAGCACTGCCTTGAATCCGCTGAATTTTTCTGAAAAGAATACAGGCAGTTCTGCTTTTTCAAATTCAGAATGATTTTCAAGGAATTTTTCAATTACATCATCATTTTCAGCCTTGCTGAGAGTACAGGTTGAATATACGAGTTCTCCGCCTTTTTTAACATAACGTGAAGCATTTTCAAGTATTCTGTACTGTATATCAGGAAGATTTTCAAAATCCTGAGGATTTTTATATTTTATCTCCGGTTTTCTGCGGATAACACCGAGTCCGGAGCATGGAACATCACATAATACCTTGTCAGCCTGCGGAATATCTTTATTGAATACCAGAGCATCGCCCTGAGCCGCTTTTATATTTAAAATGCCGAGTCTTTCAGCACCTTTTCTGATAAGCTTTACCCTGTTTTCATGCAAATCGAATGCATAGACAGTACCTGTACCGCCCATAATTTCAGCTATTGTAAAAGCTTTTCCTCCGGGAGCTGAACATAAATCAACAACAATATCATTTTTTCGGGGAGCAAGAGCCATACAGCAAAGCTGTGATGCTGTATCCTGAACATGAAACAGTCCCTTTTCAAATGCAGGCTGTGAAATGATATCTCCGCCGTTTATCCTGTAACAGTTTTCAATGCCTTCAACAGCTGTTATTTCAATATCTCCGATATTTTCCATCAAAGACTTTTCATCTGCTTTAAGATTATTGAGTCTTACAGCAACAGGAGGATTTTTTACTGAACTTTCAAGCACTGAAACCGCATAATCCCTGCCATATTCGCTCATAAGCTTTTTTACAAGCCATACAGGAGCTGAATATTCAACGGATAATTTCTGATATCTGTCAGATGGCAGCTTAAATTTTTTATCATCTCTTATAAAATTTCTGAGGACTGCATTTACAAGACCTTTGAATTTAAAGCACCGCATTTTAACGGCAAGCTTTACTGATTCATTGACAGCGGCACTTTCAGGAACTGAATTCATATATAAAAGCTGATATATGCCAAGCCTTAAAATATCCGATACTGTAATATCAAGCTTTTTCGCCTGACGGCAGTACTGCGATATTATATAGTCAAGAGTTATTTTTCTCTCAATAACGCCGTAATAAAGCACAGTACAGAATTTTTTATCCTGAACTGAAAGTCCTGAACTGTCAAGTGCAGTATCAAGAACTATATTTGAAAAACCATTTTCACAAAATGTCCTGTCAAGAAGCTGAACTGCCAGCAATCGTGCATTAGCCATTTATCATATAATCCTTTTATTATTTATTTTCATCAAAACGAATACCATCTGAAAGCTTGTTGCCTCTTAAATAGTCAGAAGTTTTAAGACGTTTTCCGCCTTCAGCCTGAACCTCAAGCAGATTTATGCAAAGACCGTCACCGCATACAACAGTAAATTTTTCACTGTCAATAACTGTACCGCATGGCATATCGCTTTTTTTATCCTTTGCTATTTCAGAACGGAATATTTTAAGACGTTTTCCTCCGAGCATTGAAAAACCGGTTATACCTCTAATCTTGTTATGGATATTGCGTGCAGTATCGCTGAAATCTATGTGGCACATATCCTTTGTTATCATAGGAGAATAGCATGAAAGCTCATCATTCTGTCTTACAGGACTGAGAGTTCCTTTTTTCACTGCATCAACAGTTTCAAGCAGAATTTCTGCTCCGAGAACGGAGAGTCTGTCATGGAGTTCAGAAGCAGTTTCATTTTCCCCGATATCAGTTTCAGCCTTTATAAGCATATCGCCTGTATCAAGACCTTTTTCCATATACATTGAGGTAACGCCTGTTTTTGTTTCTCCATTGAGTATACACCATTGTATAGGAGCAGCACCTCTGTATGCCGGAAGCAGTGAAGCATGAATATTTATACAGCCGAAGCGTGGAATTTCAAGTATGCTTTCAGGCAGTATCTGACCATATGCAACTACTATTATAAGGTCGGGATTTATTTTTTTAAGGATATCCAGTGATTCAGCGGCATCATCGCCTTTTCTGAGTGAAACAGGCTGATAAACCGGTATACCGTATTCAAGAGCAGTTTTCTTTACAGGTGTAGGTATCATCTTATAGCCTCTGCCCTTTGGCTTGTCAGGCTGAGTGAATACAGCCGGAATATTTTCTCCGCTGTCTGCGAGAGCTTTAAGGCATGGAACTGCAAAATCAGGAGTTCCCATAAAAACTATATTCAAGATTATTAGTCCTCCGGTTCAAGAAATTCTTCGACCAAATCAAGGAAAAGTTTTCCATCAAGGTGGTCAGTTTCATGGCAGGCACAGCGGCAGAACATACCTTTAAGGTCTTTTTCATAAAAGTTTCCATATCTGTCCTGAGCTTTAAGATGACAGTACATCGGACGTGTGACATAGCCGTATTCATTCGGACATGAAAGACAGCCTTCAACATCACGCTGTTTTCCTCTTGTTTTTGTGATGACAGGATTTATGACTTCAAGCAGACCTTCGCCTACATCTATGACAGCAATTCTGCGTAAAATCCCCACCTGAGGAGCAGCAAGACCATACCCCTGAACTTTATAGAGAGTCTGAGCCATATCGTCAAGCAGCTGTGCGAGTTTATCATCAAATTTCTCAACAGGTCTGCAAACCTTTCTGAGAATAGGGTCTTCCTTTGTAACGATTTTTCTCAAAGCCATTTAAAAATTTCCTCCATAAAAAATATTATATGCCGGTATCACCGTTTATATCAGCGAATACGCTTACATTTGAGAACTGGCGGTTCTTTCCGGCTTTTACAAGGCATTCGCTTATAAATCTGCGGAAATCAGCACTGTTTCTGCATTTAAGGATTATTCTGTACCGGTATTTTCCGTTTATTCTGCCATATGTGCATTTTACAGGCCCTAAGGTACGCAAGGGAAATTTTATATTTTCAAGCCTTACCTTTTCGGACATTATCTGAATCATAGCATTTGCGGCGGCAGCAGCTTTTTCTTCAAATGCTGAGGAAAAGCCCAGAACACACATATCACATACAGGCGGAAATATCAGAGCTTTTCTTATCTGTATTTCCTCATTGTAAAAGCCCTTATAGTCCTGTAATGCGGCAAATTCTATAACATAATTGTCAGGAGCATTTGTCTGAATGACAGCACGTCCGGCAATATCGCCTCTGCCTCCCCTGCCGATAACCTGAGTTATCAGCGAGAATGTCTGTTCACAGCCTCTGAAATCCTCCGTATTGAGTGATTTGTCGGCACAAAGCACTCCGACAAGCGTTACATCAGGGAAATCAAGACCTTTTCCGACAAGCTGCGTACCTATCATTATATCATATTTATGATTTTTGAAATCATTGAAATTATTTTCATAAGCATATCTTGAAACATTTGTATCAGCGTCCATTCTGAGTATTCTGGCATCAGGAAAGAGTTTTTCAGTTTCCTCCTGAAGTTTCTGAGTACCGCTTCCGGTTTTTATAATTCTGCTGCTGCCGCATGACGGACATTTTTTCACATCAGTGGAACTGTATCCGCAGTAATGGCACATCATTGAATTATTTGCCTTATGGTACACAAGAGGAACGCTGCAATTCGGACATTCAACAGTTTTGCGGCAGTCTGCACAGACTGCCACTGTATTGTATCCACGTCTGTTGAGCAGAAGTATAGTCTGTTCATGATTTTCAAGATTTTTATATATTTCATCAGCAAGAATATTGCTGAATCCGGAAATATTTCCGTTTTCAAGTTCCTTTGACATATCAGCAATGACTACTTCAGGGAGCTTGTTTTTATTGTATCTCTCATCAAGTTCAAGCAGTCTGTAGAATCCCTTCTGTGCATAGTAATAGCTTTCCACCGAAGGAGTTGCTGAGGCAAGGAGCAGTATTGAATTATGAGTCTTGCATCGTACTTTTGCTACATCAGCAGCATGATATCTCGGTGCGGCATCGGATTTATATGAACGTTCGCCTTCCTCGTCCATAATTATAATGCCTATATTGTCAAGCGGAGCAAAAACAGCACTTCTTGTACCGATAACTATATCCGCCATATGATTTTTGATTTTTTTATATTCGTCCATTCTCTGGGTAAGAGAGAGTCCGCTGTGGATAACTGCGACACGGTTTCCGAAAAATCTCCTGAATGATTCAAGAATCTGAGGAGTAAGTGATATTTCGGGAATAAGCATAAGAGCCTGTCTGCCGTTTTCAACAGTTTTCCTGATAAGCTTTTCAAATATTATAGTTTTTCCGCTTCCTGTTACTCCATGAAGCAGAAAACATTCAGGTTTTTTGAGTTTAAAGGATTCAGCTATTTCATTATATACAGCCGTCTGTTTTTCAGTCATTATGATATCATCAAGATTTTCTGTTTCAGCTTCATTCTGAAATCTGAATGTTTCATACTGATATTCTTCAGCAGCACCGGCTTTTATAAGGTTTCTCACAACAGCGGCGGTAATATTGCATATATAGCATAATTCCTTAATTGATGCAGAACCATTTTCCTCAAGCAGCGAAGCGACAAGCTTCTGTTTTGGTGAGAGTCTGAACTGTTTTCTTCTGAATATATAATCATCAGAAAGCCTTATCATTTTTATATATGAATCATTTACAAACTGTTTTGCCTCATCAGCAGAAATTATTACTCCCTTGTCTATAAGTGAAGCTATAACTTTTTTCTTTCCTGCATCTCCGGAGGTTTCGATTATTTCATCAAATTCACGGCGGTTTGAGGCATTTTTAAGGAATGAAATGATATTTTCTTCTTCCTTTGTAAGCTCTGTATCGGGCATTTCCGAGGCAAGCTGATATGTTTCCCTGAGTTTTATACTCATGCCTTTTGGGAGGAAAGTTCTCACTGCATCAAAATATGTGCAGAATGTATGTTCTTTAAGCCAGCCGGCGAGCGACAGCATTTCATCACTCAGAACCGGTTCGCTGTCTGTTATGCTGAGAACCGGCTTTACAGCGGTATTATCAGCACATGATGAACATACACTGAGTATTATTCCCTGATGTTTTTTGTTGCCATTTCCGAATGGTACTATGACACGTCTTCCTCTTTCGGCATCAGAACTCATTTCCGCAGGAACATAGTAGGTAAACGGTATATCCACCGAATACGGAATATTGCTTACCGCAACCTGAACATAGCAATACAAATTATGCACCTCCGGAAAGTTATAAAACTGATTTTAAAGGATTATTCATCCTCCTCATGACATTCAACGATTTTATATTTGCCGCTTGCAAATTCGTTGACAGCTGTTTTTACAGGTTTTTCCTCAAGGATTCTTCCGCTTGCATATATTTCATCAGCGATTTGTCTTGCTCTTTTGGCAACGCCGATAACAAGTGAATAACAGCTTTCATTTTTTGTAATTATCTGTGTAATTGCAGGTCTAAGCATTTTCAAGCACCTCATCTATAATATTTTCAGAACATACTGTTTTAAGCTTTTCAGCCTTTATAACGCTTCTGAAATCCTCAACAGCGTCAGCAAGTTCATCATTTACGATTATGTAATCATAATTGACTGCCTGACGGATTTCGTTTGCAGCTTCGGCAACTCGTGCATTTATAACCTCTTCTGATTCAGTTCCTCTTTTGTTGAGTCTGCGTCTGAGTTCCTTTACTGAAGGCGGGAGAATGAATATAAACACAGCTTCCGGACGTATTTTTCTGATTTTTCCTGCACCCTGAACTTCTATTTCAAGGATAACATTTTTACCCTCGTTAAGTTTTTCGTCAACCTGATTTTTTAGAGTGCCGTAATAATTTCCGCAGTACTGTGCATATTCAAGCATATCGCCGTTATTTATATGATTTTCAAATTCTTCCTTTGACATGAAATTATAATGCACACCGTTTATCTCGCCTTCTCTCGGCTGTCTTGTAGCAGCGGAAACTGAATAGTAAAAGCTTTCATCTTTAAGAATTTCTGAAAGAACAGTACCTTTACCGCAGCCTGACGGAGCAGAAACTACTATTAAAATACCTTTTTTATTCACTTAAATACCTGCCTCTCTGCTGTCTATTCTTGAAGCAACTGTTTCAGGCTGTACAGCGGAGAGTATCACATGGCTGCTGTCCATTATGATAACGGCTCTTGTACGTCTGCCGTAAGTTGCATCTATAAGAAGACCTTTTTCCCTTGCGTCCTGTATTATACGCTTTATCGGGGCTGATTCAGGGCTTACAACAACTATAAGCCTTGAAGATGATATCATATTTCCGAATCCGATATTTATAAATTTCATAAAATCAAAATACCGCCTTTTACTCAATATTCTGTATCTGTTCACGGATTTTTTCTATTTCAGACTTCATTTCAACAACAGTTCTTGTGATATCGAGGTCCTGAGCCTTTGAACCGGTAGTATTGACTTCCCTGTTCATTTCCTGAACGAGAAAATCGAGTTTTCTTCCCACCTGATTATCGGATTCGAGGAGTTCCCTGAACTGTGATATATGGCTGTGAAGCCTTACAGTTTCCTCATCAACAGCTACTTTTTCCGAATATATCGCAGCTTCTGTGAGTATACGCTGTTCATCGATATTCTTGTCCTGAAGGATATCCATAAGTCTGTTATAGAGTCTGTTTCTGTAATTTTCGGTCATAAGAGGAGCATTTTTTTCGATAAAGCAGACCATATTTTCAAGAGTACTGAGTCTGCTGAGGATATCCTCCTTCATTTTCTGACCTTCTTTTTCACGCATTGCGATAAATTTTTCAAGAGCCCTGCCGGCTACTGTTTCAACTGCCTTCCAGACTTCCTCCTCATCGTCAACAGTTTTCTGAACGCTGAAAATATCAGAGAATTTGCATATCTGTGAGAGTGAGAGGTCATCACGGAGCTGAAGCTCCTCATTGGCACTTCTGAGTGCATTGATATATCCGAGGGCAACCGGACGGTTGACTTCTATAAATATATCGCTTCCTTCTGAATTGACGATTGAAACAGAAACTTCAACCTTTCCTCTTGATACTCTTTTATTGACAAAAGCCTTTAATTTTTCGTCAAGATAAGCGTATGCACGGGGAATTCGTGAAGAAAATTCATAATACCTGTGGTTTACTGAACGGATTTCAACGAGTATAGTTCTTTTGTCTGCTGTATCCTGTTCTCTGCCATAGCCTGTCATACTTCTAATCAATTTCAAAAACTCCTTATTCAAATTAGAGCAGCAAATATACATTGATAAGATGATTATATCATTTTTTTCTTAATAAATCAAGACTTTATTTGACCATAAGAGTATATGACAATAAAAATCTGATATATTTATTTAAATACTGGCATAATGCATATTGACAAAGATTTTGTTTCCTGTTATAATTGTTTCCCGAGGAAATTATTTTTTCTGTTAACCAATTTCAAGGAGGATGTTTAATAATGGCGGATTCAAAACAATCCGAACGTCTTAATGACACTCTTTTCAGAATGAAGCTTAAACTTGATTCATCATATTTCAAAAATTTCCTGATAAAGCATGAATTTATGTTTTTGAACTCTCTGAAAATATATTCTGAAAACTGTCCCGAAGCTGAAAAAAACGGCATAAAAGCTACACAGATAAGCAATTATCTCGGCATTCCAAGACCGGCTGTTTCAAAAATGCTCAACGGTCTTGAAGCAAAGGGAATGATTGAACGCCTGCACAGCCTTGAGGACAGGAGAGTCGTCTATATCAGGATTTCTGAAAAGGGCAGACTGTTTCTTGAACAGGCAGAAAACTATTTCAAGAATGTTTCTTCCCTTATTGCCTCAGAACTTGGAAACGAAAAAACCGAGGAATTTATTAAGCTTCTGGAGGTGACAATAAATATAATAGAAAAATATACAGCCGGTCTTTGCAAATAAACAGAAGAAAGGAAGATGTCAGAAAATATGAAGGATTTGATGTGTATTCTTAAAAAATCAGTTTTTTCAGCTCTGGCAATTGTTGTACTGCTTATAGTTCAGGCTTTCGGAGAACTTGCTCTGCCTGACTATACATCTGATATAATAAATATCGGCATACAGCAGAACGGCGTTGAAAGAATAACTCCTGATATAATCAGGAAATCCCAGCTTGATATCCTTGAATTTTTCATGGATGACAGCGAAAAATCACTTGTCGGGGATAATTATTACGTTTCAGAAGCTGATTACAGCGATGAATACGGCGAAGTTTGCAGACTCAGCAGTGATGCAGACAACGAAACTCTTGATAAGCTTGACAAAGCTTTCGGAATACCTATGATAATAGCTTCACAGATGGACGAAATGCAGTTTTCAGCAGAAAGCTCACAGAATGCCGCTTCTGATATAAATCAGATAAAGGCTCAGTTTGAGGACTATGATGACAGTATTATTGAACAGATTGCAGTTTCATATACAACTGCTGAATATGAAGCTCTCGGAATTGATATGGACAGCAGACAGATATCATATATAGTAAAAACAGGTGTTAAAATGCTGCTCCTGTCACTGATTATAGCTTTATGCTCAATAGCTGTTACTCTGTTTGCTTCAAGAATAGCAGCCTCTGCAAGCCGTGACCTCAGAAGCGGAGTATTCAAAAAGGTTATACAGTTTTCAGGCAATGAATTCAACAAATTTTCAACTGCTTCACTTATAACAAGATGTACAAATGATATACAGCAGCTCCAGATGGTAATAGTAATGATATTCAGAATGGTTCTCTATGCTCCTATAATAGGAATCGGTGCATTCCTGAAGGTAATAGCTCAGGGAGCATCAATGTCATGGGTAATCGGAGTCGGAGTCATAAGCGTTATATCTCTTGTGCTTGTACTGCTTGCATGCTCAATGCCTAAATTCAAAATTCTTCAGCAGCTCGTTGATAAGCTTAACCTTGTATCAAGGGAAATACTCACAGGTCTGCCTGTAATAAGGGCATTCAGCCGTGAGGACTACGAAAAGAAACGTTTTGACAAGGCAAACAGGGAACTTACTGATGTAAACCTCTTTGTAAGCCGTATCATGACAATAATGATGCCTCTTATGATGTTCATCATGAACGGAATGAGTGTTCTTATAATCTGGGTAGGCTCAAAACAGGTTGACCTCGGAAATATGCAGGTTGGCGATATCACCGCATTTATCAGCTATACAATGCAGATAATAATGGCATTCCTTATGATTTCAATGATGTCAATCTTCCTTCCGAGAGCAATGGTTTCAATGAAGCGTATCAGCGAGGTTTTAAATACTGATATCTCAATAAAAGACCCTGAAAAACCGGCTGAATTTGACAACGGCAAAAAAGGTCTTGTTGAATTTAAAAATGTATCATTCAGATATCCGGGAGCTGATGAGAATGTCATTGAAAATATATCATTTACTGCAAAACCAGGTGAAACTACTGCCATAATAGGAAGCACCGGAAGCGGAAAATCAACTCTTGTAAATCTTATCCCGAGATTCTATGATGCAACAGAGGGAGAAATTCTCCTTGGCGGCGTAAATGTAAACAGCGTCCGCATACATGATTTAAGAAACCAGATAGGATATGTGCCTCAGAAAGGTTTCCTTTTCTCAGGAACTATTGCTTCAAATATCAGATACGGAAATGAATCTGCTTCTGAAAATGAGGTTGAAAATGCCGCTGAAATTTCCCAGTCAATGGATTTCATCATGGAAAAGACAAAGAAATTCAATGATGATATCGCTCAGGGAGGAACAAACGTTTCAGGCGGTCAGAAACAGCGTCTTTCAATCGCAAGAGCTATTGTAAGAAATCCTGCCGTTTATATATTTGATGACAGCTTTTCAGCTCTTGACTATAAAACTGATGCCAGCCTCAGAAAAGCTCTCAGCGACAGAACAAGGGAAAGCACTATAATTATAGTTGCCCAGCGTATCAGCACAGTTTTAAACGCTGAACAGATAATAGTACTCGATGAGGGCAGAATTGCCGGCATAGGTTCTCATAAGGAACTTCTCAGAACCTGCGAAACATACAGACAGATTGCAGGTTCACAGCTTTCAAAGGAGGAACTTGCAGAATGAGTGAAAATACAAACAGAAGACCTCCGGCAGGCAGAGGCGGTCATGGAGGCATGATGCCGGGCGAAAAGGCTAAAAATTTCAAGGGTACTATGAAACAGCTCGGCGGATATCTTAAAAAATATACTGTACAGCTTGTATTTGTATTAGTATTTGCTGTAGGAAGTACTGTTTTCAATATCATAGGCCCTAAAAAACTCGGAAAGGCAACTACTGAACTCTTTTCCGGAGTTATGGCAAAGCTTTCAGGAACAGGTGAGATAAACTTTGACAAGATTGCTCAGATGCTTATATTCCTGATATGCCTTTACGCATTGAGTTCAATCCTTTCATACGTTCAGGGATTTATTATAACAGGCGTTGCACAGAAACTGACATATAATCTCAGAAAAGAAGTTTCTGAAAAAATTCACAGAATGCCGATGAATTACTTTGATACAAAGACTCACGGCGAAACTCTTTCAATCATAACAAATGATATTGATACTCTTTCAACAAGCCTTAACCAGAGTGCCTCACAGCTTATTACATCTGTTGTAACCGTTGTCGGAATAACGGTAATGATGTTTTCAATAGACTGGGTAATGACTCTTATAACTCTTCTAATACTTCCGCTTTCACTTGCAATTATCGGCGGAGTAATGAAAAAATCACAGATACACTTCAAAAATCAACAGGAATACCTCGGTCATGTAAACGGTGAAATTGAGGAAACTTTCAGCGGTCATACTGTTGTAAAAGCTTTCAGCGGTGAAGAACGTGCCATTAAAAAATTTGATGAATATAACGCAAAACTCTATGAATCAGCATGGAAATCACAGTTCTTTTCAGGAATGATGATGCCAATAATGACTTTTGTCGGAAATCTCGGATATGTGGAAATTGCAATTGTCGGCGGCTGCTTTGCAATAAGCGGAAGAATTGCTGTAGGAGATATTCTCTCATTCATCACATATTCAAAACAGTTCACCCAGCCTATCGCACAGATAGCTCAGGTTTCAAATATGCTCCAGTCAACTGCCGCTGCTGCTGAAAGAGTCTTTGAGTTCCTTGCCGAAGAAGAAGAACAGCTTACTGTTGAAAATCCTGTTCCAATTGACAATATTCAGGGAAATGTTCAGTTCAGTCATATAAGATTCGGTTATAATCCTGATAAGATAATTATAAAGGATTTCAGTGCAGATGTAAAACAGGGTCAGAAAATCGCAATAGTAGGCCCTACCGGTGCCGGAAAAACAACTATGATAAAGCTGCTTATGAGATTTTATGATGTAAACAGCGGCTCAATTAAAATTGACGGTCATGATATCAGGGATTTTAACAGAAGCGAATTAAGAGAACTTTTCGGAATGGTTCTCCAGGATACATGGCTTTTCAACGGCTCGATAATGGAAAATATCCGCTACGGAAAAATTGAGGCAACAGACGAAATGGTAATTGAAGCTGCAAAATCTGCTCATGTGCACAGATTTATAAAAACTCTCCCGAACGGATACAATATGGAGCTTAATGAGGAATCAACCAACGTTTCACAGGGTCAGAAACAGCTCCTTACTATTGCAAGAGCAATACTTGCAGACCCTAAGATTCTTATACTTGATGAGGCTACAAGCTCCGTTGATACAAGAACTGAAGTAATGATTCAGAAAGCTATGGATAACCTTATGAAAGGCAGAACAAGTTTTATTATCGCTCACAGACTCTCAACAATCCGTGATGCCGATATGATTCTTGTAATGAAAGACGGCGATATAGTCGAACATGGAAGCCATGAGGAACTGCTCGCACAGAATGGTTTCTATTCAGAGCTTTACAATTCACAGTTCAGCAAAACCACCGCATAAAAATAACGCAAATTCGATGAATGTTA
>ERZ808240.2853-NODE-2853-length-17952-cov-12.711851_pt1 | contig 17952 bp, 13 predicted proteins | sample MGYA00521084_ERZ808240 | MGnify/ENA primary metagenome ERZ808240 (study PRJEB31516, sample SAMN03275571) | gut metagenome | biome: mammalia-associated habitat; material: feces | host: Papio cynocephalus | place: Kenya | collected 2012-08-06 ... | reverse complement strand
CCTTGATTTTATCATCCCCCTACTTTATAATTAGGACGCTATAAAGGCCGCATTCTGCCTGTTTTTAGAGTTGAGGTCTGCCATCGGGAAGCCCCGATGTATATGTATATATTTCTATGTTTTTAAGGAGAAAAGGCGCTGATGTTTAAAAAAGTTGATACAAACATGAACTTTGTAGAGCGCGAAGGCGAAGTCGAGGAGTTCTGGAGACAGAATCACATCTTCGAAGCTTCCATCAAGGAGCACGAAGGTGACCCATCCTATGTATTCTACGATGGGCCTCCTACGGCAAATGGTAAACCACACATTGGCCACGTTGAGACGCGTGCCTTCAAGGACATGATTCCGAGATTCCATGCGATGAAGGGTGCGATGGTGCCACGTAAGGCCGGCTGGGATACCCACGGCCTTCCGGTCGAGCTCGAAGTCGAGAAGCAGATCGGCATCAATGGCAAGGAGCAGATTGAAAAGTACGGAATAGCGCCTTTTATCGGTCTCTGTAAGGAAAATGTCTGGAAGTATAAGGGCATGTGGGAGGACTTCTCCTACAAGGTCGGCTTCTGGGCCGATATGGAGCACCCATATGTCACCTATCATGACGATTACATCGAGTCCGAGTGGTGGGCACTGAAGGAAATCTTTAAGAAGAAGCTCCTGTACGAGGGATTTAAGGTCGTCCCATATTGCCCTCGCTGCGGCACCCCGCTTTCGAGCCATGAGGTAGCCCAGGGCTATAAGGAGCTGACCGAGCGCTCCGCCATTGTCCGCTTCAAGGCGAAGGATCAGGATTTCTACTTCCTCGCATGGACGACCACGCCATGGACCCTTCCATCGAACACCGGTCTCTGTGTGAACCCGGACCTCGACTATGCGAAGGTGAAGGCAGCCGATGGCTATACCTATGTGATGGCCTGCAGCCTGCTCGACAAGGTGCTCGGACCGCTTGCGAAGGACGGCACTCCAGCCTATGAGGTGCTCGAAACCTGCAAGGGCACCGATCTCGTCGGCATGGACTATGAGCCACTGTACGACTGTGCGAAGGAAGCGGCAGAGAAGCAGCATAAGCGTGCGCACTTCGTGATTGCGGACAGCTATGTTACCGCAGAGGACGGTACCGGTATCGTTCATATCGCCCCGGCCTTCGGTGAGGACGATGCCCGCGTCGGTCGTGAAAACAACTTCCCGCTCATTAAGTTTGTGGATGAGAAGGGCCGTATGACCGAGGAAACACCGTTTGCCGGCATGCGCTGCAAGCCGACCGAGAAGGAGATCGCGGCTGGTGCCATCAGCGCGGACCCAGAGGTGCTGAAGGACCTTTCTGCACGGAAGCTCCTCTTCGACGCACCGAAGTTTACGCACTCCTATCCACACTGCTGGCGCTGTGATACCCCGCTCATTTACTATGCACGGGAGTCCTGGTTCATCAAGATGAGCGCCGTAAAGGATGACCTCGTACGAAACAACAACACCGTGAACTGGTATCCGGCGACGATCGGCACCGGCCGTTTCGGTGCCTGGATCGAGAATGTTCAGGACTGGGGTCTTTCCCGGAACCGTTACTGGGGTACCCCGCTCAACATCTGGACCTGCCCATGCTGCGGCAAGCAGGAGGCCATCGGCTCCATCCAGGAGCTCCGCGAGCGCTCCACCAACTATGACGAGGTTCTCGCTCGGCTGAAGGCGGAGGGCAAGGGTGGCTACAGCTCGGATTATGTGGGCTACGAGCACATCGAGCTCCACAAGCCATATGTGGATCAGATCACCCTTCGCTGCCCGGACTGCGGCGGCGAGATGCATCGTGTACCGGAGGTCATCGACTGCTGGTTCGATTCCGGCGCGATGCCATACGCACAGCATCACTATCCATTCGAGAACAAGGAGCTCTTCGAGTCCCAGTTCCCGGCACAGTTCATCTGTGAGGCCGTGGACCAGACCCGTGGCTGGTTCTATTCCCTCCTTGCGGAGAGTACGATCCTCTTCAATAAGGCTCCGTATCAGAACGTCCTCGTTCTGGGTCATGTGCAGGACGAGAATGGCCAGAAGATGAGTAAGTCGAAGGGCAATGCTGTCGACCCGATGGAGGCCCTTCAGAAGCACGGCGCCGACGCCATCCGCTGGTTCTTCTACACGAACTCCGCACCATGGCTGCCGAACCGCTTCCATGATAAGGCCGTCGTGGAGGGACAGCGTAAGTTCCTCTCGACGCTCTGGAACACCTATGCGTTCTTCGTGCTGTACGCGAACATTGACCGCTTCGATCCGACGAAGTACAGCCTCGAGTACGAGAAGCTCGGTGTCATGGACCGCTGGCTCCTCAGTAAGCTGAACAGTGTCGTGAAGGCCGTCGATGACAATCTCACGAACTTCCGTATTCCAGAGGCTGCAAATGCCATGCAGGAATTCGTGGACGACATGTCGAACTGGTATGTCCGTCGTTCGAGAGAGCGTTTCTGGGCGAAGGGCATGGAGCAGGATAAGATCAATGCCTACATGACGCTCTATACCGCACTGGTGACCTTTGCGAAGGCCGCTGCACCGATGGTGCCGTTCATCACGGAGTCCATCTACCGGAACCTGGTATGCAGTGTAGATCCGTCTGCGAAGCCTTCTGTACACCTGTGCAGCTTCCCGAAGGCGGATGCCTCGATGATCGACGAGCAGCTTGAAGCCACGATGGACGAGGTGCTTCACATTGTCCTTCTCGGCCGTGCCGCACGAAATACGGCCGCCGTCAAGAACCGTCAGCCGATCGGCGATATGTACGTGAAGGCAGAGCATACGCTGGAGCCATTCTTCATTGACATCATCGAGGATGAGCTGAATGTGAAGAAGGTGAGCTTCCGTGAGGACCTTCGGGCCTTCACCTCCTACACCTTCAAGCCACAGCTGAAGACCGTGGGTCCGAAGTACGGAAAGCACCTCAACGCGATTCGTACGCACCTCAGTGAAATGGACGGCTCCGCTGCGATGGATGAGCTCGAGACGAAGGGCGTGCTCTCCTTCACCGTGGACGGCGATACCGAGGTCAGCCTCACGAAGGACGATCTTCTCATTGACGTTGCACAGAAGGGTGGCTTCGTAACAGAAGAAGACAATACCATCACCGTAGTGCTCGATACGAACCTGACGCCGGAACTGGAGGAAGAGGGCTTCGTACGTGAACTCATCAGTAAGCTGCAGACCATGCGGAAGGAAGCCGGCTTCGAGGTCATGGACCATATTACGGTCTATGCGAAGGACAATGCCGACATGATCGCACGGATGCAGAAGCATGAAGACGAAATCAAACGAATCGTCATGGCCGACAGCATCGTATATGACACCATGAAGGGCTATGAAAAGACGTGGGATATCAATGGCGAAGAGGTAACTCTTGCCGTTGAGAAACGATAAATTCCGGATGGGCGGTCTCTGAACCGCCCTGGACATAGACCAGGGACGGTCACTGCAAATGAAGCGTGGAGCGGTGGCCTCCCTTGTTGGGGCACCACGAGACCCTGTGGGCAGCAGGATGCCTCGTGGACGAAAGGATGATGTATGGTGGAAAAGTTCGACAAAGTAGCATTTAAAAAGGCAGTGGAAACGGATGCGCGAAAGCTTTATCGCAGATCTCTCGCAGATCTTAATACGAAGGAAGCATTTCATGCGGTGGCCTATGCCGTAGAGGACGTCATCATTGACGACTGGATGAAGACCCAGAAGGCCGCAGCGAAGCAGGATGCGAAGCGCGTGTACTACCTCTCCATGGAGTTCCTTATGGGACGTGCGCTCGGAAACAATATTCTGAACCTGACCTGTCACAAGGAGCTGAAGGAAGCCATCGAGGAGCTGGGACTGGATCTCAATGCACTCGAGGCGGAGGAGCCGGACTGGGCCCTCGGAAATGGTGGCCTCGGACGTCTCGCGGCCTGCTTCCTGGATTCCCTTGCAACCCTCAACTACTGGGCCTGCGGCTGTGGCATCCGCTACAAGTACGGCATGTTTAAGCAGAAGATCGAGGATGGCTACCAGAAGGAGGTGCCGGATGACTGGCTGAGAGATGGCAACCCATTCGAGCTTCGCCGCGCAGAGCTTTCGAAGGAAGTAAAGTTCGGAGGCTGGGTCGAGACGCAGAATGACAACGGTAAGCTCAAGTTCATCCAGAAGGGCTATCAGTCCGTCATTGCCATTCCGTACGATACGCCGGTGGTCGGCTATGGCAACCACGTGGTGGATACCCTGCGGGTATGGGATGCGGAGGCGAAGGATACCTTCCGTCTCGAGGAGTTCGATAAGGGCAACTATCAGGCTGCAGTAGAGAACCAGAACATGGCGAGAAACATTGTCGAGGTCCTCTATCCGAACGACAATCACCTGGCAGGCAAGGAGCTTCGTCTTCGCCAGCAGTACTTCTTCATCTCTGCGTCGGTACAGACGGCCGTCAAGGAGTACTACGAGAAGCACGATGGCGATGTGCATCACCTGTATGAGAAGGTGGCGTTCCAGCTGAACGATACCCACCCGACCGTTGCGGTCGCCGAGCTCATGCGTGTGCTCATGGACGACTATGGCCTCGAGTGGGATGAGGCGTGGGACATCACGAAGAAGACCTGTGCCTACACGAACCACACCATCATGGCGGAGGCCCTTGAGAAGTGGCCGATCGAGCTCTTCTCGAAGCTCCTTCCACGTATCTACCAGATCGTCGAGGAGATCAACCGCCGCTTCTGTGAGGAGATTCGCGCGAAGTATCCGGACAATGCGGAGTACAAGATTTCGAAGATGGCCATCATCTATGACGGACAGGTCAAGATGGCGCACCTCGCCATCGTGGGCAGCCATGCCGTGAATGGTGTGGCACAGCTCCACACGGAGATTCTGAAGAAGGAGACCCTCAAGGACTTCTACGAGATGTACCCGGAGATGTTCTCCAACAAGACGAACGGCATCACCCCTCGTCGCTGGATGCTCCATGCAAATCCAGAGCTCGCCGCCTGGGTGAGCGACAAGATCGGCGATGGCTGGATCACGGATCTCACGAAGCTGAAGAAGCTCGAGGTCTATGCCGATGATGAGAAGGCACAGGCGGAGTTCATGGCCATCAAGCGCCACAACAAGGAGCGCCTTGCGCAGTACATTCTCGAGCATAACGGCATCCAGGTCTCCACGGACGCCATCTTCGATGTCATGGTAAAGCGCCTTCACGAGTACAAGCGTCAGCTCATGAACATTCTCCATGTGATGTACATGTACAACGAGCTGAAGGATCATCCAGAGATGGAGTTCTATCCGCATGTCTACATCTTCGGTGCGAAGGCAGCAGCCGGCTATAAGACCGCGAAGCTCACGATCAAGCTCATCAACAACGTGGCGAACGTCATCAACAACGATGAATCGATCCATGGCAAGATCAAGGTTGTCTTCATCGAGGACTATCGCGTATCCAATGCCGAGATCATCATTCCGGCCGCCGATCTTTCGGAGCAGATTTCCACGGCTTCGAAGGAGGCCTCCGGTACCTCGAACATGAAGCTCATGCTGAACGGTGCCCTGACCATCGGTACGATGGACGGCGCCAATGTTGAGATCGTGAAGGAAGTGGGCGAGGAGCATGCCTTCATCTTCGGTATGTCCGCAGAGGAGGTCATTGAGCTCGAGCACAATCATCAGTATGATCCGATGGAGATCTTCAATAATGATCAGAAGATCCGTCGCGTGCTGATGCAGCTCGTAAACGGCTTCTACAGCCCGGAGAACCCAGAGCTGTTCCGTCCACTCTATAATTCACTTCTGAACACCCAGGAGTCGGATGTAGCGGACCGCTACTTCATTCTGAAGGATCTGCATGCCTACCACGATGCGCAGGAGCGTGCCGTGCAGCAGTATCAGGACGAAGCATGGTGGGCAAAATCCGCCATCCTGAATACCGCAAATGCTGGCAAGTTCTCTTCTGACCGTACGATCGAAGAGTATGTAGAGGATATCTGGCATCTTGACAAGCTGAAGGTGAAGTAATTCACTTTGGATCTGTTGATTTGAAAAAAGAAAAGCTCGCCCCTCGGGGCGAGCTTTTTCTTTTATGAGCGGTTTTCGATCCACTATAGGCATGATTCTCTCCCAAATGGCTGGAAGTGACTATGAAAATCAGAAAATGAATAGGCATAGCATAAGAAAATGGCGTTGATCATGCCTATGGTTCTCTGCTGAACATTCAGGTTTTATAGGCATTCTTCAGCTTTAAAGCGCTTTCAGTGCCTATAGAATGAAATATCAGCTCATCCTTCGTGGGGCGCTGCATTCAGAAAGTACAGTACCCGGTCCGTCTCCTGATAGCCGAGGGACTGGTATAGATGTAAGGCAATGACATTGGTACTGGAAACCTGGAGAAGAATCTGCTGGTATGGGCCATCGGCAGGAGTCGATTCGACCGCTTCCATAAGCGCACGCCCATGCCCCTGACGCAGGTACTTGTCATACACGAGGAGGCCATGGAGATAGAGCGTGTCGGCACTGAACGGCGTGAGGTGCACCTCGCCGTAGCGGTTACACAGGCTGTCTCCGGGATCTGCAATCGCTCGCGCAAGGGTCTTCTGCAGAAAGAGCTCGTCATACTGGTGCGTGGCACCGAGGGCACGGAGTGTTTCGTAGGTATCGGGAAGCACAAACGGCGTTGCGGTCCGGAGAGAGGGCGTTTCGGAAATGAACGCTGTGCCCGAGGAGGCGAAAGCTGCTGTGCCCTCGCCTTCCTTGCCCAGCGTGTCCATCCCTTCCACGGAAGCATTGTCTTCGGTGGGACGCTTGATCATGAAGCGGATCCGATACCCGCGGAAATCATCGAGGAGACTCTGATAGCAGAGTCGAAACATGCCGATCTGTCGCATCGCAGGATGTGTGAAGGCTTCAATTTCGAGAACCGGCTGTCCATCGATCGTTTCGCCGAGGAGATAACCGGAGAGCACGGCGAAGAGCGCCTCGTCGACGCCGCTTTCCTCTGGATCATCATTCCAGACGAGATAGTAGAAGTCGCCATCGAGCTCCGTATCATAATTTGTGTGGTCGTGTGCATTGCACAGTGCTACGAGTGCCTCGACCGCGACATTTCCTTTATCATCGAGTTCCTTTACTAATTCAGCGTCCATCTGGGCTTCCTTCCTCTACACGTTTGAATGGGCATTCTCGCAGTCGGGAGGACGGACGGGCAGCCGCACCGCCCCATAAGAACACGACAGGGGGATATGCATGCTCTCGATTATACTAAACTTGCCATCAAATTTCCATTATGCTAAGATGTTCCTGTTATATATGCATAGGCTGGACGGATTCAGTAGACCATGCGTTTGGATACAGGGCTCTGTGCCCTCCCTGGGGTGGTGCCTTGAACGATGCCCCTATGCGTACGAAGATTCAAGTCGAAGATCGGAGATATCTATGGAACGAGTATATAAAACGATGCGAAATGTCGGCGCCGGTTCGATTGCGCTTGGTGTGATCATTCTGGTGTCTGGCCTCATTGCCGGCATCCTGTCCATCGTCAATGGTGCGCTGCTTCTGAAGCGGAAGAACGACATCACCTTCTAAGATGGCGAAGCACAGTACGAGAAACCAGCGTTTCGGCTGGGTCCTTTTCGTCCTTTACCTGGGTGCGCTCTTTTACCTCATGTTTTTCTCGGACATGGCCGAGCGGGGCTTCGGCGTAAAGGCAGACTATACCTATAATCTGAAGCCGTTTGTGGAAATCAGACGGTATCTTTTTCATGCGTCGCAGATCGGATTCCGAGGCGTGTTCCTGAACATTTATGGGAACATCCTCGGATTTATGCCCTTCGGTTTTATCCTCGGGGTCATCAGCTCTCGCTGTCGGAAACACTGGTACGACGCGGTGATCATCACCTATCTTCTCAGCTACTCGATCGAAATGATTCAGCTCATCTTCCGCGCTGGAAGCTGCGACGTCGACGACATTATCCTGAATACCCTGGGCGGTGCCCTCGGCTACCTCATGTTTCGCATCGTGCAGCATGAGCGCATCCGACGTTATTTTTTAAAGCATCCGAAGAGAAGGCGAACCTGATGGCAAAAAAGAAACGATACAATTATATAAAGAAGAAAACGGCGCGCGGCACGGTGCCGTGCATTCTGACCATGCTGCTGTCGCTTGGACTTCTCCTTACAGCACTTATACTTTCCGTGTATTTCCAGGGGCAGGGCCCCATGGTACTCGGCGCGATCGCACTGACGTCCATGGTGATGGCGCTGTTTTCCCTCTATTATCTGCTGCGTGCGCTTCATGATCCAGAGCGCAAGTATACCCTGGCGCGTATCGGCGGTATCCTGTCGGGCTGCATCCTGCTGATCTGGATCGGACTCCTCGTCATTGGTGTAAGGACCATGATCTAGACCGTGCGGTAGAGCCCCCTCCGTGGGGACCGTAGGAAGGGAGGATCCTGGATGAAGGGACGAAGCGACTGATTTTTCGGTCGGTCCATAGAAAACCGCGAGGATCCAGCGCTGCCCATGGGGCGAAGCTATGAGAGAAGATGGAGGAAGAAATGAGATATGACAGAACGTTATAGAGATATCATCGAGCGCATTCGCGAAATTCCGGAAGAGAAGGCCCTGGGTGCGCCTTACGAAGACTATTTTTCACAGGTTGCGCACTTTATTCTGTTGCTGGATGCGTTTCTGAAAGTGCGCTTTGGTAGAGAAGATGCGATGACGGCGGCGGAAGAAGGGAAGACGGGACCGCAGGCGTCGGCGACGGCGACGTTCGCCGACGGGCAGACGATGCAGGAAAGGAGCCCGGAAGCGCATTCAGATAATGCGCACCCGATGGCGCAGCCTTCTCCGATGAGCCCGGACGCCCTCGAGCACTGGAATACGGTGCTGTATGCGGAGGCGGCCACGCAGTATGCGCAGTCCTATCTGAACCCGGCCTATGCAGAAGCGAGGCTTGGGACGCTGGGAACGGAGCTTTCCGCACTCTATATGGAGATCGAAGGACTGATCCTGTCTGCGTATGAAGGTGCGTTTGACGACATGGTCTGTGTACTGGAGACCTTTGTGCAGATCTACTGTATGTTTGTCTCCGGCATTCCGACCACGAAGCAGCTTCGCGACGTGCTCTACAGCTATGCCTATGATTATTCGGAGGACTTTCTTCGACGAAAGCTCGATGCCATGTACCTGCCAGAGCGCTCCTATGCTCGTCGGGTACTGCTCGACCACGACTTTCGGGATGCAAAGGATATTTATGCGTTCGGCTATTATGTTTCCGATACGGCTCTTCAGACGGCGGCATTTCTCGCGAAGCTCCCGGATGACCGCATTGACCGCATGGCCTTTACCTGGTACAAGGGCTTTAAGGATGGCTTCCAGATTCAGGGGAAGCCGTATGAAAAGAAGTCCGTCATTGAGTTCTGCTACCCGGCAGGCTTCGAACGGGTGGTGAAGCGGACTGCGCAGTATTTTGCGGAGGATGGCTATGATTTCACGCTTCCGTTCCGTGCACAGCACTTCCTGACACGGACTCCGGGCAAGGGACGCCAGCTGTATGAGAGTCCGAATCCGCAGATGGATTATGATCACAGCTACGACCTCGCGCTCGTGATGGGCGACCGGATTGCGGCGCGTATGCTGGAGGAGCAGCAGCAGATCTTCCGTTCGTATGGGAAGGAGATCGGCCGTTATGCCGGACCAGTCGTGATGGAGAGCTTCGGCGCGCCGGAGTTTGAACCGCTTGAAAAGCCGGCCCGGCTTCGCTTTACACCGCACCAGGCAGGCGTCTATGGACATTACCAGAGCAGTGTCCAGCTTCTCGTGCATCAGTTTGTGCTGGAGGAGGAACGTTCCTTCACCATCATTGCCTGGCCGCTTCCGACGATCGGTCCGGACTTCGAGGCCATCTTCCAGGAGACGGAGGCGGTGAATACCCTGTCGTCCGAGGCCTATCGTCCGATTCAGGAGCGGCTCATTGATGCGCTCGACCAGGCAAGCGCAGTCCACGTCGTCGGGAAGGGCAATGCCACCGACCTCCGAGTGATGCTCCACCCGCTCCAGGATCCCTCCCGGGAATCAAATTTTGAGAACTGCCTCTCGGATGTGAACATTCCACTGGGCGAGGTCTTCACCTCCCCGCAGCTTGAGGGCACGGAGGGTGTACTGCACGTGCATTCCGTTTTTATCGAAGGCTTCCAGTTTAAGGAGCTTCGCCTCGTGTTTGAAAACGGCCGGGTCACGGACTATGGCTGTGCCAATTTTCCGGATCCAGAGCAGGGCCGCGCACTGATTCGAAAGGTGATCTTCGGAGAGAAGGAGGGCCTGCCGATGGGCGAGTTCGCGATCGGCACGAATACCCGCGCCTATCGGATGGCGCAGCGCTATGGCATTGGCGCGCTGCTCCCGATTCTGATTGCAGAGAAAACCGGACCGCATTTCGCGGTCGGCGATACCTGCTACTCCTTCATGGAGGAGATGCATCTCTACAATCCGGATGGCAAGGAGCTCGTCGCAAAGGACAACAGCTGTTCGATCCTTCGGAAGACCGCGCCGGAAAAAGCGTATTTTGCCGTTCATACCGACATTACGATTCCCTACCATGAGCTCGATACCATTACGGCACTCCGGGCGGACGGCTCTGCGATTCCGCTCATTGCGGATGGCCGCTTCGTGCTTCCAGGGACGGAGGTACTGAACGAGCCGCTCGATGCGTAGAGCGCAGGACAAGAGACAGCGTGTGCGACAGGCGCCGGATGGCAGGATGTCGGAGGGACGAGGGCCTGCCGCTCGCGTACGGTGTACCTGCAGCGCGTATGAAAATCAGTGAAAAAATCTGCCGCTCGGTCTTCAGCTGAAGGATGCGGCGAAAAGGAAAACAGTAATCATGATTCAATCTCAGTCTCGAGGCTGGCGCAGAGTCTGCGCGACCGTCCTCATGACGCTTCTCATATGTACACTGGGGGCCCCCCTTTTTTCGCTTCGCGCCGAGGCGGCGTGGAATTTTCCTTCCACGGAGCTCACCGCAGGGGCCGGCATCGTCATGGATGCCGATACCAGTGGCATTTTATTTCAGAAAAACATGCATGAAAAGCTGCCACCGGCCTCCATTACGAAGGTGCTGACGGCACTGGTGGTGCTGGAGAACTGTGACCTCGATGAGAAGGTGACCTTCAGTCATGACGATGTGTACAATGTCGATTCGGGCTCTTCCAACGCCCAGATCGAGGAGGGCGACGTGCTGACCGTGCGCGACTGCCTCTATGCACTGCTGCTGAAGTCGGCCAATGAGTGTGCCAATGCACTGGCCTGTCATGTGGCGGGTTCCCGCGAGGGCTTCGCGGATCTCATGAATGCGGAGGCGGCGCGTCTCGGCTGTCAGGACAGTCATTTTTCGAATCCTTCGGGACTCTATGCGGAGGATCATTATACGAGTGCCTATGATATGGCGCTCATCGGAGCGGCCGCGATGGAAAATCCGGATTTTCTCGAGATCGAGTCGCACAGCTCCTATAAGCTGCCGGCAACGACGCGGAATCCAGGTGGAAAGACCGTCTATATGGAGCACAAGATGCTTCGCTCGGATACTGCCTACTATGATGCGCGTGTGGTGGCAGGAAAAACGGGCTATACGAAGCTTGCGGGCAATACCCTGATCACCATGGCGGAGCAGGACGGGCGGAAGCTTGTGGCGGTGGTGCTGCAGGACAAGAACCCGGCCCACTATATCGATACGAAGGCACTGCTGGATCTTGGCTTCAATCAGACGGAGAATCAGCCGGTCTCCGATGCCCTGTTCAATCAGGAGGAGCTTCGGAACCGCTTCGTCGCGGATACGATCGTCGACGACAAGTGCAGGACCTCGGACATTCATGTCGAGGGCGATGTGCTGCTGTCTCTCCCGAAGGGCGCGAGCCAGGATGGCATTACCTATAAGCTGAACTACAATCTGCCGTCCGGCGTGAGTGCACAGACGATCGCCCAGATCGAGTACCTGGCGGATGGTATGCCGGTTGGGCGGTACTTCATCCAGAAGGAGCCGACCATTGAGGTGATTCTGCATGAGACGCCGACCAGCACGAAGGTGGCCGTTGCAACCTCGGTGAGTGTGCTGACCATCGTGGCCGTCATGGCCTTCTTCATTCTCGGCTCCGGCACCGCCGTAGGACTAAAGAATGTCCATGATGATCGGAAGCTCAGCCGTCGTATGCATGAGAAGCGGGCGAAGCGCCTTGAGGAGATGGAAATGTCCGAGGAGGAGTTCCTCGCCCTCGTGGAGCGCCGCCGTGCGCGGAAGGAGCAGCGTGGTGCGGACGGGCAGAACATTCGAGGCTCAGAAGCAGCGCAGGTGGACCGTACGCGGAGCTCTCATGGCTCCGCTACTGCGCAGGGCGAGCTTCAGGCAGCTCGTACAGAAGCCACCCACCTTCGGACGAAGCAGTTGAATCGAATCCATGAGGAGGATGCGGCCCTTCGCAGTGAACTCCATACGGCGCATCAGGACAGGCAGACGGATGCAGTGCCTCACCGGGCACAGCGAGGACGAAGCCGCGGCCGAAATACGAGCGCAGGTACCCGCAGTCGTCATCTGTGAGCAGGGAGATCGAGGCTTCCGAAGGAAATGCAGCTGAAAATATACGGGGAGCCTGGAAGCAGGGGCTTGACATTATCGGAAATTTGCAATATTGTGACAAACATAAGAAAGACCTGCAGCAAGGGCGCTGTCGCGAAAGCGACAGCGCCCTTTTGATTTCTATCATAGCTGGAGAGACAGCAACTGTTTCTTATGGCGAACTATTAAATTCATAGCCACAGGTTATAAAGCACTCGATTTTATCCAACTTTCGCGCGATTTGCGCTTGCATTCACGTGTTAAAGTGATAAAATAAAGCAAAATGTACGAGATGAGCGGACAAACGTCCGCACCACCCGCACACACCATGCGAAATGTCCGGTGAGAAACCGTACATCCAGAGAGTGACAGAGCACGATGTCTTGTAGATCGAGCACTTACTCCCTGTACGATGTGGAGGATGCGTCCCCCACAGGAATGATTCTCACCCAGGACATGCAGAAGGAGGAGATTATGAAACTATCAAAGCTCGTATCACTTGGCCTTGCGGCGACGATGACCGCATCACTTGCAGCCTGTGGCGCTTCTTCGACTCCAGAGGCGACGTCCTCATCCGGAAAGTCTGGCGGAAACGTCATTAAGATCGGCGTGTTCGAGCCGACAACCGGTGAGAATGGTGGCGGTGGCTTCCAGGAGGTTCTGGGTATCCGCTACGCCAATGAGACCCACAAGACCGTGAAGATCGGAGACACCGAGTATACGATCGAGCTGGATGAGGTTGATAATAAATCCGATAAGACCGAAGCCGTCAGTGCGGCCAACAAGCTGGTGGGCGATAAGGTGAGCGTCGTGCTGGGCTCCTATGGTTCCGGCGTCTCCATTGCCGCAGGCCAGATTTTCGCCGATGCGAAGATTCCCGCCATCGGTGCCTCCTGCACGAACCCGCAGGTCACGCAGGGCAATGACTACTATTTCCGTGTCTGCTTCCTCGATCCGTTCCAGGGCACGGTCATGGCGAACTATGCATACCAGAATGGCTACAAGAGCGCAGCCGTCCTGACACAGCTTGGCGATGATTACTCCTCCGGCTTAGGCTCCTTCTTTAAGACCGCGTTCGAGCAGCTCGGTGGCAGCATTGTCGATGAAGAGCAGTTCCAGACGAACCAGACCGATTTCAAGGCCGTGCTTACAAACATCAAGGCTGCAAATCCGGACATCATCTTCGCACCGTCCTCCATCACGACGGCACCGCTCATCATCAAGCAGGCGAGGGAGCTCGGCATCGAGTCACTGATCGCCGCAGGTGATACCTGGGAGAACTCCACGATCATTGAGAATGCCGGTGATTCCGCAGAGGGTATCGTTCTTTCGACCTTCTTCGATGAGTCGGAACCGGCCAATGATGAGGCGAAGTCCTTCATCACCGGCTTCAAGGAGTATCTGACGAAGAACAAGCAGTCCGATGTCATCCCGGCCGTTTCGGCTCTTGGCTATGATGCCTACCTTGCAGCGTACAATGCCATTGAAAAGGCACAGTCCACGGATGGCGATGCCATCAAGGAAGCTCTGAAGACGGTATCCTTTGATGGTGTCACCGGCTCCGGCATCAGCTTCGATGAGAATGGCGATGCAAACAAGGATATGGCCTTCATCAAGACGGTAAAGGATGGAAAGTTTGAATTCCTGACCACCACGACCGTACAGAAATAAAATCAGCTTGCGCGGCTACCGGCTCTCGTAGCTGGTAGTCGTTTTTATTATAAAGGGGAAAAGCATATGTCTCTTACAACCTTCCTGCAGCAGTGTCTGACAGGTATTTCACTCGGCGGTGCCTATGCACTGATCGCCATTGGCTATACAATGGTGTACGGCATCCTTCGACTCATCAACTTCGCCCATGGAGATATCTTCATGATGGCGGGCTACTTTATGATCTTCGCCATGGCGTCACTTCCATGGTACATTGCGATTCCGGTAACACTGATCACGACGACCGCGCTTGGTGTCGGCATTGAACGTGTGGCCTATAAGCCGCTTCGTTCCGCACCGCGTATGTCGGTCATGATTTCGGCCATCGGCGTTTCCTATCTTCTTCAGAACCTGGCAACCTACCTTTTCACGGCGCTTCCGATCGGCTATCCGGAGATTCCGATACTGAAGCATGTGTATCAGATCGGCGGTCTGTCGGCGTCCTTTGTGACCTTCCTGACCCCGGTACTGACCCTCGTGCTTGTGTACCTGCTGATGACCCTGATCCAGCATACGAAGATGGGTATGGCGATGCGCGCCGTTTCGAAGGATTATGAAACGGCCTCGCTCATGGGCATTGACATCAACCGTACCATTTCACTGACCTTCGCGATCGGCTCTCTGCTGGCAGCGATCGGCTCTATCCTGTATTTTACGGATCGTATGACGGTATATCCGTACTCCGGCTCTCTGCCGGGCATGAAGTGCTTCGTCGCCGCCGTATTCGGAGGCATTGGATCGATCCCGGGCGCGGTGGTCGGCGGCTTCCTGATCGGTCTCGGAGAGACGGCCCTCGTGGCGGCGGGCTATTCGACCTTCTCGGATGCCTTTACCTTCGTCATTCTGATCGTTGTTCTTCTCGTGCGTCCGACGGGACTCTTCGGTGAGAAGACCACAACCAAGGTCTAAGGAGGAGCGCAAGATGAAAATGAATGTAACGATGACGCCGGAAAAGCGCAGAAATACGATCCTCAGCCTCGTGCTGATCGCGGTCGTACTCGGCATCTGCGCCTTTCTCGATGCGAACCAGTACAGCTACAATTATGTGATTTCCATCATTGAACGGTCCATGATCTATGCGGTCGTGGCCGTGTCCATGAACCTGGTCAATGGTTTCACCGGCCTTTTTTCGCTCGGACAGGCGGGCTTTATGGCCCTCGGTGCCTATGTGACCGCGATTCTTACGATTCCGGTCGAGCAGCGGGCGTCGGTTTACTATATTTCCGGCATCAGCCCGGTGATTGCCAATCTGCATGCGCCGATTCTGGTAGCGCTGATCCTCGGTGGACTGGTTGCAGCGGCAGCAGCGGCCCTCATCGGCATTCCGGTGCTGCGCCTCAAGTCCGACTACCTCGCCATCGCGACCCTCGGCTTCGCGGAGATCATCCGTGCACTGATTTCGGCCCCACAGCTCGATACCATTACGAATGGCTCCTATGGCTTAAAGTCCATCCCGGGCTTCTCGAGCCTCTTCCAGGTGCTCGCCCTGACGGCCGTCTGCATTGGCCTCATGGTGCTCCTCATCAATTCCTCCTACGGACGCATGTTCAAGGCCGTGCGTGAGGATGAGATTGCGGCCGAGGCCATGGGCATCAATCTCTTTAAAACGAAGGAGCTGTCCTTCGTGATTTCGTCCTTTTTCGCCGGTGTGAGCGGCGGCATGCTCGCGATGTTCATGCGCTCCATTGACAGTAAAACCTTCCAGGTGTCGCTTACGTACGACATCCTGCTGATCGTCGTCATCGGCGGCATTGGCTCCGTGACCGGCTCCGTGCTGGGCGCCTTCCTGGTAACGGCAGGCCGCGAGCTGCTTCGCTTCTTTGATGAGCCGCTCTACATCGGATCCATCAACATTCCGCTGTTCCGTCCAGGCTTCCGAATGGTCATTTTCTCGATCCTGCTCATGGTGGTGGTGCTGTTCTACTCCAGAGGACTGATGGGAACGAATGAATTCAGCTGGAACGGGATTCTCGGTTTCTTCCAAGGACTCGGAAAGAAAAAGCTGAAGAAAGCGAGGGAGACGAAATGAGTGAGATGAAAGAGCGTGTACTTCAGATGGAAAATGTCGTCATGCAGTTCGGCGGTGTCCGGGCCGTGGATGACCTTTCCCTCGAGGTGAATCGGGGCGAAATCGTCGCCCTGATCGGCCCGAACGGTGCCGGAAAGACGACCGCCTTTAACTGCATCACGGGGATTTATACCCCGACCTCCGGCGCGGTGAAGTTCTGCAGCCGCGATCTTCGCGGCATGTCCCCGGACAGCATTACGAAGCTCGGCATTGCCCGAACCTTCCAGAACATCCGCCTGTTTTCGAACCTGAGCGTCTTCGATAACGTGCTGATCGCGGAGCATCTGCGGGCGAAGGACAATGTCTTCAGCGCGACGCTGCGCCTGAACCGGAAGGAAGAGGAGCGCATGCGGGCAGAGACCGAGAAGCTTCTGCGGGAGCAGGATCTCTATGAGCTGAAGGACGAGATCGCATCGAGCCTCCCGTATGGTCTCCAGCGTCGCCTCGAGATTGCGCGTGCCCTGGCCACACAGCCGAAGCTCCTTCTTCTCGACGAGCCGGCAGCCGGTATGAACCCGCAGGAAACCCAGGAGCTTACGGATTTCATTGTAAAAATCCGGGATCAGTATCATCTGTCGATCTTCATGATCGAGCATCATATGGATCTTGTCATGCAGATTTCGGAACGCATCTATGTCCTGAACTTCGGTAAGCTGATCGCCCATGGAACACCGGAGGAGGTACAGAATAATCAGGAAGTCATTGATGCATACTTAGGAGGTTCGGACGATGCTGAAGGTTGAAAATCTGAAAATTCATTATGGCGGCATCGAGGCCGTGAAGGGCATCAGCTTTGATGTACCGGATCACTCCATTGTCACCTTGATCGGTGCGAATGGTGCCGGAAAGTCCTCGACGCTTCGCGCCATTTCCGGTCTTGTAAAAGCAAGCGCAGGAAGCATTGTCTTTGACGATGAGGACATTACGAACATGCCGACTGCAAAGCGGGTGGAGAAGGGCATCGTGCTCTGTCCGGAGGGGCGTCATGTCTTCCCGGATATGACGGTGCTTGAAAACATTAAGATCGGAGCCTATCTTCGGACCGACAGTCTGGAGGCGGACATCGAAGAGATCTACACGATGTTCCCTCGTCTCAAGGAGCGCTCCTGGCAGCTCGCCGGGACACTGTCCGGTGGTGAGCAGCAGATGCTTGCCGTGGCACGTTCCCTCATGTCGAAGCCGAAGATCATGATGCTCGATGAGCCGTCTCTCGGCCTCGCACCGATCATCGTACGGGAGATCTTCTCCATTATTCAGCGTATCAATGAAACGCATGGTACGACGATTCTTCTCATCGAGCAGAACGCGAACATGGCGCTCAAGGTCGCACATCAGGCCTATGTCATGGAAACCGGCCGCATCACACTTTCCGGCACCGGCGCAGAGCTTCTCGCAAACGACGAGATTCAGGCCGCTTACCTCGGAAAGAAGAAGTGACATCGGGAGCCTTTCAAAGTGGGGCCCCGGAGGGCGCGTCCCAGAAGACCGAATTCCAAGGCTGTGAAAATCAGGCCAGAGCCTCGGAGGGGCCGTCTAAAGCCAGTACTCCAGAACCGGAAAATCCTGAAATCGGACCTTAAGAGGCACTAGG
>ERZ808240.2852-NODE-2852-length-17956-cov-3.047428_pt1 | contig 17956 bp, 8 predicted proteins | sample MGYA00521084_ERZ808240 | MGnify/ENA primary metagenome ERZ808240 (study PRJEB31516, sample SAMN03275571) | gut metagenome | biome: mammalia-associated habitat; material: feces | host: Papio cynocephalus | place: Kenya | collected 2012-08-06 ... | reverse complement strand
TTGCCGCCCAATGTGAGCAGGCAATCGAGCTTCTGCTTTTTATAGGTATCTTTCATTCCCTTTACTTTATCCACGTTATCTTCTTCGATGACCTGCATTTTCTTAAAAGGTGTTCTCTTTGTGCCGAAAATAGTTCCGCCTGTGGTGAGGATACCTGAAAAATCAGACTGCTTCATTTCCTTGCACATATTATTGATAAGTCCATAATAGCCGTCCTCGATACCGATTATCTGAACGTCGTCTCCGAACTTCTCATAGCAAGCTTTTGCAACGCCTCTGATAGTTGCGTTAAGTCCCGGACAATCTCCTCCGCTTGTGAGTATGCCTATTCTTCTCTTCATTTTTACCAAGTCCTTTCAATGAAATTCTGTCGTTATCAACAATATCAATACTTGTCGCTTGTGCTGAAATCTTCTATATCGGCTTCGTCGGAAGAAGTGATATCCTGCTGAGTTTCCTCGGGGGTAGCTTCGCTCTCAGGCTCGTCATCGATATATGTAAACCTTGAAGTCTGATGCTCTTTCTTATCCTTTTCACCGTTCTCGCTGAGCTTGAAACGTGCGATCATGTTCTTAAGTATGAGCGACTGGCTTGAAAGCTCCTCGCTTGCGGAAGCTGAGCCGACGGCTGTTGAAGTATTGGCAGATACAACGGCTGAGATCTGGTCTACGCCTGTATTTACCTGAACGATAGCTTCTGCCTGCGCTTCGGAAGCGTCTGAGATGTTCTTTACAAGATCCTTTATGATATTTGAATTGCTTACGATATTATTCAGAGAGTCGGCTGTTTCTTCGGCTATCTTAGAGCCCTTTGAAACGGCGGCAGACTGGTTTTCGATGAGTGAAGCGGTCTGCTTTGCGGCTTCGGCTGATCTTGAAGCAAGACGTCTTACCTCGTCAGCTACCACGCCAAAGCCCTTTGAACCCTCTCTTGCGGCTTCTACGGCGGCGTTAAGGGCAAGGATATTTGTTTGGAATGCGATCTCGTCAATGACCTTGATTATCTTTGAGATCTCGTCGGAAGCGGTATGGATAGCGTTCATGGCGTTAACCATGTTGCCCATGTCGCTGTTGCAATTATCGACGGCCTCGGTATTCTTAAGGACGATATTATAGGCGTTCTTAGAGTCCTCAGAGTTCTGTGTTATCTGCTTTGAAACATCGCTGAGGGTAGCGGAAAGCTCCTCGATAGCGGAAGCCTGCTGGGTAGAACCCTGTGATACAGACTGTGCGATATTTGAAACCTGAACTGCGCCTGAGTTCACTTGCTCGGCTGACATATTGATAGAAGCAAAGGTATCAGAGAGAGAATCGAGTATCTCGTTAAATGTACTCTTTATCTTATAGAAGTCGCCCTTGAAAGTGCCTTCCATTCTATGGCAGAGATTGCCCTCAGATATCTGAGTAAGAGCCACAGTGATAAGGTTTATATACTGTCTAAGGCAGACGATAGTTTCTTCAAGAGAGTTGGAGAGAACGCCAAGCTCGTCCTTTGAATACCACACGTCGACAGGGTCGGTAAGGTTGCCCTGTGCGAGGGAACGAAGTCTGTTTGTAGTAGAAATGATAGGCTTTGTTATCCTCTTTGCGAAAAGCAGAGAGAACAGCACTGTCAGGCACATAAGCACAACGCCCATTACAATGATATTTGTAAGTGCGCTGGAGCTTGCAGTGGTGAAGTCGGCAACATTAGTTACCATAATAACTGTGCTGTCAAAATATGAGGAGTCATAATAGCCGACGATATAGTCGTTGTCTTTCAGATTATACTCGGTCGTGCCGCTGTCCTCGGCGAGTATCTCCTCAACGGCGCTTGTTACTTCCTTATACTCCTCGTCTTTCTTGCCAAGCTCAAGGGCGTTTTTACCTACCTTGTCGGTATCTTTATGGAGAAGCACTTCACCGTCTTTATCGATAAGATAAACATATCCTGATTTGCCGAAAGTATACTCATTGAGCGTATCGGTGAGCAGGTCGGTCTGAATTGTGATACAGCCGACTTTCTGCTCGATGGCGTCAGATCTTGTGGAAGCAAGTATCGAGAAATAATTCTTGCCGCCGAATGTATAGATGTCAGTTATGTAGGCTGAATTTCTATCACAGGCGCCTTTGACGTGCTTTTTTTCAACAGATGATGATATCGTTTCATTATCCGTTGCAAGCACAACGCCGTCGCTGTCAAAAATGGTAAAATTCAGATAGAAGCCTGTGTTGTCGGCAAAACTGCTTTTAAGGACTTTCAGCCTGTCGGCGTCAGTTTTAGCTTCCAGAAAAGAATCTGACTTGACCGTTGAGACGACATTATTCGTATATGCCCCGATAACAGAGTCAAAATTCTTTGCCGCCTGAACAGCCAGCGGCTCAACGGTGCTTTTTAGCGTATCCTTTGCGGAAGTATTGATGAAATATACAGAGACCACGCTGAGCAGTACCGTGATAATAAGCGCAACAGAAAGCATTGCCAGCAGCAGCTTTGAACGCAGCGTTTTCATATATATAAGTCCCCCTTACAAACTTATTTTAAACACAATGCAACGCACTGCGATATTACTTGTTTATTATATCACAATTGCACAATTATTTCAAGTACCACAGGCATATTTTTTGTGAACTTACAATGCAAGTAATGATATGGGGGCGAATAAGAATAGGTAAAAAGGGGGTAAATAAAATATGTACATAAGTCTGAGGATAAGAAAGAGGGCTGTGCTTTGTATTATAGCTGTGCTGACTATGCTGGCGGCGGTGGTGACTATACCGACACTTGCCAAAGAGGAAGAAGATACGGCGGAGGGGATAAAGCTGCCTATTATCATGTATCACAGCATTGTAAAGGACGAGGGGCGAAGTGGGGAGTATGTTATAACGCCTATCGAGCTCGAAAAGGACTTGCTTTATCTGAAACAAAACGGCTACACCACTGTTTTTGTGAATGATGTTATACGATATGTGAAGCGTGGGGGCGAGCTGCCTGAGAAACCTGTTATACTGACTTTTGATGACGGCACTTACAACTACAGGGAATATCTTCTGCCGCTTCTTGAAAAATACGATATGAAAGCCACTGTTTCTATCGTGGGGGCTTACACTGACGCCGCCTGCGAGGAGGCTGAGCCTGATCCTGCTTACTCTTATCTTGATTGGCAGGACGTTTCGGTGCTTCGTAACAGCGGGCGTGTTGAGATATGCAATCACTCTTACGATATGCACGGGCTTGAGGGCAGGCGTGGGGTAGGTCAGCTAGAGGGAGAAAGCTACGAGGACTACCGCAAGGCATTTCTCAACGACACCACAAAGCTACAGAAGCTTTGTGATGAACACTGCGGTTTTCAGCCGAACGTATACACCTATCCTTTCGGCATAACCTGTGAGAGCGCAAGGCGGCTTGTGAAGAACATGGGCTTTGAAGCTAGTCTTGGGGTGGAGGAGAAAATGAACATAATAAAAAAGGGAGATGAAAGCTGCCTTTTTGGTCTTTACAGATACAATCGCAGCGGAGTCATCTCCACAGAAGAATTTATGAAAAAAGCCCTTGGGGCATAAAAAAAGCAGCCCCTATTGGAGCCACTCTCTAAACTGAATCGCCATCAGTATGTTTACATTATACTCTTACAAAAGCCGAAAATATACTTGTTTTTGTGTGAATTTTGTAAAAAAAATGTGTATTTGTGTAAAGGGTATGACATAAGTTATCACAAACAGCCGAAAGCGGCGTATCTGCGCAGTTTTCGGCTGTTCTGATGTTTTGATATCAGGCTTATTTATCCTTTTTGCCGCCTTTTATTTTTCCTCTTATCCATATGATTATTACAACAAGTGCGATAACAAGAACGATAAGGACGATAGCAAGGGCGGTGTTGAGCATTTTTTTATACTGATCCATAACGTTTGCGTTTTTGGACACGGCAGAGGAGGTATCAGAGCTGTCTTTCTTTGTGACAGTCTGCGTTTGCTGTTCGTCGCCGCCTGCGGCTCTTATTATGGTGACAGTATAAGTCGTGGCGTTGCCGTCAACGTCTGTGACAGTTATAGTGCGGACATTTTCGCCCACCTGACACTCGCTTGTGCCTGTATACCATATATAGTCAGAGGGGCTTGCTGTTGTTCCCTCCAACTCAACATTAGTGACGGAATTGGCAACGTTCACTGTATAGTTATAGACGTTATAGGCAAAGGCTGGAGAAAGCTCACCGTTATCAACTGTCAAGGCTGTCAAAACGCCTTTGTCGGGTATGCCGTTTGAAGTGGTGGTCTCGGGGGCGGTGGTGGTTATCTTCTCGGTGGTGGTCTTGGTTTCTGTTTCGGTCTTAGTATCCACCTTATCGCTGCCCACTGTTATGATACAATAGGCGGTAGGCGAACCAATAAGCTCAGAATCAGGGGAATATATCTGACAGCTTTGCAGGCTTATATTTGCATTTCCTGCTGACAGACCTTTGAACGTGAAGCTGAAATTTACTTCTGATGAGGGAGTATCAGGAAAGCCGTTTACTGTAAGAACTCCTCCGCCGCCTGAGGCGTTGTCGCTTGACACAAATTCTATAACTGAATCGTCATAGGCGATATTTGCCTGAACGTTCCCTATCTCGGCATCTGCGGAAAATGTAACGGAAACTTCAAACTCTTGGTCGGTCATGACGGGGTTCTTTGGGAAATAGAAGAAAGCCTCCCCTGTTGCATGGGCAGTGAGAGCCGTCATTGGCACTGCTAGTGCGGCTGTCAGGAACGCTGAGAAAAATCTTTTTACAAGCTTTGTTTTTATAGTCATTGCTATCCCTCCCGATAACATGGATAATTATTTAGTATAAACTTTTGCTGTGTCAGACCACGGTCCGTAATATGTCTTTCCGCCTGTGGTGGTATAGCTTCTCACACGGACGAAGTAGGTCTTTTTGCTTTTTAGATTTGTTATGGTCTTTTTGTCGGTCTTATTTGAGGTCACTTTAAATGTCTTTGCGCCGTTGAAAGATATGTTTTCGGCATAGGATATCTCATAGCCTGTGGCAGAGCCTTTCTGTGCATAGTCTATATAAAAGCCTTTTTTCACTGGCGTGAGCTTTTGTATTGTCTGCTTGGCAGGGGTGATGATAAAGGACTTTGTTATCACGCCGCCGTATGAGCCTTTCCCTGTTATTGTTACCTTAGCTGTGCCTATATTCTTATTGGAAGAATATCTCACTGTATAGTCTATGCCGTTTTTTAGGGCCTTGCCTGAGTAGGTGACAGCTATGCTTTGGGTGATGTTCTTGCCTGTGAAAGTCTTGTTTTTTATGCCTGTGACCTTAGCTTTTGCAAGGTCATACTTTGCGGTGGTGACGCTTTTTATATCAGACCATGCGCCGTTATAACGCTTGCCGCTGACTATGGTATAAGAGCGCACTCGCACATAATATTTCTTACCTGCTGTCAGATTTGAAACTGTCTTTTTATCCGTTTTGTTTGAGGATATAGTCAGAGTTTTTGCCCCAGTGAAGTCGGGACGTGTACTGTACTGCAATTCATAGCCTGTGGCTGAGCCTTTCTGTGCAAAGTCGATGAAAAAGCCTTTATACCTTGTTTGCAGAGATTGTATCTCCTGTTTTGCAGGATATATGGTAAAAGTTTTTGTTATGGTACCCTGATAGTTGCCCATGAAGCTTATGATCATTTTTCCAACGCCTATTTTTGTATTTGAGCTGTAGGAAACAGTATAATCATTTTCAGGAAGGAGGAATTTTCCTCCGTCTGTCACCATAACGTCAGGTCTTAGGGGCTTGCCTGTGTAGGAAAGCGTATCAACATAATAGACGCTTGTCAATTGGGCTGACTTTGGGAGAATATCGAAAGTTTTGACTATAGTGCCGCTGTATTCGCCAATGCCTGTTATTATCATTTTGCCCTTGCCAACGGCTATATTGTCGGCATATTCAATGGTATAATCTTTATTTTTTGTGAGGGGCGTACCATTATAGGAAAACGTTATACCGCTTTGAGCAAGCTCATAGCCTGTGAATGTCATATCATCTTTGAAGCCTGATATCTCGCAGTCTTTTATAAGCTTTCTGTCGGTATAGACCGCCTGCACTGTCATATTGGCTGTGACCTTGGAAAAGTCTTTATTCCAGCCTGCAAAGCGTTTGCCTTTTATGGCAGGGGCTTTGGGTGGGGCGGCGCTTTTGCCGTATGCTATGGTCTGAGCCGATATGATGTTGCCGTTTATATCGGTGAAATCCACTGTGTAGATATTGGCTTTCCAGCCTGCATAAAGGGTCTGTGAGCCGTCTGAAAAGCTTAGGGACGTTATGGGGTCGCCCTCAAGCTGCGGGTCGGCATACCAGCCCGTGAACTGTGCGCCCTCTTTTGTGGGGTCGGAAAGCTGTGCGCTTTCGCCGTCGCTAAGCTCATCAGGATTGAGGGGGCTGTTTTCGCCGCCGTTCAGGACATAATCTATCTTTGTTTTGTCGCTTTGGGTGACTTTTGCGGAAACTGTGGTGTTTTCTGTGAAAACTGTGTTGCTGTTCGCAGGCTCGCCATTGCGATACCAGCCGAGGGAGTAGCCCTGCTGCACGTTCACGTTTGGAAATGTGGCTTTGCCTGCATAGTCGGTGCAGACTTCTATGGTCTGCGCCACGGCGGAGAATGTTATCTTATGAGAAGCCTGTTCATTGTATGAAGTTTGTCGCACGAGAGTGCCGTCCATTGTCCACTTTGCGCTGTCTTTGAACTTTTCGCCATAGGTGTTCATTGCATATGCACCTTGGGATAGTGCGCTTCCTGCGGAGAGGCTTGAAACTAGGCTGTCGCTGTCAATGCTGTAACAGCCTGATGCGTTCACAACTGTTACGGCTATATCCTTGCCGCCTATAAAGGCATTCGTATTGGCGGAGCTGTTTTTGCTGAGGTTTGAGGAGCACTCTGCTATGATACCGCAGGATTGTCTGCCCACAATGCCGCCTGAATATACACTGCCTGACACTGCGCCGTCAAAGGTGCAGGCTTTTATGGCTGTGCCTTGAGATAGACCCACTATGCCCCCTGCGTAGCTGCCTTTAACTGTGCAGTTTTTCAGGGAGATGTTATTTATCTCTGCGCCGTTTTTTATGTTTGCAAAAAGTCCTGAATAGTCCTCGGAGATGATTATTGCGTTTTTTACAATGTGTCCGTTGCCGTCAAAATAGCCCATAAAAGGGTTTTCATAGTCGCCAACGGGGGAGATCGTTTTTTCGTCAAAGTCAAGGTCGGCTTCAAGGGTGACTAGCTTGCCCTCAAAGCTTTCGCCGCCGCTTACACGCTTTGCAAAGCTCTCCCACTGAGTTTCGGTGGTGATAACAAGGGCTTCGTCCTGTTCTTCTACGGCGGAGAGAAGGAGTTTTTCAGCGTTTGAGATATCATTCTTTGAAGCTGTTTCGTCTGCAAGCACCTTTCGGGCGTTATTTGCTTCCCTTTCACAGCCTGCAAGAGTGCCATACTGTGCAAGGACGCTTTCAAGTGAACTTTTATCGGGCTTTGCGGTATCGTCAGTGTAGGCATAGATAAAAAGACTTCCTATGGAGTCGGTCTTGTCCGCTCCAACGTCAGACCAATATTTGCCGTTAAGTGAAACATAGCTCTGCCCTGCCTGCGCCTTTGATGTTCGGTCGCTTTCTGCAAGGAGATATCCCCTGCCGCTGTCACCGCTGAACTTCACTGAAATGGAATATTTCTCGCCCTTTTCAAGAAGGATATCCTCGGGAAAGTCAACTGTATAAAAGCCGTTTGCGGACACTGAGCCGCTTATTTGCGCTTCAAGCACGCCTATGGGGTCGCTGTCGGAAACGTCGGTATAGACGCTTAGGGTGTAATCTGCACTGCCTGTTTTGCCGACATACATAAAGCCTGCTTTATCAAGCTTTTCATCGGCTTTGGCGGTGAAAACATTTGCGCCGTAAACTGAGCCGTCATTGCTTGCGTTCACAACATAGCCTGTCATTTTGCTGTAGTGATATGTATTATCACAGCTTTCTTCAAAGTCATAACAGCAAAACTGTCCGAACTCGGCTTCGTCATAGGACACCCAATAGAAGCCGTCATTATCCTGATCTGCGCCCCATGAGCCTTTCACAAGCCATGCGCCGTTGCGGGCAGGCTTATATCTGAAATTATTTTTGCTGTAGCTATCGTCCCAGCCGACCACTGTAACAGCGTGGTTTATGGGGCTGTTTTTGGTGGCGTCGGGGTTATAGTATGCGGTGCTGTCATCGTTCATGTAGCCGCTTCCTGCGAAATAGCTTGCGGAAACTGCGCCAAGTTCTTGTATCTTACGCTTCACCTGTGTGGTGCTTGAAAGCTCCATGACGTAATTTAGTCTGTATTCGCTGACGTTTTTCTTGTTTTCAGAGACTACCATGTTTTCTGTGCCGTATTCTAAAAACGGCTCATAGTCCTCATAGCATAGTCCCTGACCATTTGCGAGGGCGGAAGCGGCAAAGAGCCAATTTCCCCCTGATGAAAAATTGTCTTTGCCTGTGGCTGTGCCTGAATTTGAGGACAGCACCAAGGCTGGCACGGAAAATTCTGCGGAGGGGTTTTCAAGACCTTTCTTGATGAGATCCTGCTCTGCGCAGGCTAAAGCTGAGAACGCCCAGCAAGCGCCTGTTGACGCCTGATCTTTTACTGTTGTAAGCTCTCCTGAGCTTCTTGGGTCATAGGCTGAGGGAAGCTTTTGTGCGGATAGTCTTGCAGGGGAATTTGTCTGATAGACACCGTCGGTGCTTTTGGTAACGCCCTCTATCTCATAGCTATAGCCGTTATCAGTAAAGTTTATGGGAGCGACTTTTATGCCGTTATCCTCGGTGGCAAGTGCAAAAGTCTGCGCCGAAAGCTGAAAAGCCAAGAGCAAAGCTGTCAAAAACCCTGCCGCACCTTTCATTCTCCTCATTTTCCGCCCTCCTGTTTATCTCAGGTTATGGTTATCTTTCTTGTATACTCGTTTGAAACACATCTGCCGTATGCCGCTGTTTCCCTAAGTCTTACTGCATTCTTTTCAAGGAACGCAACACGCTTTGCATAGTCTGAGATATCCTCAAGCTTTTTAAGTGAGGTATCATACTCAAGAGTCCTGTTTTCAGCCTGCGCAAGTATGCGTGTGCCTGTGCGGTTAAAGGCAAGTATCCTGCCGTATGGCACTTGTCTGATATCGTCTTTTCTTATGCCGAGAACAAGGTGCAGGACCATTCTTCTTACTCTTGCCATAGTGATATTCTTTGACTTTATACGCTGTTCAAAGATATCCATAGTTTCAGGGCAGGAGCTTACAACAGACATAAATCTGTTGGCAAGGTGTTCATCGCAATCAGGGAGGGCAAGGAAGTCCTCTCTTGAAGCTGTGCAAAGCTTGAAAAGCATTTCGCTGCCTGCTTGTTCGGTAAAGGACGGCTTACAATTCTCAAAATCATATGGCACAAATTTCTGCCACTCGCCGCCCTCTTTTATAAGCTCTCTTATATGTGAAGCTGAAGCGAAATTGCCTGACTCCGCCTGAGAATCATGTGCAACGGCTTCACGCTTTACGGCATAAGGCACGAGCCATGGGGCTATACGCTTTGCCGCCTTTATATACTCCACTGCAAGGACGTTATTAGGGGAAGCGAATATCTCCTCTGCCGTTCTGCCGTAAAGACCAATGGAGGCTTCATACATAGCCTGCGGATAGGTCTTGCCCTGTGATAAAAGCTCTCTTACCTGCTGTGAATTTTCAAGCATTGCGGATATTTCCGCCGCCTGTTCAAGTGCGTTCCTATCGCCGCTTTCACAGCCGAAAGACAGCATTGTTACAACGTCCTCGCCAAGACCTGCAAGAAGCCTTACTGCGCTTCGTGCAAAGACCTCGCTGTTTGAGCATGAGAACGGGCATGGCAGTTCTATAACAAGGTCTGCGCCGTTTCTTATTGCCGCCTGCGCTCTGTCATATTTCGAGAACACAGCCGCCGAACCACGCTGTACGCAGTCGCCGCTCATCACTGCGACAATGCCCTCTGCGCCTGCCTGCCTTGTGGCTTGTATCTGATATTTGTGTCCGTTATGGAACGGATTATATTCCGCAACTATTCCCGCAATTTTCATTTTTTTACTCCTCTTTCTACCCTATGCAAATTTTATTACACATTTCAAAAGCTTACTGCGAATTATGATACAATGTGTTAAGGCATAGTAAAAAAATTGTGCAATATGTATATTTATGAAAAAAGCTCTTGAAATTTATCATTAATATTGATATACTATAAGTATATGATATTATGGGCTTAAAGTCAAGCCTGTTATCTGACATATTATAATCGGGAGGAGATTTTTCCAATGAAAATCTTAGTTGTAAACGCAGGTTCATCATCACTTAAATATCAGCTTCTGGATATGAAGGACGAGTCTGTTATCGCAAAGGGCAACTGCGACCGTATCGGTATCGACGGTCATGTAAGCGCAAAGACAGGCGACGGCAGGCATCTTGAGGAGGATTGCAATTTCCCTACTCACACAGAGGCTTTTGAAAAGCTCGTTGAGGTTCTCACATCAGGCGAGACAAAGGTAATAGACTCTATGTCTGAGATATCAGCCGTAGGTCACAGAATAGTTCAGGGCGCTGAGATATTCAAGGAAACTTGCCTTGTAACAGATAAAGTTATCGATCAGATCGACGCACTTTCTGAGCTTGCGCCTGTACATAACCACCCACACGCTCTTGCACTGAGAGCCTGCAAGGCAGTTATCCCTGAGGGCACACCACAGGTAGTTGTATTCGACACAGCTTTCCACTCAACGATGCCGAGAAAGGCTTATCTCTATGGTCTGCCATATGAGTGCTACACTGATCTTCATGTAAGAAAATACGGTTTCCACGGAACATCACACAGATTTGTTTCAGGCGAGCTTGCAAGAGTAATGGGCAAGCCTATCGAGGAACTTAAGATAGTTTCCTGCCACCTTGGCAACGGCTCATCTATCACAGCTATCAACGGCGGCAAGTCTGTTGACACATCAATGGGCTTCACTCCTCTTGACGGTCTTGTAATGGGCACACGCTGCGGCTCTGTTGACCCTTCTGCTGTTGACTATGTTGAGAAGAAAATGGGCTTCACACCTGATCAGATGACAGAATACATGAACAAGAAGTCAGGCTTCCTTGGTCTTTCTGGTATCGGCTCTGACAACAGAGATATTCAGGCTGCTGCAAGCGAGGGCAACGAGAGAGCGCTTATCGTAAGCGAGATCTTCGCTTATCAGATCAAGAAGTTCATCGGCTCATACGCTGCTGCAATGAATGGTATCGACGCTGTTATCTTCACAGGCGGTATCGGTGAGAACGCACCTGAGGTGAGAGCAGCTGCTTGCTCAAATCTCGATATACTCGGTATCCACATTGACGCTGAGAAAAACCTCTGCCGTGGAATACTCAAGGAGATATCCACAGACGATTCTAAGACAAAGGTTTACGTTATCCCAACAAACGAGGAGCTTCTCATTGCAAGAGATACATTGGCTCTTATCTCAAAGTAATATTTCAGACAACACTAAAGACGGCTTTCTTTTTAGAGCCGCCTTTTTTTTGCGCATAAAAAGGCACAGGAGTGATTTCCTGCGCCTTGATCTGTTAATACTTTTTTGTAGGGGCGAACAGTGTTTGCCCGAAAATATTATCGCAAATTCATGTATGTCCCGAAGAGAATGGGCTGTTGTATTTCTGCAAAGCAGAAATTGCGCCACTCCCCTACATATTTGTTTGAATGTACGATTTATATGTAGGGGCGACCTGAGGTCGCCCGCATGACACCAACATTTGCACGATTATGTTGTATCATGTCTTAACTCCTGAGAACTGGGTCTGATAAAGTCTGTAGTAACAGCCTTTGGCTGCGATAAGCTCCTCGTGACTGCCCTGCTCTGCCACACGTCCGCCGTCGATAACGACTATCTTATCTGCGTCACGGATAGTGGAAAGTCGGTGAGCGATGATAAGGGACGTTCTGTTTTTCATAAGAGCCACCATTGCAGACTGAATGTGCATCTCAGTTCTGGTATCAACTGAGGAAGTGGCTTCGTCAAGAATAAGTATCTTCGGGTCGGCAAGCACCGCTCTTGCTATGGAGAGAAGCTGGCGCTGACCTTGTGAAAGGTTCGAGCCGCCCTCGGCAAGCACTGTGTCATAGCCCTCGGGAAGTCTTTCTATAAACTCATCTGCGTTTGCGAACTTTGCCGCCGCCTTTATTTCATCAAGGGTAGCGTTTTCTCTGCCGTAGCGGATATTCTCCTCAATGGTATCCTTAAAAAGCACTGTGTCCTGCAAAACTATTGCTATGGAACGTCTGAGCTTGTCTTTCGGGATATCGTAAATGCTCTGACCGTCAATGGTTATCTCGCCGCTGTCAACGGGATAAAATCTTGTGAGAAGATTTACTATAGTGGTCTTTCCCGAACCTGTTGCGCCGACTATGGCTATTTTCTGACCTGCTTTTACTTCAAGGTCAAGGTCTTTTAGCACCTGTTTTTCAGGAACATATGAGAAATCGATATGCTTAAAGTCGATATCGCCCTTGACGTTTTCTACCTCAAAATCAGCCTTGCCCTCGTCAGTTTCCTTGTCTGCGTCCATGACTTCAAAGATACGCTCTGCGCCTGCTATTGCGGTCTGGATATTGGCAAACTGGTTTGCTATCTCGTTGATAGGACGTGAGAACTGCTTTGAATAGAGTATGAAAGCCTGAATAGTTCCAACTGTTATAATGTCCTTTATGGCAAACCAACCGCCGAATGCGGCGATAAGGATAAAGCCGAAATTGGATATTACGTTCATGCAAGGACCCATTACGCCGCCGAATATCTGAGCTTTTATGCCGCATTTTTTCAGATCGTTGCTCATTTTCTCGAACTTGTCAACCGCGTCCTGCTCTTTTCCATAGGAAACTACAGTTCTATAGCCAACTACCATTTCTTCAACTTCGCCGTTTATCTCGCCAAGAAGCACCTGCTGTTTGATGAAGTATTTCTTCATATACTTTGTGAGAACGCCTGAAACGAATATGGTAAGAAATACTGTAGACAGTGAGATAAGGGTAAGAAGCGGTGAATACAGAAGCATTATGACAACTGTTCCAACTATGGTAAGCACGCCTGAGATAAGCGAGCCTATGGATTGGGAGATAGTTGTGGAAATGTTCTCCACATCGTTTGTCATACGGCTCATTATATCGCCGTGGCTATGGGTGTCCAGATATTTTATAGGAAGTCTCACAAGGCTTGAAAACAGGTCTTTACGCATGGTTTTTACAGTGAACTGTGAAAGCTTTGCGGAGAATATTCCCTGCATATAGGTGAAAACTGAGGACAGAAGATAAACTGCCCCAAGACCTATGAGCGTTTTGCCAAGTGCGCCAAAATCAACGCTTGTTTTCTTCTTGGTGAGGGTAATACAATCTATGGCTATCTGCTGTATTGACGGCGCCGCAAGGTTAAGCAGTGTTATGATGAGCATTACGCCGATAAGAGCGAAAAACAGATATCGGTTTCTGCCTATATAGCCTATGAGCTTTTTAAGTGTGTTCTTTGCGTCCTTTGGCTTTTCCATTGTGAGCCTTGCGCCGTGAGGACCGCCCGGACCTTTTCTTGGTCCCATTGGTGGCATTGGAGGCATTACACTTCACCTCCTGATGTTTTTACCTGTGAAGAGTAGATATCCTGATATACCTCGCAGGTCTTTAAAAGATTTTCATGGGTATCGCAGGCACAAAGCCTGCCGTGGTCGAGAACGGCTATCCTGTCGCAGGTCTTTACGCTTTGGATACGCTGTGCGATTATGATAAGGGTCGTGCCGCTCATTTTGCGGTCTATCTCCGCACGGAGCTTTGCTTCTGTGCCAAGGTCGAGGGCGGAGGTGGAATCGTCGAGAATGAGTATCTCAGGGTTTTTAAGGACGGCTCGTGAGATAGAAAGTCTTTGCTTCTGACCGCCTGACAGTGAAGCGCCCTTTTCGGCTATCATGCCCTCATAGCCTGCGGGTATCTTCTGAATGAACTCGTCAGCCTGTGCAGCTTGTGCGGCGGAAACGACTTCCTCATGGGTGGCATTCTTATCGCCCCACTTTATGTTGTCCTCAACTGTGCCTGAGAAAAGCTCGCTCTTTTGCAGGACTATGCCAACTTTCTTTCTAAGCTCGTCAAGCTTGCAATCCTTGACGTTTACGCCGTCAACAAGGACTTCCCCTGCTGTGCAATCGTAAAATCGTGGGATAAGGTTCACAAGGGAAGATTTTCCCGAGCCTGTTGCGCCAAGTATGGCAACGCTCTCCCCTGACTTTATATCAAGAGTAAGGTCTGAGATAACAGGTCTGCCCTTTGTTTCAGGATAGGAGAAAGAAACGTTTTTAAAGCTCACTGTGCCGCCTGTTTTGTCGGAAAGTGAAACACTGCCGCTTTTTATAACAGGCTCAGTTTCAAGGACTTCTCTCAATCTGTTTGCAGATGCGGAAGCCTTTGCAAGAGTCTGGAACATCATTGACATCATCATTACGCCCTGCAACACCTGAGTAAGATATGTGATAGCCGCCATGACCTCGCCGACTTTCATTGCCTGTGCCTGCACCTGCCAACCGCCTATGAGGATAACGGCGATAACAGAAAGGTTGAGTATTATCATAAGAAGCGGCTGTAAGATAGCCATAAGCGTCTGAACACGGAGGTTTGACTCCATAAGGCTTATGTTTGCGTTATCAAAGCGCTTTTCTTCTGTGTCCTCTCTGACGTAGGCTTTTACCACCCTTGCGCCTGTGACGTTCTCTTGAACCACAGAGTTCACGCTGTCAAGACGTTTTGCAACGATAGAATAATATGGGTTTGCCTTTTTGAGAATTACTATCATCATGATTATCTCGATAGGCAAAGCGCAGAGGATTATTATTCCAAAGCGCACGTTCAAGGTGAGCATCATGATTATTCCGCCGAAGAACAGCAGGCTGTCACGCACCAACATTCTCAGCAGGAAGTCTACCATTTGCTGAATAGCGGTTATATCTGCCGTAAGACGTGTTACAAGAGAACCTGTTGTGAACTTGTCTGTCTGTTCAAAGGAAAGACCCATAACACGTTTGAAAACGTCCACACGCAGATCTCGTGAAAAGCTTTGGGAAGCTATCCCACCGAATGCAGAAGCCGCAATTCCGCAAGCTCCGCCGCCTATAAGAACAAGGAGCATGAGAAGTCCCGTTCTTATGATAAGGTCCATATCCTGACCCAGCACGCCGTCGTCAACTATTTTTGACATAAGCTTTGGCTGAAGCAGGTCGCCCAGCACTTCTCCTACCATAGAGAGAGGCGTAAGCACCGCAAAAAGTGCATAGGGCTTCAAGTATTTGCTTAGTTTTACTTTCAAAGCATTTCCTCCTAAAATTTTATTTCAGGCTACTTATACGCAGGAGTACATCGACAGAAAACAGCAAATGCAGAGCAGTGGGCTGTCGAGGACGCCAGCCCCTACAAAATGTGTGATATAACATTTTTATGTAGGGGCGAACAGTGTTCGCCCGCAATGCTCATACATTGCGTGTTTATACACATCAAATTTTCCTTGCTGGTGACAAGGCATAGCCTTTTGTCACAGCCCTAATTGTGCATTATTTCAAGCTCCTCGGACAGCTCCTGTGCTGTCATTTTTCTGCTGAGAGAAGCTTTGTCTATCATTATTGTAACAGGCTCTTTTCCGTGGATATCGAACCAGTTGTCAGAGAACACGCAATCTGCGGTTTTAAGGCTAAGACAAACGCTTTTCGCATAGTTCTCGGCGCAGAAAGTCAAGGCAAATTTATCCTCGCTTTCGGATATGCCATAGGTTATGGCTGGCTCTAGAAATGTAAATTCTTTCGGACGGACAAAGAGCGTTGTGCCAAAGCTCAGCACCTTGCCGTTCTCTGTTATGGAATACTCAAGGTATTTTTCACGAGGGTCGGTGCGGCTTTTAAGCTCGGCTGAAAGGTCGATAGCAAGGACGTTTTGTGCTGTGAGCGGTGGAACGCTGACGGACTTTTCGCCACTTTGCAGTATCTCAGCTTTGTTGTTTCTAAGCGTCCATTTTACAGCGCCCTCAAAGGCTGTCATGCGCTCGTTGGATATGTTAAGGATAGGCTTCTTTCTGTCGGTATCGTCGCAGGAAATAAGGCACGGAGCGTAAAAACGCTTTGCATAATAATGCAGACCTTTCCACCTGCCGAAATAGTCGATACTCGACCATGAGATAACAGGGTTTGAATCGTTCACCTGCCAATAGGCTGAACCCATACATCTGCCCCTTGCACGCCGCATATGCTCAACATTTGAGCGTATGCAATCCGCCTGAACGAGCTGTGAGGAATAGATGAGCTGTCTGAAATCGTATGGATATCTCACCATTTGGGCAAGATAGTACATTACCTTTTCATTGCCCTGAACGCACTTTTGGTGGGCTTCCATAACAGGCGAGCAAAGGTCAAAATCGCCCTTTGTTTCGTCTGCAAAGGCACGGCAGGTCTTTACGTCAGGCAGGCTCTCAAAGCCATACTCCGAACAGAAGCGGTAATAGAACTCTCTGAACGCTTCGATAGGCTTGAAGTTATGCCAAACGTCCCAATAGTGCATATCGCCTGCATGGTTTGAGGAAGCGTCCTTGAAGCCTCCCCCTGATGAAGGCGAGGACGGCCAATAGAATGTGTTTTCGCACGGGTCATAGGCTTTTAGCTCCTGCGGGATTATCTCCTCGAATAGGATAAGATAGTCACGCTTTGCTTCCTCGTCCTCGGGCAGACCCCAATATTCCCAAGCGGATTCTATCTCGTTGTTGCCGCACCACAGACCAAGGGAGGGGTGGGTTCTCAGGCGGATAACATTGTCACGAACTTCCCCACGAACAGTTTCTTCAAACTCCTCTGTGAGCAGATATGCAGAGCAGGCAAACATAAAGTCCTGCCATACTATGATACCATTCTCATCGCAGTAGTCATAGAAATATTCGTCAGGATAGTAACCGCCGCCCCACACTCTGATAAAATTATAGTTTGCGGCTTTGCAATCTGCAAGAAGCTTTCTTGTTTTAGCTTCATCACAGCGTGTGACTATCTGGTCTTCAGGGATATAGTTTGCACCCATGGCAAATATTTTTACGCCGTTGTTTATAAAGCAGAACTCCTCGCCCCACTGGTCTTTGTCACGGCTGACAGTTAAAGTTCTAAGTCCTATGCGCTGAGCATTTTTATCTGCGGCACTTTCATTTTCATCATACAAAGTAACAGCACAGCTATAAAGCGGCTGTTCGCCATAGCCGTTCACCCACCAAAGCTGAGGGTCGTTTATCACAAGCTCTGTTTCGTAATATTCTGCACTGCCCTCTAGGCTTATGTCAGCTTTTGCGGCGATATTGCCCTGCGGGTCGGAAATCTCCACCATAGCTTTTTTACAGCCGTGGTTTTCTATATGCAAAAGGGCTTTCAAAGTCACTTTGTTATCGATGTGCTTTTGGCTGTAGTAAACGTCAAGTATACGCCCTGCATTTGGAACGATAAGTGACACACTGCGCCATATGCCCATATCAGGGAGCATTGGACCCCAATCCCAGCCGAACATACAATGGGCTTTTCTTATGTGGGTGTAGCCTGCCATGGTGGAGTCAACGCCCCAAAGGTGGCGTTTTTCGTCCATTTCTTTTATGTATCTGTTTGGAGAGGTTATTTTCACTGTGAGGGTGTTCTCTCCCTCTTTGATAATACCATGAACGTGAAACTCCCACACTCTGTGCATATTGTTCACTCTGCCAAGGTGAACGCCGTTGAGATAGACGTTTGCTATGGTATCAATGCCGTCAAAATGCAGGACAGTATGCTCACACTCAACAGCGGTCTTGTCTGCGCTGAATGTAGTTTCAAAATCGTAATCATCATCACATATCTGTGTGGAGATATACTCGTTCTCACGGTAATATGGGTCTGGTAT
>ERZ808240.2851-NODE-2851-length-17956-cov-6.078543_pt1 | contig 17956 bp, 9 predicted proteins | sample MGYA00521084_ERZ808240 | MGnify/ENA primary metagenome ERZ808240 (study PRJEB31516, sample SAMN03275571) | gut metagenome | biome: mammalia-associated habitat; material: feces | host: Papio cynocephalus | place: Kenya | collected 2012-08-06 ... | reverse complement strand
ATTATTACGGACCGCTAAATCCAGATAATAAAAGGGTGTGAAAACATATGGCAGTGTTAATGAAGAATCTTCAAAGTTTTGAAAAAAAATCCTGTAAGCAGACTGGTTAATGGGATTGCTGTGTTACGTTTTGATTTTATTGTGGTATGTCGGAAGCAGTTTCGCTGGCAGTTGATTTTTTGACAGCCAATAGTGATATAAAAAAGTGATAGTAATGAAAACCATTGATGGTGGAACTAAGGTTACAAAGTAGATGCTAATATTTAGCAGAGTGAATATCTCTTTGTTCTCATCTTATCTTATCTCCTTATCGTTCAATGAATCGTTAGTTGAAAAATTAGAAGCATTTCAATCAGTTCACCATGTCACTTTTATTTTGTGTTATACTGTTTTATATAATTTTCTTGGTCTTTGCTACCGCTTCGGTCGGAACAGAGCAGAGGTCCACCGGACCTCTTGTGGTCTTCGCTTCGCTACGTTGTTTGTTTGATTTATTTCACTTTTGATTGCCAATATTCTCTGCTTTGTAGTTGTAAAAACAAAACAGAAGTCTGTGTCTTTTTTGTATTTTATTCCTAGTGTAGTATGTTTAATTATCGTGTTGAGTTATTGGATACCAGCGTTATAATATAGGTAATTATAATAAGAAAACAATGTTATCATTGCCGCATACAGAGTGAGAATGGTAGCCATAAATATGAATTCGCAGGAACGGAATGGTTGAACCCTCAGGGTGACAGTGTCACTCATTTGTCAGCGAGAGGTGCTTAACTTGGATGATTTTCAGTTTTCTTATAAGAAATGAGGTTTAATATGCAATTTAAAAAGATAGATAATGGATTATGTATGTATCATCAGGGAGAAAAACTTTTGATTAATCCCTGGGGGAAAAATGCGTTGCGCATAAGAGCTACTAAATATCCTGAATTCACAGGAAAAGACTGGGCGTTAGAAGAAAAAGTGCCAGATGATGGCAGGCGTGCTGAGGTTGAAATAAATGAGAAAGATAATACTGCCACGATTACAAATGGACGTTTAAAAATCACAGTAAATTCCAAAGGTGTTCTGGGCTTTTTTAGGGACGGAGAAAAATTTTTACAGGAATATCACCGCGATTATGATGGAACGGTGTCAAAGGAAAGTATCTGCCTTAAATATGTGGGAAGACAATATCAGCCGGTTATAGGAGGACATTATAAACTTACAGTAAGGTTTGAAAGTAATGATGGGGAACAGTTTTTTGGTATGGGACAGTATCAGCAGCCATATCTTGACCTTAAGGGCTGTACGCTTGAACTGGCGCAGAGAAATTCCCAGATATCCATTCCATTTGCAGTTTCCAGCCTTGGATATGGTTTTTTGTGGAATCATCCAGGTGTAGGAACAGCTGTGTTTGGTAAGAATTATACTGAGTGGAGAGCTGATTTGGCGCAGGAAATGGACTACTGGATTACAGTAGATGATAACACATCAGGAATAATCAGAAATTACACAGAGGTAACGGGAAGGGCTCCAGAGTTTCCAGATGAATTGCTTGGTTTGTGGCAGAGTAAGCTAAGATACCGCACGCAGGATGAGGTTTTAAATGTTGCAAGGAAATATAACAAACTTGGCATAAAGCTGGATGTTATTGTTATCGACTTTTTCCATTGGACTAGACAGGGAGACTGGCGTTTTGATCCTGTGTACTGGCCAGATCCTAAGGCAATGTGTGATGAACTTCATTCTATGGGAATAAAGGTTGTAGTGTCTGTATGGCCTAGTGTGGACAGGAAAAGTGAGAATTTTCAGGAACTGTATGATAGGGGATTGCTTATGAAGACAGATCATGGCAGCGTACAGACATATAATTATCAGGGAGATTGTATCTCTATTGATATTACAAATCCTGAGGCACAGAAGTTTTTGTGGGAAAAATGTAAGAAAAATTATGAAGATACAGGCATTGATATGTTTTGGCTTGATAACTGCGAGCCGGCTTTTGGCGTTTATGATTTTAGTAATTACAGATATTATCTTGGAACAGCATTAGAGGTAGGAAATATATATCCTAAGCTGATGGCAAAGACGTTTTATGATGGGATGATGGGCGAAGGAAAGGATAAAGAAATATGTAATCTCATACGTTGTGGCTGGGCAGGAAGCCAGAAATATGGAAGTCTTATCTGGTCAGGAGATGTAAACAGTACTTTTGAATCACTGCGTGATCAGGTATCGGCAGGACTTAATATGGGTCTTGCTGGTATTCCATGGTGGAATACAGATATAGGCGGATTTATGACCGAGAATGTATATGATGAAGATTTTCATGAATTATTAATACGCTGGTTTGAGTATGCTGTATTCACACCAGTTTTAAGAATGCATGGAGATAGGAGACCGCACGATATCAAGCCTTTATCAGATATGGATTGGGGCGGAGGATACCTGTACACAGGACATGATAACGAATTATGGAGCTATGGCGAGGATGTATTTAATATATTGAAAAAACATCTTGAAAGAAGGTATCGCATGAAGCCATATATAAAGAATTTAATGAAGGAGGCATCAGATACCGGGGCTCCATTGTTAAGAACAATGTTTTATGAATTTCCACAGGATGAAAACTGCTGGAGGCTGGATGATCAGTATATGTTTGGAAACAGGTATCTTGTAGCTCCGGTTCTTGAGGCTGGAATGAGGGAAAGAAATGTTTATCTGCCAGATGGGAAGTGGGGTGATATAAATAATAATACTGTTTTAAAGGGAGGACAGTGGATTACTGCTAAAGCACCATTAGAGTATATTCCTGTATTTGAAAGATGTTTCTGATTCAGATTTAATAGTTATACATTTCTGATTCTGATTTAGTAGTTATACATTTCTGATTTAGTAGGAAGATTTAGTAAAAGATTTGGTAAAGATTTGGTAAAGAAAATAAAAATATTGACAAAAATATTAAAACAATATTCGACAAATTAATAAAAAAGTGATAATATATTTATAACGATTTGATAAACGTGATTTTATAATGCAGCTTAGGCATATGGTGTATTTGTCTTTGTGTCTTACTTTGTATTTAATAATTCTGATAATATATAAAGATTAAGATTAACAGGCTTATTTTGTGCCTTGGGCTGCTTATTTCGTGTATGAGTATGATTGGGGAATTGTGATACATACATCACGGATATTATAATACCATCGCTTTTGGACAATCAGAATCTATACACGGGAGGATGTATAATAATGGAAAAAAAAGAAACAGAAAAAAAGGTCAAGGTACCGAAGAAAAGGGGAATACAGTTTCAGATTCAGTCGAAGATAGGTTCGGCTATTGTCGTAGTTATGTTACTTGTAACTATACTCGTGGTAACAATAGTATATAATCTTCTCATAACTTCTAACAACAACGAGTTACAGCAGGATTCAGAGGCTGTATCACTCCAGGTTGAAAAATATTTTGCACCATTTGAGCGTATGGTAGAGCAGATGGCACTTGATGATGATGTACAGAATCTGTTGTCAACTACTGGTTCAGGACAGCGTATGACAGATAATGTAATGTATAAGACAGTGCTTGATAAGATGGTTTCTGTAGCTGGTCTTGACAAGCAGAATATTGAAGGCGTATTTATAGCAGATATCGACAGTAATGCTTCTATTACATCAAAGGGTACGATATCTGGTTCAGATTACAATGTAACAACACGAGCATGGTATGAATGCACTAAGACGGGTTCTACAATGCTGACAAAGACATATACATCGGCATCTACAGGAAAGATTATTCTTAGTGCAGCAACACCGGTATATGATGCATCAAGGAAGGCTATAGGCGTTGTAGGTATTGATGTAAGCGTAGATACAATCATTAATATGATGGGGGAATATACAATCGGTGCTAACGGATATTCAATGCTTATGGCAAGTGATGGAGAATTTGTATATCATCCGGATTCATCACTTATTGAAACACAGATACAGAATATGAATATCAGTAATAACGTATCAACAGCAATAAGTTCTAACACAGCACAGCGTTTAAAGTATAAGGTTAATGGACAGACTAAGTATGGTTATATGAAGCCAATAGGAAACACTGGATTTATAACATTAAGCTGTATTCCTGGTGGACAGTATTATGCATCACTTATAAGAGCAGTTGTAATGCTCATAGTACTTATTGTTATTGCAGAAGCAGTAATAATATTACTTATCAGTAAGCTGTCATCTAGAATCGTTAAGCCATTGTCAGAGTTAAACGATGCAGCCTTAGAGCTTGCCAATGGTAACTTTGATGTTACTATTGATGTCAACTCAAATGATGAGGTTGGAGAGCTTGGACAGTCTATAGATAAGACAGTAACAAGGCTTAAGGAATACATAGACTATATTGATGAGATATCTGAAGTTCTTGGCAGCATGGCAGACGGAAAGCTTGCTATTAAGCTAAAGTATGCATATGTTGGCGAATTCCAGAAAGTAAAGGATGCACTTAATAACATATCAAAGTCCATGACAGAGGTTATGACAAGTATCGTCCAGGGTGCAAGCCAGGTATCACAGGGTAGTGATGATCTTGCTAATGCAGCACAGAGTATGGCAGAGAATACAGAAACACAGGCAGCATCTATAGAGGAACTTCTTGCAACAGCAACAACAGTTGCAGAGCAGGTTAAGGAAAACAGAGACAACTCAGAGAAATCAGCAACATATACAAACGAAGTTGCAGATGTTATGAGAGCAAGTAAAGAACAGATGAATGCCATGCGTGAAGCAATGGATAAGATTCAGGAATCTTCTAAGCAGGTTGTTGGTGTTATCAAGGCTATTGAAGAGATTGCCAGCCAGACTAACCTTTTATCACTCAACGCATCTATTGAAGCTGCCCGTGCTGGTGAAGCAGGAAAGGGCTTTGCAGTAGTAGCTGGTGAAATCGGAGGTCTTGCAAACGAAAGTGCTGATGCAGTAAACACAACACGTAATCTTATTAATGTATCACTTGATGAGATTGAGAAGGGTAACGAGATAGTAAACGAAGTTATAGCATCACTTGATAATGCTGTAGAACGTGTAAAGGTTGCTAATGGCATGATTCAGGATACAGCACAGATGGCTGATGTCCAGATGAATAATATCGATCAGATACGTGATGGTATCAAGGATATGGCACAGGTTGTACAGGATAATTCAGCTATGGCAGAAGAGACATCTGCAACAAGTGAAGAGCTTGCAGCACAGTCTGTATCACTTAACGAACTTGTTAACAGATTTGATTTAGAGTAATTAATATCTGAATCATAATATTATTAAAACGTATTAAAAATGTATTAAAACAGGTCTAAAAACAATTAAAATAAACCGGAATTATATGGATACATCATTAACGATGATTCATATAATTCCGGTTTTTAAGTTAATCCAGATTATTAAAAAGTGAAATTCACATTCTTAATCATTAAGACCATACATAATATAATATCTGGTATTAATACAAGTATGAAGTATTATGTGAATAATATGTATGACACAATAATATGTATGACATCATGTGTTTTATGTACAATATCTGAATGTCTTATCTGTTATGATTCTTGCAAATATAAGACCCATAGGAAGAGCTATAATGATAAGTAATGCCGATGCAAGCCATGAAGCAGCAACACTCAGGTTCATAATTCCAAGATTGTAAAAGCCTTTGTAAAGGTACAATCCGGGAACCATAATAACAATCGATGGAACTGTTATTGATATTCTTGGGTAACCAGATACACCTTTTAATGAAGAGGCAAGTATGCCGGCAAGAAATGCACTTATAAATGCAGCAACAGCTGGTGATATGGAGGCAATATCTATAAGCTCAAGTCTTAGTGTATTAGAAGTTGCACCGATTATACCGGCAGCAGCGGCAAGCTTAACAGGACTGTTGAACATAATAGAGAATCCAAACACTCCACAGAAGCTTGCAATCATCCTTAATATTATCCACTGCCACAGGCTTAAGTCTAAAGGAAGAAATGCAATAGGTGTAAGACCAAGCAGCATAGCAAGTATCCAGGCTGTCATAGTGGCAACTGTAATTATGATCAATGAGTAAGCAAGCCGCTCTATACCTGAACGCATATCAAGCTTTGCAAGGTCAATTCCGCTTGTTATGAAGGGAAATCCAGGTATAACAAAAAGCATTGAGCATATATATCCGGCTTCATGCTGCAGGTTAACCGAGAATATGATTTCAAGTAATCTTAGCAATCCCGTGTATGTAAGACAGGCGGTTGAGACGGATGCTATTATGCATAGGAATAAAGTAAAATGATGCTTGGAAAGCTTACATCGTATATAGTTGCCTATTCCGGCGCCAGCAAATGCACATAACATTTCGACAATACCACCTCCAAGCAGGAATGTAAAAGCTCCACATGCAAGAGCAGCTGCAAAAGCAAGCGTGACCGGTGAATACAGACCATGGATTTTTTCAATATTATCAAGTGCTGAGTGAATCTGTTCACAGCTCTGGTTAATCTCGTTAGCTGAAAAGTTGGATACGAACTTTTCCATACGGTTCAGCTGTGAGGTGTTAACGCCAGTGTTATATAAACATAGTGACTGGCTGAAACTGTCATTTCCATCAAAACATGTATAGTTGATTGACATAAGTCCAATATCAACAGTACATGTCATGTTCATAAGCTCAGACAGCTGGTTCATGGAGCTTCTTACACGCCATGCACCGGTTCCACATGACAGCATCATAATTCCCACACGTCCAACAACAGATGCTTTGGCGGGAAGATCTGCTTTAGTAATGGCCGTTGTATCATTTTTATCAGCATATTCGTGCCATAGGACTTCCATGTGATTTTTTTTGATTTTAACCGGTTCCTTATTTAAATATATATTGTTTAAAGATATGTTATTTATAGATGCATTATTCAAAGCATCATCATTGTTTATATTGTTATTCATATATGGATTCATGACTCCATTCCTGTCCTGATTATACAGCAAGTCTGTATCAGACATATGATTTATTTTAAAATATACAGGTATATTTTATATGTCATAGTGAAATGTATCTGTCATTATAAGTCCAGGCTGTTTTCACCAGCGGCCTTAATCATTTTTTCACGGCATGCAAGGACAAGACCATCAATAACTCCTATATGCTGCAGCATTTTATTCTCAAACTGGTGTATTGGTAATAGAACACCCAGTTCGTCGAAAGATTTGCCAGCCTTAGTTCCAGTTTCCTGTCCATAGAAAACTATGGCAGAGTAGGCTTCATCCTGTATCTGCTGAAATGTTGACCATATAACATCATAGGCCTGTGCCTCTGTTAGTCCAAGTTTTTTGGTATCTGGAAGAGCATACAATATAAGGATGCCACGTTCTTTGTTTTCATGTCGTTCTTCTATATTCATATCCGTTGTGTAATATCTTACAAGATCATATCCATCAGCCAGGTATATCTTAGAACGAGGGGCAGCTTCATGAGTATCAAATATTTCCCTGAATTTCTTATAGTCATGTTTTGATACGTGTTCCCTGGTATCCTCAAGAAGATTGCCCTTGACATCAGTAAGAAGAATAGGGTTTTCACCGCATTTTCCATGGAAACGCTTAGGAATAAGATAGGCCTCTTTAAGAAGGTCAAACATGCTTTTATTACATATTTCAAGTAAAAGTGCACTTACATCCCCATTTTTATAGGCATTAAAAAAAACCTCAGCAAAATGCTTAGGGTCAGTATCCATATAGCGGTTATCGTCACACATATGATTGTAGAAAGTTTCGAGCAATCTTTCACATGATTTATCAGAAGAAAGAATTCTTGAAAAAATATTTTCAACTTCTTCTTCTCTTGGAAGTACTAATGACATAAAATCATCTCCTTATTGTTTAAACATAGTTTATCTTTAAGAAAATTATAGTTTTATCTCACTTTAGAGTAAAATATCTCATTGATATGATGACAATAATATAATTATATGATGTAAGTGTCAAAAGTATAAAAAGTTGTTTCTGCTTGCAGAAAAAGACTTTTTTACTTGGGACACATAAACAGATGCATTAGTGCGGTGTATGCATAGAAATATCACATTATATGGGTTAAATAAAGACATAACAGTATGTCTCCAATTATTGTAAGTAATACCAGGAAACATAGTAATATATAGGTGATTAATTAACAGAAATGTGATAAAGTATTTTATAGTTGTTGATAATACTACATATGCAGAAAATATATGTGGATAACATAATAGAGCGAACTATGAATATATGCCAGGCTTCATAAACATAAGTAGGAGAAAGAACGGATATAGAATGCAGAACGTGTATGTCTGGTTATAGGATAGACAATAATAGAATTCAGAATGTATAAATATGGAAATATGGTTACAGAATAAATAAACAGATGGAGATATATCATGGATTATATAGTGTTGGATCTTGAGTGGAATCAGAGCTACAGAGGTAAGGAATATACAGTGGAGGGGCTGCCATTTGAGATTATACAGATAGGCGCAGTCAGACTTGATGAGAATAAAAAAATAACAGGACAGTGGGAACGTATAATAAAACCAGTAGTGTATACAAAGCTTCATGGAAAAGTATCGGAAATGCTTGGGCTTACAGAAGATGAACTTGAATCAGGACAGGATTTTAAGAGTGCGGCCAGTGAGTTTCTTGCATGGTGTGGAGATGATTACAAGTTTATAACATGGGGTGGCTCAGATCTTACGGAGTTCCAGAGAAATATGAAATATTTCGGGGTGGAGAATAATTTTCCATTTCCATTTACATATTATGACTTACAGAAGTTATACAGCAAGCTATATTCAGATGGAAAGACGAGAAGAAGTCTTAAGACAGCTATTGAGGAGTTAGGTTTTAATGAAGATGCAGAGTATCATTCCGCAATTAATGATGCTGTTTACACGGCAAGGATATTCTCAAATATGGATTTTGGCAGTGTAAGCATATATGAAAGCATAGATAATTACAGAATACCGGCTTCAAGAAAAGAAGAGATATATATGAATTTCGGCACTTATGAAAAATATATATCGAAAGGTTTCAAGACAAGGGATAAGGCAGCAGAGGACAGAACGGCAAGGTCATGCAAATGTTATATATGTAAAAGTCCTATGAAAAGAAGAATCAAGTGGTTTTCTACATCATCAAAGAATTATTATGCTGTATTTGTATGTGAAGAGCATGGATTATTCAAAGGAAGAATGAAAGTAAAGCAGAGTGATAACGGACAATATTATGATGTAAGGATATTAAAGCATACCGACGAGGATGGAGTAAACAAGGTTATAGACAAGCAGATAAAAGAACGTGAGCACAGAAGACGAAAGAGAATGGAAGAGCATAAAAGGAAAGTGGAAGCAAGAAAAAATAGCGGGAATGCGCGGAAATGAGGCAGATTATGGCAAATAGTTATTGTAATCCGGCAAGTGTAGTACAGGGTGATAAGTATCGTTTTTCAATCCTGACACCATATATGATGAGAATGGAGTATTCTGAGAACGGAGTATTTACGGATGAACCAACACAGACGGTTCTTAACAGAGATTTTCCTGTCCCAGATTATACTGTATGCGAAAGTGGTGATAAGCTTGAGATAGATACGAAGGCATTTCATATGGTTTATGATAAGAAAAAGTTCAGCGAGGGCGGCCTTTTCATAGATGTCAAATATGATTTCACCAATTATGGAGGAAGATGGTACTACGGAACGACAACGTATAGTTTTCCGCCAAGAGAACATAATCTTAAGGGAACTATGAGAACTCTTGATCGTGCAGATGGTGAAGTTGAACTTGAATATGGTCTTATGGATAAGAGCGGAAGAACATTTTTTGATGACAGTGATTCGTTCCTGTTTGATAAAGATGGTACTCCGGTTGTAAGAAAGAATAAAGAAATAGATGTATATTATCTTGCATATGGCAGGGATTATTTTAAGTGCCTTAGGGATTTCTATAAGCTGTCAGGAGCTATTCCCATGCTTCCAAGATATGCACTTGGAAACTGGTGGAGCAGATACTGGAAGTATGATGAAGAAAGCTATAGAAAGCTTTTAAATGAGTTTGAGAGAAGAAATATACCATTTTCAGTTGCGGTAATGGATATGGACTGGCATATAGTTGATGTGCCTATGGAGTCAGGAGGTGGCTGGACGGGATATACATGGAATAACAAGCTGTTCCCGGATCCAGACAGATTCTTATCATGGCTTCATAATCATGGGTATCGCGTAACTCTTAATGTACATCCGGCATCAGGAATCCGAAGCTTTGAGAAAATGTATAAAGAAGTTGCACAGTTTATGGGTGTTAATCCGGAAAGTGGCAAAACTATAGAATTCGATATGACTAATAAAGAATTTATTGAAGCGTATTTTAAGTTTGTTCATCATCCACATGAGAAGTCAGGCGTTGATTTCTGGTGGCTTGACTGGCAGCAGGGTGCTCACTGCGGGGTAAGCGGAGTTAATCTTGACCCATTGTGGCTGCTTAATTATTATCATTTCAAGGATATGGAAAAGCAGGGAAAAAGAGGACTTATATTATCGCGTTATAGTGGACTTGGGAGTCACAGATATCCTATAGGTTTTTCAGGTGATACTATAGTTACATGGAAGTCACTTGCATTCCAGCCATATTTTACAGCGACAGCATCCAATGTCGGGTATACATGGTGGAGTCATGACATAGGTGGGCATATGAGTGGCTATAAGGATAATGAACTTGCATTAAGGTGGTATCAGTTTGGTGTGTTTTCACCAATAAACAGATTGCACAGCAGTTCCAATCCGTTCTGTGGAAAAGAACCATGGAATTATCCAGAACCGTACTGCAGTGATATGGAAGCTGCTTTAAGATTCAGACACGGACTTATACCATATATGTATACACTTAATTACAGGTGTCATAACGAACTTGTACCGGTAATAATTCCAACATATTATTATTATCCTTTTGAGGAAAAGGCGTATAACAGTAGAAATCAATATTTTCTTGGAAGTGAACTGCTGGTGTGTCCTGTAACAACGCCGGTTAATCATGCTTCACAGAGAAGCTCTGAAAAATACTTTATTCCAGCTGGAATGTGGACAGATATATTTACAGGTGATGTATACAATGGCGGTGATAAAGGCAAAAATGCCATATTGTGCAGGAATCTGCACAGTATTCCGGTTCTTGGAAAGCCTGGCGCCATAATCCCTATGGCATCAGAACTTAATTACGCAGGAAATAGCGGTAACACAGCTGACTACGATGTTTCATCAGAAGTGCCGGAATATGATTACATAACGAATAAAGATAATACAGTTCAACACTATGATCCATCTGAAATGTCAGAAAATGAGCATGTAAGAAAAGGAAGATGCAATGATATTAGCAATCCTCCAATAATAGATGTAATAATATGTCCGGGAGCTTCGAATACATTTGTTATGTACGAAGATACAGGAGATGGCTTCGGATATGAGCAGGGTGAGTATGCAATGACAGAGTTTGCAATGGAGTGGCATGATTCATACGCAGTTGTAAGTGTTAATGTAAGTGGTGACACATCGGTGATACCAGATAACCGGTCATATAGATTCATATTCAGAGGTTTTAATGATAATATTGATTTTGTATCAGAAAACGCAGATGGTTCATCTAATGTGGTAAATAATTATTATGATAAAAAGACTAACACATGGACGGTTGTAATTGGCAGCAGTGGAGAGTGTAAAAGCACATACAATAATCTGCAGCTTAAACTGGCTTCAGCAAAAGAAAAGGGAGCGCTTACATATGATGGTAGCAGGATTAAGGATAGAATATATGACTTTTTATTGTATGCACAGATGAGTAATAATGATAAGAAGACTATATATAACATGTTCACTCAGGGCGCAGATATGAACGTGATATTATCAGATCTTATGGCTATGCGGCTTGATGGGGGAGTTGTGGATGCGTTGATGGAGTATATTGTTGTTTAGCACACATTCGGTTAACATACGGACGACATCATATATGAGAAAGACAGGCGCACATGCATCAACGATGCCAGAAGATTCCCTTGGATATTTCTAAGACTTTTCATATAAGTAGTGGCAACGCCGCTACCGTTCGATACGGGACATCCTTGTCCCATATCTCACTTCCACAGACATCCGTGTCTGTGGATAGCTGTGGTGTGAAAGAAAAGTCTAAGAACTATCACAATTGAACTTCAAGTGCATCTTATGATGTATGTGCGCCTGTCTTTCAGTTCCTTATATCGTCCGTTCGTCAACTTACGTTGACTTCACTAAACAGTAATATATTTATGTCAGCAATTGCCTGAAATCCCCCACGCATAGCGGCTTTGAATAATAAAAGCCCTGTATATTATCGCAGTTGATTCCTTTAAGAAAATCAACCTGGTTCTTAGTTTCAACACCTTCAGCAGTAACTGATATTCCCAGTTCTTTTGCAAGGGTTATGGTGTGGTCAAGAAGCCTTTCGCCGCTGAAATCACCGATATAATCAATGAGACTTTTATCAATCTTTAATGTATCAAAGCATTTCATATTGATAGTAGACAGTGATGAATAGCCAGAACCAAAGTCATCTATAAGGAGTGAGAATCCGTTGTTGTGGAATTTGTCCGCAAGTTCCTTTATATTTGCATTATCTATGGCGGCACTCTCAGTTATCTCTATAGGCACATATTTAGTATCTATACCTATCTCAGATGCAATATTTTTGTAAAGTTCTACAACTGATTCAAAATACAGAGTAGCCCTTGAAAGATTAATGGATATAGGAATGAGCTTTTTGCCCTGTTTCTGCCATTCCGCCTGTTGTCTGCACACACTTCGGAATACATATTCATCAAGAGTCTTGATAAGGCCGTCTTTTTCAAACAAAGGAATGAATTTGCCAGGTGATATAAGGTTTCCGTCTGAACCACGCCACCTTACGAGGGCTTCAGCACCAACAAGCTGACCTGTGGCAGGGTTGTATTTAGGCTGGTACCATATTTCAAACTGCTTATTTGCTATGGCATCGGAGAAATTATCTTCCATGGCTCTGTTTTCAAGTATTTTGAGTGTATCATCATGGCTGTAGAACTGATAACTTATATCTTTACGTTCCTTAACCTGATTCTTGGCAAAGTTAGCTTCACTGTAGGCTTCTTCAACCTTCTTGTCAGCACTCCATCTTGAGATACCAAAGTATGGAATCAGATTAGGAATCTTAAGAGATGATGTTACATCTTTGAGCGCAGCTTCTATCTTATGTATATGTTCTATAACTTCATTATCAGAACTGCACTGGCAATATATAACAAACCTGTCAGCATTGATATGACCAGCAAAATCTTTGTCATCGATACATTGTTCAATGCATTGCCATATAGCCTTAAGTGTTGCATCGCCTTTGATAATTCCGCATATGGAATTAATAATCTTAAAATCGTGAATATCCATAGATATAAGAAAACCAGGTTGTGCATAATCTCTTAAAGTCTTTTTAAAGTTGACATAATTGCTTCCGCCTGTTATACGGTCTATGTAAGCGATACGTTCGAGTTCACGCTGCTTTTCAGCACTTATATCTTCAAAGCCTGCAACCATATGGTGAAGGTCGCCTGTTCCATCTATGTTAACGAATTTAGCTCTGCAATAAGAGATTCCACCATCACGGATTATACTATAATCATACTGATATGAGTTTTTTATCTTGAATTGTTCACGTAAGTTATCAAGAGATGTTTCTGCAAGGGTTGTTTCCTTTTCCTCGTTTACTACAGTTTTTTCAATATATTCTTTCATAAGGTCAGAGTACAAAGGAATGGAATTAAGGGAGCTGTTAAGCATACTTCTTACCGCAGGATTAATCTTATATGGATATACCTGCTCTGTGTCTATATCTACATAGTATACACTGTTGAAGTTGCGTATTAGCGCATTTACAATATTGTTAAGCTTGGAATCTTCTTCTATTAATTCGATAAGACCAAGTGCACATGCAGGCTTATGATTTTCATCATAATCAATCGTACACATAGAAATTCTAAACTGTTTGTTTTGCATAGAAGAGAATTTTTCACTTACATTTTCAGCACCATTATTGATGGAATCAAACATTTTAGTAAAAAGATTCTTTTCAATAATAATGTTGTAAAGTTTGGAATTATGTAAATCATTGATTTCATAAGATGCATCAGCATCATTTCCAGCATATCTGGAAAATACTATGTTACCACTGGATGGATAATATATAAAAATATGTTTATTCCATTCGGCAAATGCTTTTTCAATGTTAATTATTGTATTTTTATTGATAGATTTGATTAAACAAGGCTCATCCATAAACATTCCCCTATTCTTACTATAAAAACTGCTGTAAAAACTCATATACATAATATAGCACCAGTTTTTAACAGAGTAAATATTTATAATTGTTAATATTTTGTGATATTAAGGCAATGAGCGCAAAAGAAAAGGAAGCGGCATCGAAGCGGTCATTTACTTTTCGGACGGCTTAACGAACGAAAAGTCATGAAAAGCAGGACGAAAGAAGAAAAAAATACGCACACGCATATACATGTTTGCGTGTGCGTATTATGCATTTAATATTCATTACATAACAGCAAATATAACGGCAGCCGCAATAACTATCTGTATGATAGCAAATCTGAATACAACCTGTGCATCTGACCATTTCTTGTTCTTTCTCATATGATCATGGATAGGTGTTCGTATATTCTGCATAAGATTGATATGAAGAAATCTTATGAATGAAACCTTGATTAATCCAAGTCCGCCATCGATTATAAGAATGATGGCAAGAGGTATGAACAACAGTGGACAATGAAGCTTAAGGAAGGCAAATGCAATAAATATTCCTATTGCCCTTGAGCCGGCATCACCCATAAGAAGCTTACTAGGAGATGCATTGAACCACAGATAACCAAGTATACATACAACCATGATAAGTATAACATGCCTGAAAGAGCTTTCTATATCAAATATTCTGAATAGTAAAAATGCTGATGAAAGTGTAATAGCAGAAAGTGTTCCGCATAATCCATCTACACCATCTGAACAGTTAGTTACATTGATACTTACCCAGATAAGAATGACAATAAGTATTCCATAGATAACAGGGTTAAGTGTAACTGTAAGTTTAAAAAGTGCTATGTTGAAGGTGTTAGGGTTGTAATGAAGATAAGTTATGGCAGCCATAACTGCAATAATAAAATCAATAATACCCTTTTTTAATTCGCCCCATGGCGATGATGAAGCATCATCAAGATAGCCTGAAAGCATAGCAGCAAGTACAAGTATCAGGTAAATGATAATCTCTGATGTAAGATTAACGAAAATCATACAGGTTATGGTAAACACAAGTATGAATATGATACCAGCCCCTCTTGGTTTACCAACTGATTTGGAACCATTGATAGCATATGCTCTTCCCCCATCTCTTGGAAGTATATTCTTTCCCATATATATAGCGAGGCATGTTACTGCAAATGCGAATAATATGCTGAAAAATGTAACAACATTTATGTAGCTGGGACTTATCAGATAATAAATCATAATTATTCTCCTTATTTTAATATGAACTTTGTGTTAATAGTACTGGTGTTAAATATAATACAAAGCCAGTATACTTTATGATAAATTCCAGCAATTATGATGTCAAGTGTAACATTAAAGTAAATGTATAGCAGATGCAAAAAAATACAACAAACAAGAAAAGGTTGGTCTTTCAAAACAAATAAACACAAAAAGCTCATAAAAAATGACCAATTGTCAAAAAATTAATAGTATTTAAATAAATGTTATGATAAAATACATTTATACAAATGAGTATGTGAACTGATATGTGTATATACCAGTTAAAATATAAGTGGAAGGGCGGAGTTATATGGCTGATATGTTGAATTACAATGATGTGCGGATAAGTGAACTGGATTCTTATCTTTTCGGACAGGGAACACATTATGAAATTTACAATAAGATGGGAGCACATGTTGCACAAAAAGAAGGTAAAGCAGGTGTATATTTTGCAGTGTGGGCACCAGCGGCAAAGGATGTATATGTTATAGGTGAATTTAATGACTGGAAAGCATATGGATACGATATGAAAAAGATATCTGATGGCGGTATATACGAATTGTTTATAGAGGGCGCCAGGGCAGGACAGATGTACAAGTATCTTATCATTGCACAGAATGGAGATGCCATATATAAAGCTGACCCATATGCTAATGCAGCACAGTTAAGACCCGAAACAGCTTCTATAATCACAGATCTTAATGGCTTTAAGTGGACTGATAGTGCATGGGTGGAAAGCAAGAAGAAAGAGGACCATCTTAAATCACCAATGTCAATATACGAATGCCATCTTGGATCATGGAAGAAACAGGAAGATGGAACGGAGGACGGATATATTAATTACAGGGATATAGCACCAGAACTGGCGGCATATGTATCAGATATGGGGTATACACATATTGAACTTATGGGCATTGCAGAATATCCATTTGATGGCTCGTGGGGATATCAGGTTACGGGATATTATGCACCTACAGCCAGATATGGAACGCCTGAGGATTTTATGTATTTTGTCAACTATATGCACAGTAAGCATATTGCCGTTATTCTTGACTGGGTTCCAGCACATTTTCCAAAGGATGCGCACGGACTTGCCAACTTTGATGGAAGCTGTGTATACGAGTATGCAGATCCACGTAAGGGAGAGCATCCTGACTGGGGAACCAAAGTGTTTGACTATGGAAAGAATGAGGTATCTAACTTCCTTATTGCTAATGGTATGTTCTGGGTTGATAAGTTCCATATAGATGGACTAAGAGTTGATGCAGTGGCATCCATGCTTTATCTTGATTATGGCAGGACAGAAGGCAACTGGGTTCCTAACAAGTACGGTGGTAATGGCAATCTTGAGGCTATGAGCTTTTTAAAGCATTTCAACAGCATGATGAGGAAGCGTTTTCCACAGGCAGTTACAATAGCTGAAGAATCAACAGCATGGCCTATGGTAAGTGGCGACCCTGACAATGGTGAATGTCTTGGCTTTACATTTAAGTGGAACATGGGATGGATGCATGATTTCCTTGAATATATGAAGCTGGATCCTTACTTTAGAAAGTTCAATCATGGAAAGATGACATTTTCAATGATGTATGCATATAGTGAGAACTTCATACTTGTTCTTTCACACGATGAGGTTGTTCACCTTAAATGTTCAATGTTAGGCAAGATGCCTGGAGACAGAGAGGACAAGTTTGCCAATCTCAAGCTGGCATATGCATATATGAGTGGACATCCTGGCAAGAAGCTGCTCTTTATGGGGCAGGAATTCGGACAGTGGAATGAGTGGAGTGAAAAGAGAGCACTCGACTGGTATCTGTTAGAGGATGAATCACATAAGGAATTAAAAGATTTTACTAAGGCATGCATGATGCTTAATAAAAAATACAGATGTCTGTATGAAACAGATTATAGTCCTGAGGGATTCCGCTGGATTAATGCAAATGACAAGGATAACAGTGTTTTCTCATTCATAAGGATAAGTCCTGATAAGAAGAGACATCTTCTGTTTGTATTGAACTTTACGCCAGTAGAAAGAATGAACTACAGAGTAGGTGTCCCTGTAAAGGGCAAGTATAAGCTTGTTCTTGGAGAGGATATGAAGAACCAGAAGAAGACTCTTACAAGTGTTCATGGTGAATGTGATGGGTATAAAGAATCACTGCTCATTGATTTACATAGATATGGAATTGCTATTTATGAGTTTAATGGGGATGTGAATGCACATAAGCCTGCTAAAATAAACTGATTTAACTGTAGGTGCAGAATAGCTTTTTGATGTTTATATTATACATATTACTGTTTAGCACACATTCGGTTAACATACGGACGACATCATATATGAGAAAA
>ERZ808240.2850-NODE-2850-length-17956-cov-9.676163_pt1 | contig 17956 bp, 10 predicted proteins | sample MGYA00521084_ERZ808240 | MGnify/ENA primary metagenome ERZ808240 (study PRJEB31516, sample SAMN03275571) | gut metagenome | biome: mammalia-associated habitat; material: feces | host: Papio cynocephalus | place: Kenya | collected 2012-08-06 ... | reverse complement strand
TGTGCTATTTTTCAGATTCAAGCGTATAAGTAAAGCAGGTACATCGCTCTCGTTTTTCACCTCTACATAGCCATGCCATTCTCCATCTTGAAGAGAAAAATCCGAAGTGACACACCTAAGTATTGGTTCTGGGAGATGACGCAATGCCAACAAGTTATCTTCTTCCTTGCCTTGGACATAGAAATTCTCAGATACGATGTTATCTTTCTGCATAAGCCTTAGCCTTACATAATACACATCCTCGTTTGGCGACATCAAATTTAGAACTTTTTTTGTCTGATCTTCCCCTATGTCAATAGCTTTGCTGTCTTCTGACAACATTTTTCCATACATATCAAAGAGTTGAATTTTAGCCAACAGATTGTCTTTTGTCCCACCAGCATAATTCACGACCTCAACCTGCTGCTTGGCAGGATTGTACTGAATATGCAAAGGTTCACAAGCTTTCTTGGCTCCAAAGTAAGCGGCAGTTGGCTCAAAGTAATAGTCATACGTACACCATACCATACTTGGCCAACAAGAATGGCTCATCCAGATGAGCAAGCCCAGCCTATCCTGTTCTGCCGACTCATACATGGCCCGGTAGCCATCATAATTGAGCCATTGCGCCCATTTTGCAAATAGCCTTGCATCTTGTGCCTTTCCGAAATGCTTTTCCATGATGGCATTGAACGACTCGCCTCCCTGCGCTCCTTGCAAAGTATAGTCGTGCTGCCCCCAAGCATCTCCCTGTGGCCACAATTGCTCTTTTGGAATCATCCTGCAAAGGCTTTCATAGGATGGTACATTAGGCATACCTCGCTCAGAATGCAACTGATGGCTTTGATGATTGAAATAATAGGTAGCAGGCATCATTCGATATGGACCATGCCCACTGACACCTAAATCGGCAGAACTTGGAATATATCCCAACTGCGGATGAAGTGTCTTTACCTGAGAGCGCAAAGCTTCATCAAGGGTCTTTGGTGGAAACCCTTCATTTCTTCCTACATAAATGCCCATGCAGGCATGATTTCGAATGCGAGATATATAATCGCGCGAGTTTTCCAAGAACATTTTTTCATCATAAGGATCAGGTCCGTCCCAAGGATTTGCCAACCAAAAATCTTGCCATACCATAATTCCATATTTATCACAAGCCTCATAAAACTCCTCGTCTCCTATTTGCCCAACCCAGTTACGTATCATATTGAAGTTCATCTCCTTGTGATAGCGCACAGCGACATCATACTCTCGCCCCCTATAGTTGAGGTTGGTTTCAGAGAATCCCCAGTTACCCCCCAATGGATTCAAACGTTTGCCATTGATGTAAATCTTGGTTTGAGAATTCAAATCCTTGTAGCTCAACTCCCTGATGCCGACCTTGTATTTTACCTGCGACAAGAGCACATTCGTCGAAGCATCCATCGCACAAATCTCAGCGTCATATAAATAAGGTGTACCATATCCATTAGGCCACCATAGACGGAATGGTTGTTTCCTTAGCTGTGGATAGTCAGCAGGCAAGAACTGCTCCTCTCGCTTCTCCATAGGTTCCAAGCGAACAATTTTCTCAAAAGAGACATCCCCTATGCAGCCTTTCAATATTATCTCACGTGCCACATTCTCTTCATTTTGGACAAATACAGAAGGAGTTACCGATGCAAGCGTATCAGGATGGTTTAAGGTCGTTGTCACCAATGGATCACAAACTCTAACCCCAAGATCATGGTCAAGATAGACATCATTCCAAATACCCATCTCTCGTCCTGGCGTACTTGTCATCCAATCCCAGCCGATGGAGGCGTGAAATGTAGGATTGTCAGCTCCCAAGATACCACCATTCAAGTCTGTACTTTGATAATTCTTCTGCTTTACAGCTCCAAAATGAGCATTCTTGACGACATGCACCTCCAACAGGTTGTCTCCATCCTTCAGCTTATCAGTCACATCAAAACGTGCGCGAATGAAAGCACCGTCTATACGACCGATATTGTGTCCATTCAAAAAAACTTCTGCCTTCCAATTGATGCCATCGAAATTCAAGTATGTACGCTGTCGCTTATTGGAGTCAGGCCGAAAGACAAGATTTGTCTTATACCAAAAATCAGAATTGAAAAACGACTCAGATATTTGTCGCATGTTATCGGCATATCTGTTGTCAGGAATAGCCCCAATATTCATATAGCTTGTAAGGACTGTTCCGGGCACTGTAGCCTCAATCCACTCCTGGCTGCCTCCACGACGCAACTTCCACTGATTGAGCATCATCCGTTTTCCATCACGTGAAGGAAGCGTATTGGAAGGCTCTGCATGAAGTCCTCCCTTGCCCATCACTTGCATTTCGGAAAGCGCATACACGCCCCGGTCACCAGGCTGAGCCAGCAACAAGCGCACATAGCGACCATGGGCTTTGCAAGCAACCTTTTCTATACCATCATGAGCAATACCTATATCGGCTATATTTTTCCAGTTTGTCGCATCATCGGAGACTTGCAGTTTGCCACTGCGAGCCGCATGTACCCAATGGAGGATTACTTCGTCAAAGTTGGCATCAGTACCCAAATCCACATACAGCCACTGCTCATTAGACTTTTTTCCAGAAACAGATGCCGCAGATTGCCATGCACTTGTGAAATGGGAAGACGGCATCCAACCATCATTTTCTATCTCAGCGATACGCCACCAAGCAGCTCCAAGCATCTCAAACTCAAGTCGTACATGGGCATACTCGCCTTTTTCGCTCAAAGGTATCGACTCTGCAATCTTTCTTAACGGGAGCGAAACGGCATCCTGAAATTTATTAGGGTCTGAACTAACAAGCTGTTCCGTCGCAACACCAGGCAATCCCTTTCCTTTTCTCATGCCAATGGTTTTCCACTTCTTTCCATCACGTGATGCCAACACCCGAACGACATACCCGTTTCCTACCTTGTTGGGTCTATAAGCCAGCTCTCCATCAAAACGCAATGTATCACATTTTACCTTCATCCCCGTCCAGTTAAACTCCACAGAGGATTTCTCACCCATGAGTACCAAACTGGAATGTATATTCCCGTCTATCAGTTTTTCCTTATCACGATTAGACACCTCGCCAGCATTTGTCCTGACAGAGAGAAAAGCTGGTTCTACAGTTGCAATCATCCCATCTGTCGCCAATTGCCCCGTCAAGTTGAAATCGGCATTTGACGATGTATAAACCGCCCTATTCAAAGCTATATTTCTATAAGTAAAGTCTTTTACCATCTTAGGGGCGGTAAACTGAGAAGGCAACCCAGGGTATTGACCTATACCCCGAGTTGTCTCATGATGTTCTGCATACGCCATGCCTATCGTTCCACAAAACATAGCCAAAGCAAATATTATTTTCTTCATACACGATTATTTTACGGTCATACCTTCTGGCATACTATACATGTCCGGCAAGTCCTTGCTAAAGAAAGTGCGTGAGTCATTATAGAAGCGAATGAAATTTTCCTCAGAAGGATGTCCCTTATACACAGAGAAATAATGCTTATCGCTCTCGTCTCCATTCACAAACTTGTTGCGCCACGTCACTATCATGCTCACCTTTCTCCCATCGGCAGGCGTAAGAATCTGCTCCGTCCAGTACTTCTTGTCTGTAAAGCCCTCCACACCGATTTCAGTCACACCGCATGGCTTGCTTTTCTTTGCGCCCACACTCTGCATCATACGAAGATTGACCGACAAAGTGGAAGCCACACCATTGTTGTAACAATCCATGCCTATGAAATCCACATAGTCATCGCCTGGCCAGCGATACAAAAAATCAGTTTCTGCCTTTGGTGTATCCATCTGCGGAGAAATGGCATAGATTAACTGATGAACTCCCGCATTGCGCAAATAATCAACCGTATATTTCCACAACCCCGTGAATTCATCTTCCGTGGTGCAAGTGTTGCCCCACCAAGACCAACTCTGAGTATGCTCATGGAATGGTCGGAATATGATAGGAATCGGCTGTCCATTCGCCCCTTTCAAATCCTTGACAAAAGCCACTAATTTATCCAGCCAAGAATTGAATTTCACTTGCGTGGCACTACCCGAAGCCAAAATTTCCTTGGCAACGGCACTATTACTATTGTCCCAAGCATCACCACCCGTAAGCGGATTGTTCAAATGCGCACAAGCCAACACGACCTCTCCACGCTGATAAGCCTCCTCCACGCAACGCTTTCTCACAGCATTCACCGTAGCCTGACTCTCAGAACGGTCATCCATAATTTCGGCAAAATCCACGCTATAGACACCAGGATAATCACCACAAACCTGTTTCGTGTCGCTATTACCATCTTCATACTGCCAATATCTACCATAGGTCAAGTCGTCATGATGGCCAAACATAAAGCCCGTCTGCTGAATTTTCCATAGGTTGGCATACAAAGCTTTTGTCTCTGCCGTTGCATCCTTATCCACTATTGTCAAATCCTTTACGTCTGCCGAAGGAATCAATATTGTACTTGGTACAGGTTCTATCTTGTCTACATCAGAACAAGAAGAGAACAAGGGTAACGCAAAAAGTATTGTCACCCCCAAAGAATATATTTTATTCATGACATTCAATTTTTAGTAATCAAAATTAGTATAAACATAAAGCGATTCACCCGGCATATCCACCAATTCGCCTTTCTGTAATTCAAGATTCAACTGGCGCGCATTGGGTTCAAGAGAAGACTCGTCTGCAAACTTCAGTTTGCCCTCTGCATAGATATATTGCTTGCATGAGGAAAGGTTTTTCTTGCCTGCCAAGGTAACTTTCTGCGGTTTCTTGGAAACATTAAGAACCGCAAGCATCCATTTTCCATCCTTCTCCACCGCCATTGCCTTTACGCACGGATTGCCATCCACGGTAGTTTGATAGACATTGCAGCCCTTCGGCATATAACGACAAAGCAAACTCCAAGCATAAAACCAAGGACGAATTTTCTCCTGCTCTTTACCAAAGAACTCATCACCAAAGATATTCCAAAAACCCCACATCTTCAACTTATCAGGAGCCTCAGCACTATGCATCGCATCATCAAGCATCCATGCCACGCAACCCGAATATCCCACATTGGCCGTCTGCATCAAGACATCCGCCATGTCAGTACCATACATATAGTCGAAGATAAACATCTGCGAATCCTCCATCGAGGCATGGGGCAAAGTAGCCGCCCTTCGCAAATTTTCTTGCTGGTAGAGGGAATCAAACGGCTCTACGAATTTCAATCCGATTTCCCCCATCACGATTTGGTGCCCTTGCGGCATAGCATCTTTGTAGGATTTGATAATCTTGGCATACTCTCCACTATTGACCGTTATCTTGGAGGGATAGGTATGGATGTCATAAAGTCCTATCTGCAAGTCTTTCGAAGCTTTTTCTTGCCACCCTACTTCCTTGTCTGTCCATATTGCCAAATCTGCGCCTACCAGTTGCAGCTTATTACTCATGCGTTTCTTGACCAAACGCTTATAAAAGCACAGGGTGATATCACGCCATAAATCATAATTTCCCTCCGTCGTGGACCAATAGCCATTAGGCTCATTGATCAAGTTGTAATACTTGATGCAAGAATATCCTTTCTCCTTGATTAGCCAAACGACGTAATCAGCAGCAAGTTCCACCTTTCGCTTGTCGAAGGTCTTGGACTTGGCATCTGCCAATCCCCATCCCCAATCGCCAAAGACAACGGTAATATCATGCTTCTGGCAATAATCAAGAATATGACTTACCTGGTCAAAGTTTCCCATAGGATTTAACTTTCCATCCGTCATCAACTCTGCCGTGTTGTGTACAACCCTTATCAAGTTAGGACGCATAAAGTCAAGGCGATGATAGATTTTCTGCCATTCTGCCTCAGAAAACTCCAGCTTGCCATGTCCATAATCCAATTGGTAAGGATCCCACTGCACGCCATTTCCGATATAGTTGGAGTTAATTTTGCTTTCAAAATCAAAACTAACCTTTGTCTGTGAAGCAGCTAAGCTGCTCCACAGAATCATCAATGATAACAAAAAATATGTTTTTTTCATCACCTTCTAATTTATTTTCTTGACGGAAACCCAGAATATGCGTGGTTTCTTCACAAACTTATCATAATCACTATAGATATTCGTCCAATCGTCTGTCCCATTGAGACTAAACTGGAAAGCATTGTCCGTAACGGTGAATGATTTATCATAGCCACAGTCAATATCCCCGGCACCAACAAAGGAGCCTGTCGTTTGGTGTCCATCTTTGTCTGTAAAAGTGATTGTGCCTGCCGAATAGTCTCTCTCCCAAGTACTCTCCCCTACAGGAATCTGACGGTAGAACTTCTTGAGGTCAATATCATCCGTTCCTTCCTTGTTCATGCTTCCCTTAAAGATAAAGTCTGCATAAGCACCATCAGCACCAGCCTCATTTACGCAAGTTCCCATCGGATTGCCTGCTGCAGAGACTCCAGTAAGTTTAAATGTCAAGATGTTATCTTCCTCCTTAGTAGGACTATTCTCATCATACCAGCACCAAGGTTTGTCGCTCAGGTTCATGACAGCACCTCCTCCATATTCAGGACCCGTTCCTCCGTAAATCGTAAGACCTTTGACCGCCCATTGACCTTCCAGTTCCTCACGGAAGGAGTTAGCCTTAACGACATATTTTCTGGTTTCACCCACAGAAGAGGTTACCTCAATAGTTGCCGTACCCGAACTGAAATCAAGAGCATCCCCCACCTTTACCGAGCATTTGGATTGATAGGATGTCTCCAAGCTCAGCAATTTGACGCTTGACAAACTTGGCTGGGCGTTGACATTGATACTCAACTCAATCTCGCCCGTTTCCGCATCGACATTATCAATAGAAGCATTACCTATTTGGTTTTCGAAAGCGATACTTATGATAGAGCGTTCATGATTCCATCCCCCATCTTGAATGTCATCCTGCAAGTCTTTCACGCATGATTGCATGGCGAAAGCAATTGCAACCAACAACAAATAGCTTAATAATCTTTTCATGATTTGCATCTTTAAATTATAGATAAAACATTACCTTAAACTTGGATTCAAGTTAATCTCTGCTTGTGGGATTGGGTAGAAAGCCGTCTGGTCTTCTCCCAAACTCTGTGCCTCAGGAATCTCATGAATTTTGTTGGTACGACGTATGTCATACATATAGTCTCCCTCGAAAGCCAGTTCATACTTACGTTCACGGATGACGGCCTTGCGGAACTCTTCCTTACTCAGGTTAGGAGATAAAGAACCCAAGCCTGCGCGATGACGGATAAAGTTTACCAGTTCGTATGATTTGGCCGTTGGTCCCATCGCCTCCGCATAAATCAAAGCCACATCAGAATACCGGATTAAGAATGGACGGGTACTGGTTTTGTCACCATCAAAATGGGGATCAATGTACTTACGACAGAAAGGATAAGCCAAAGTCTCTGGATATTGAGCATTTACTGTTCCATCAGCACGATACACCTTGCTTACAATCAATTCCGTCTTGCGCTTGTCACTTGGGTCATAGCTATTATAGAACGTCTTGGTTGTCTGGTACTCGCCCCACCCATCATGAGTAGGGATATAACTGTCCGTGTCGCCTTGCTTCAAATAGATCGTGGCTCCATCCACATAAGGGATAAACATTTTGGAAATCTTAGAATATTGTCCCTCACTGACACCAGAGCGATCCATCGCCATCATAAAGATGTGCTCCTTGCCCGTAGGCTTATCTACATCATAGATGTCCAAAAGGTTGCTTTCAAATCCATAGGTATTTTGATTTTCCACCACTTCCTTGGCATAATAAGCTGCGCTGTCATACATTTCTTCTGTCTGTCGCTTCATATCCCGATAGAGTTTTACTCCATTTTCCTTGGCAGAGGCTACATAGAGATAGCTCTTAGCCGCCAAGGCCTGAGCCGCCACACGGTCAACACGTCCCAAGACAGGCGATGTATTCACAGATAACAGTTCTGCAGCCTTCCTACTATCACCGAGAATCATGTCATATACCTGATCAAGATCCTTCGCTAATGGAGCAGATGTCTCGTCCAATTGGTCAACCATAGAAGAATGCAAAGGAACAAGTCCAAAATTTCTCACAAGATTGAAGTAATTCCATGCTCTGAGGAAGTACGCCTCTCCTAAGAATTGTTTGCGTTTAGTCTCGTCAAAGGTAGCGTTCTCCACATTCTGTATAACACCATTCGCTCTATTGATGCCGATGAAAGCATACTTAAAGAAGTTCTCCAAGGTGATATTGTTTTTGAAATTATCAACCTTCCAAAGATTCAAGTCTTGGTTTTCTGCCGTGGCATCGCTTTTGGTGGTCAACTCCTCCGACGGCATATCCCCCAAAAAGAATATAGCACGAGAATACTCCAAATAGGTCAAATCACCATAAGCATACATCAACGCTGCTTCTGCATCGCTGGCTGTCTTATAAAAATTATCCTCGGAATAGAATCCATACGGATTTTCCTGCAAGCTACAAGCCGACAGCATCACGCTACCCACTATAATAGATAATATCTTGTTCTTTTTCATCGTTCTATATTTTAAAATGTTAAGTCCAATCCAAATGTCCACTTACGCAATCGTGGATAACCCCCACTATAGATTCCGTTGAGTCCCACCTCAGGGTCATAGCCCTTGAAGCTTGTAAAAGTATATAGGTTGGACACATTTGCATAAAGATGCAACTTACTCAACACACATTTTTTCTTAAAGTTGAAGGTGTAGCCGAGGGTGACATTCTGAATGCGAAGGAACGAACCATCCTCTATCCACCAGTCTGAAATCTTGGTTTGTCGCCCATCCCTAAGGCTTGGATAGTCGTTGGTAGGGTTATCTTTCGTCCATCTCAATGGGTCGCTATCTGGCTGACCAAACTTCTGAGTGTTCAACACATCATTTCCAAAGACACCATTTAAAAATACGTTCAAGTTCCAGTTTTTCCATGTCAAATCCAAATTCAAGCTGGCAGTAAAGTCTGGATTTGGGTCACCAATGATACACTTGTCCGCCTCGTTGATAGTGCCATTGCCATCTAAGTCCATGTACTTGAACTCACCTGGCTGTGCATAATCACCGGTAAGTCCTGCATCAATACCCTCGTTCACAGTCTGTATGATGCCATTTACACGATAACCATAGAACACGTTGACAGGTTTACCAATGGCGAGGATGTTCGTATAATCTCGGTACTGCTCCAAGCTATTGCCCGAATATTCATAAAGCATACCCGTCATTTCATCAGTCATAAGTCCCGACTCCACTGTATTACCCAAGTCCTTCACCTTATTTCTGTTCATCGAGAATACGAAAGTGGAGCTCAAGTGCCAATCCGGTGTGCTAATGATGTCGGCATCAATGGTTGCCTCAAAGCCTCGGTTTTGGATTTTTCCATCATTCACCCACATCTTGTCATAACTTGAAGAAAGGGCCAAATTACGCTGACGCAGCAAATCCGAAGTTTGCTTGTCATAGACATCCAAGGCCACTCGCAAGCGACGATTAAAGAACGCCATGTCTATACCAAAGTCTGTCTGTGCCGTTGTCTCCCACTTCAAGTCTGGATTAGGAATACCACTCCATACTCGGTAGATCCAACCAGGACCTGTCCAACTGGAAACATAACCAGGTCCTATTGTCGTTGCCCAAGTACCATTGTTGTAGTACTTATCCGTACCATAACGGCTCAATGTTTGATAAGGGCTAATGCCTTGGTTTCCACTGATACCATAGCTAAGGCGGAACTTCAACTCATCGAAAACTTTCCAGTTCTTGACAAACTCTTCCTCATGCGCCTTCCAGCTGACAGCTCCAGATGGGAAAAAAGCCCACTTATTGTTCTCACCAAATTTTGAACTTCCATCGGCACGAGCTGTCAAGGTAAGCAAATAGCGATTGTTGTACGCATAGTTCAAGCGAAACATGCCTGAAAGCAAGGTACTTGTGGAATAATCATTGCTCAATGTGTTCTTCTCTGGAGAGCCTGCGCCCATGTTCTCATTTTTAAGCGATTCATTTACGAAGTCGCGTGCCACAAGACTTGAGCTACGGCTATTGCTGTATTCCCAGGAATAACCTACCATCGCTCCAAGTTCATGCTTTTTGATGGTCTTGCTGAAGTTGGCAAACGTATCCCACACTATATTGTTTCCTTCCCAATTGGAGATTTCTCCCTGACCGTTGTTCATCGTACCCACTTCTGTATATACCTTAGGGTAATACTTGTCGGTGGTCGATTTTCCAAACTTATAGTTAGCCTGCGAAGTCAGACGCAGTTCCGGAATGACCTGCCATTCCAATACCACAGAAGAAATAACATCAAGCGTCTTCGACTTATTCAATTGGTTCTCTGTGATAGCCAAAGGATGATAATAATCCTGGGAATTAGTCAGATAATAAGAACCATCCTCATTATAAACTGGGAAGATTGGGTTTCTGCTATAACTCAAGCCACCATTGTTGTTACGCCATCCTGCCGACAGGATATTGGAGAACCTCACCTTCAAGTTGTCAAAGACGTTATGGTCAACACTCAAATTATAGCCACCTTTCTTATAATCATCCTTGATATACATACCTTCATCGGTATAGTAATTGGCGCTCAAATTGAACATGGTACGGTCATTACTACTCGAGATGGTAGCTGTGGTATTATTGGATAGAGGCGCATCACGGAACACCAAGTCATCCCAATTCGTACGAGTAGTCCAAGTGGTCATCAGTTCTTCCACACTTGGATAATAAATACCTGAGGAATTGACACTTCCATTATAAAGAGGTGTCAATCCTCCATTGACACGAGCTTCATTGCTCAATTGTGCCATCAGCGCGGGATCACGCCAAATGTTCAATTTGCTACTGAATTGCGACACGCTCAATTGTTGGTGTACACTGATGGTCGTTGTTCCAGACTTTGCACGCTTTGTCGTTATCATGATAACGCCATTAGCACCCCTGGAGCCATAAATAGCACTGGCAGAAGCATCTTTCAACACCTCCAAGTTCACGATATCCGCAGGGTTGATTTGCTTCAAGTCACCAGCATCACCCAAAGGAAATCCGTCTACTACGACAAGTGGTGCGTTCGAACCATTCAAGGAACTTCCACCACGAATGCGCACAGTAGAACTTGCACCTGGGTCCTGAGAAGAGTTCACGACCTGCAAGCCAGCAGCCCTACCTTGCAACAATCCCTCTACCGAATTAGCAGGCACCGACTTCAGGTCCTTCATCTTGACATTGGTCACAGAACCTGTCAAGTCACTTTTTTTCACGCTACCATAACCGATGACAACAACTTGATCCAGCATTTCTTCATTGTTTTCCAATACTACATCCATTCTGTTGCCACTAACAGGGAGCACTTTCTCTGTCATCCCTATGTACGAGAATTTCAACTTAGCCTTTGGACTCACATTCTGAAGTTTATAACGCCCATCTATATCCGTAACAGCAGCATTCTTGGTTCCATCCTCATATACAGTAACACCTATCAAAGGTTCACCTGCATTGTCCGTCACTACACCTGTGACTGATATAGTTTGCGAAGTCTGTGCAAAAAGCACACTTGCGCAACACACCAGGCATAACGTCATCAACATTCGAACACCATGTGCCCAGATTATCTTCAAATAATCATTGTTTATCATAAACATAGTAATAAATCTTTATTAAATTTACATAAAAACTGCGGTAGATTGCAATTTAAAAACTCTGTATCCTATTACTCTTCCATTTATACTTTTTTGATTTTTCTATTGACTATTTCTGCTGAATAACATTACATCTTACACCCGACATTCATCGCTCAATAAGTAATCAACAAGCTCAGTCAATTTACAAGTTGCAACACCGACATATTTATCTGCCGCTCCATAATACACAAACAAAGTATCATCGACAACAACATTACCAGTAGGGAACACACAACCTTTATAAAGACCTTCCATCTCATATTCTTCTTCTGGCTCCAAGATAGGTTTCGGTGTTCTTCCAATGACATGAAGAGGATCTTCCAAATCGAGCAAGACTGCTCCTACACGATAATAGCCCTGTCCACCGTCATCGACACCATGGTAGAGCATCAACCAGCCTTTATCTGTCTTGACTGGAGGAGCGCTTCCACCGATTTTCTCTTCCCATGTGCCTTCGATGCCAGTCAGCAACAAGGTGCTTTCTTTCTCTTCCCAATTCAAGAGATCATCCGACATTTTAAGCCAAATGGAAGGATACTTAACGCCAAACTCGCTGCCCACATACTGTTTTGGGCGATGAATCATTACATATTTTCCATCTATTGTCTCAGGGAAAAACATGACATCACGGTCATCGAGAACCGAAGAGGTCAAACGCCCCAACCGACGGAAACTTACAAAGTCGCGAGTCATCGCCAAACCTGTATTTCCCATATTGTTGCGAATGGCTGATGGCGCATGCGGACCACTCTCTGGAGTAAGCACGACATCATGTGCAAATGTCCAATAGCGTCCTGGTGCGAATGGACGATATGCATAGGTAACATAATAATCGTCATCAAACTTTACTATGCGTGGATCTTCCACACAGCCACTATCCGCCCCATCTACGCTGGGGCCAAAAGCTGGCTTGTCCGACATTCTCTCGAAATGAAATCCATCCGTACTTTGCGCCAATCCCAAACGGATGACATGCTTCTCATCATTTCCCGCACAACGATAAAGCATATAGAATGTCCCATTGTCGTAAATTACCCCAGGATTGCAAGTTATAAGCGATTCCCAGTCGTTTTTCCCATTGGGACTAATGATTGGATTGCCTTCGAATTTTTTTAATTTCATCATTCTAATTTTAAATGGTTAGTTAACTATATTGATATAACAGCTGTTCAATCAAAAATCACATAAATCATCGCACAACCTATCAGCAACAAGTATGCATAAACAAAATAATTCTTGTACCATGGCAAACGGCTTGTACGATTCAGTTCCGCCTTAAACTCGCTCCACCTGAACATCGTTGTCAATAACTTTTCCTCCTCAGGCTTGTTCCAAAAGAGGCTGCAAACATAAGTTACGATGATGCTCCCCACAAAGAGAATCGGCACGATGAGCAAGAAATGCATGCCTCCAAAAAGCTCTGTCTTGAACACATAACAGCCGATTCCGATTGCAAGTCCTGCCAGCAAACCACAGAAAGCACCATTTGCATTAATGCGCTTGGAAAATACTCCCAACAAGAAAACGCCCACAATCGGCGGAGCTAAATAGGACAGCATCTCTTGGTAATATTTAAGAAGAGAGCCAAATTTTCCTATCTGCGGAGCCCATAGCGCTGCTATGATGATGATAACGCAAGATGCCAACTTGCCTACCCAAACCAATCTCTTGGAAGATGCACCTTTGTTATACTTGGCATAAAAGTCCATCGTAAACAATGTAGAAGTCGAGTTGAGAATAGCGCTAAGTGTAGAAGTAAGAGCAGAAAGTAAAGCCGCCAACATAATGCCAAGCAAGCCCGTAGGTATCAGTTGCAGCACCATGTTAGGATATACCATGTCTGGTTTTTCCAATCCAGGGAACAAATCTCTTGCTATAACACCAGGTATAGCGATGACAAACAACGTGAGCATCGTCAGGAAACCAGCAAACAAGACGCCCTTGCGTCCCTCGTCAATCGTCTTGCTGCTCAATACGCGCTGAACCAAAGTTTGATTATTCGCCCAGAAATAAAGCCCTGTAATAGGCATACCGACTATCAATCCCAACCATGGGGTGGCCGCATCATCCATTGGTCGAATCAAGCGCACGAGCAAGTCATCGTTCTTCCATAAATCAACGAAGTAGTCGCCCCCCTGTTGGAAACAGAAAAAAGCCAAGATGCAAGAGCCTATTATCAAAATGACAGCTTGAATCAACTCAGCATTAATAGCTGAAGATAGACCACCAGGTATGGTATATGCCGCACAGACCAAAGCAAAGACCACAATAACAATTTGCAAGTCAGCTGCAGGAAACACCAGTTTGATGATAAGTGCTGCCGCATACAAGGCTCCAGAAGCATCCAAGAAAATATTGCCCAAGATACAGATTCCAGAGAAATAGTAACGAGAGCGACTATCAAAGCGTCTCTCCAAAAATTCAGGAATCGTAAAAATCTCCGACTTGATATACAACGGCAAAATCACCAATGCAAAAAACACCATTACGACGATGCCACCAGCCAAGTTATAATTAAATACAGCCAAGCCTGTATGATACGCATCACCCGACTGCCCAATGAGAGTCGTACTGGAAATGCTTGCCGCAAAGAGTGAAAGACCAACAATCCACCAAGGCATGCTTCTACCAGCAAGAAAATACGACTGAGAGTCCTGGCTCTTACCATTCCGTAGCGCCCACCATATTATAATAGCGACATAAGCTATTACGATGAACAAATCAAAAGTATTAATAGAGAAATTTATCATATCTTTTGTTTTTTGTGCAAAGGTACTCAAAGAATAAGATAATGTGATTATTATTTTTGCTTAATCATTATACTTTTTTGAAATTCTCTTTGAGGACAAATAAAAAATTCATATTTTTGTAACGAATCATTCAAAATTTCAAAAAGATGAAAGATATACAAAAAGAAATTGTACCTATCGTGGAAGAAGATTTGTTTATCGTCTTAAACCATCCTAATGCTGATTTCAACTACTCGGTGCATTACCATCCTGAATATGAAATCAACCTTGTCATGAATTCTCATGGAGAACGCATCGTAGGCGACTCCATAGAACCATTTGACGAACTTGACCTTGTAATGCTCGGCCCAAACATTGGACATAAATGGTGCGGAAAGGTCATAGAAGGTAACTGCGTGATTACCATCCAATTCTCCGAGCAGTTTTTTAATCTACCTATATTAAATAGGAGACTTTTCGCCCCCATCAAGAAATTACTGTTGGATGCCAAGCAAGGTATCAACTTCTCAAAAGAAGCTAAGGAAAAGATAAAAGACAAGATTATTGAACTGACTCACATGAAAGGATTTCAAACGGTACTTGTCTTTTTCTCCATACTCTACGACTTATCCATTTCTGACAGATATACTCTTGTCAGCAACAAGTACGACGTTCGTGACACCATACTCACCACCAAGAGCAAAAGAATAGCCAAGACATGTAGCTATATAGAAGCACATTACCAAGATGAAATCAGCCTGAGCGTAGTAGCAGGTCTCGTAGGCATGTCCGATTCTGCCTTCAGTCACTTTTTCAAGGCCAAGACTGGCTCTAATTTCATCGACTATATTACGAGTATAAGAATAGCCAAAGCCTGCCAACTACTTTCTGAAACAAACCAAACTGTTTCTGAAATATGTTACAATTGTGGTTTCAACAACATGTCTAACTTCATTCGCATCTTTAAAAAGAAAAAACAATATACTCCCAGTGAGTATCGGACTTTCATGAGTCAAATTTTACTGAAATATTAACAATAACAAAGGTAATTTACGTATGAAACAACATTTATTTTTATTCATCCTGCTGTTCTTCAGCCTAACGATTGCAAAGGCTCAAAATGGCAAGGAACGCATCATCAAAGACATCCCTTACATCAATGCAGACGACTCGTCTTCCTATCGCAAGGAACGCTGCAAACTCGACTTGTATCTCCCTAAAAGCCAAAAGGCTTTTAAAACTTTAGTTTGGTTCCATGGCGGAGGACTCATTAGTGGAGAAAAGGAGATTCCAAACGAGTTGAAGGAAAAAGGATTTGCCATCGTCGCCCCTAATTACCGACTTTTTCCTCGTTGCAAGAATCCACAATATACAGAAGATGCGGCAGCTGCCGTCGCATGGACAATAAAGCACATCACTGAATACGGAGGCTCGCCAAGAGACATTTACATAGGTGGACATTCCGCAGGTGGCTATTTGACATTGATGCTATGCTTAGACAAGAATTATTTGAAAGCACATGGAATAGATGCCGATAGCATAAAAGAATACTTCCCTGTCAGCGGTCAGTGTGCGACCCACTATACGATTCGTACCGAGCGGAAAATCAGTTATACAAGCCCCTTGGTGGATCAGTTTTCTCCGCTAAACAACGTAAGGAAGCTCAACACCCAACTAATGCTCATTACCGGAGATAGAAACTTAGAGCAAATGGCTCGTTTTGAAGAGAACCTATATCTAAAATCCGTCTTGCAAGGCATCGGAAATGAAGAAATACCTTTATACGAATTGGAAGGATTCGACCATTCTTCAGTCCTTATACCCGCCTATGCACTTATCATACAAAATATAATAAAATAAAAACATCCGCAATCATCCAAATTACAGCAGGAAATGCATCGAACTTCCTGACGACCAATTTATCTTGGTGGCAGAGCATGATGCAAAGAGTGGTCAACAAAAATCGTTAAACCACACACCTCACAATTAGTGAAATTTCTGAAAAAGTTGGTTTAGCTTGTAGTAGTAGTGTTCACCACAAAATCCGTACCTTTGAAGCCGAAAACCCAGAATTGACAGAAAAGATGAAGAAACAAGGTAAAGAAATCATTCCTGAGGACTACAAAAAGTTGCTTCAGGAGATGGCGGAACTGAAGAAGCAGCTCAAAAGCGAACGTCTCCGAGCAGACTTCTATGAGGAAATGGTAGCTTTTGGTAAGGAGGTCTATGGCATAGACTTAAAAAAAGCTGGCACCAAGTAGCAAACAGGCTTCACACAAAATCTGGCAAGAGCTATCCTGTCATCTCGATGTGTCGCTTACTTGGTGTAACTAAGCAGGCCTACTACAAACATGGCGACAGCGCAATGATAAAGGCTGCCCAGGAAGCTTTCGTGGTGGAGTTCATCAAGAATATCCGCAAGAAAGACCCTGGCATTGGCGGCAACAAGCTTTGGCTCATGTAACAAAAGGAATTTGGTGCGCCAAGAAGTGTTGGCTACAACCGCTTCTATGACATTGTCGAGAAATACAACCTTAAGGTGCGCAAGGTGAAGCGCAGGGTGAAGACGACAGATTCCACCCATGACCTTCCATTGTATCCTAACATTGTCAAGGATTTACTTCCAGTTCGCCCATGCCAGCTGATAGTCAGCGATATAACTTACATACCATATTATCTCGATTCCGAAAGCGGCGAGTACAAGTTCTGTTACCTTGCTCTCACAACCGACTATTATACAAAGGAAATAGTCGGATATAGTGTCGCCCCGACGTTAGAGGCTATTTACGCCATAGAAGCCCTCGAAATGGCTTTGGATTACTACAAAGGAAATGACCTTAGCCAACTGATTCATCATTCTGACCGTGGAGTTCAGTATGCAAGTTACCAATATACAGGTTTGCTAAAAAAAACATAGCATAAAAATTAGTATGACTGAGACAGGTAACCCTAAGGACAACGCCGTTGCCAAAAGGGTCAACAATACTATTAAGAATGAGCTTTTGAAAGGCATGTCGTTCACCCCGGTGTCAGAGGTCTTGGAGGCTGTCAAGGCTGCCATCCGCTTCTATAACGAAGAACGCCCGCATCTGAGTCTTGACGGCTTGACTCCCCGTGAAGCAGCAAAGAAGAGAGGTGAAATTGACAAAAAATTGATAAGTTACAGAGAAAAAGCGATAAAAGCTAAGGCTGCTTAAGATATTTATCGTATCTTTGCACCACCAAGGAACTACGTGATGTTTTAAGCCACCAACGTAAAAAATGGGTCGGGCATCGATCCCAACCCAAACTTGCCAAGAAAGCTACGCTCAGGATTGTCCCCCCAACATGTTTTTTGCTGAGATATGAAGGGCAACTTTATTTGTGACTATAGTCATAAGTAGTCAACTATAAGTATGACTAAAATTAAGAGAGTCAACGTAAATTATAAATAAGTAATAACTGAGTCAACTCGTATTAACAATAATGCTAAAAGTGGTCAACTAAAATCGTTAAACCACAATTCCTTTCCTCAACGATAAAAGCGAAGCCTTTGTTCTCGGATAGAAGAACAAA
>ERZ808240.2849-NODE-2849-length-17959-cov-5.461796_pt1 | contig 17959 bp, 18 predicted proteins | sample MGYA00521084_ERZ808240 | MGnify/ENA primary metagenome ERZ808240 (study PRJEB31516, sample SAMN03275571) | gut metagenome | biome: mammalia-associated habitat; material: feces | host: Papio cynocephalus | place: Kenya | collected 2012-08-06 ... | reverse complement strand
TCGGGAGGGCTACTCTCTATATGTAAAACTGTGCACTTCTATCTTGAATGTTTAGCTTCTAATCCCGCAAGCTGGGCAGCAATGTATTCCATCTGTTTATCTATCGTCTTGTCTCTTCAACCGACACTTGGATACTAAAATTAGGATTTACATTATACTTTACCATTGCCCCTATGCGGTCACCACAGTTGCTCATATTATACAACGGTAGCGGCATGCGTTTGTTGACAATAGACTTCTGCCCGTAAATATAACCCTCCCATTGATCGTTAAACTTATAGCCCAACACCGCATTGACGCCAGCATCGCAATAGTTGCTGCCTCCCCACGACATACGGTTCATATAGCCACCAACAGCCAAAGACACCTTACTTGATAGTGGTGCGGCATACATAGCAGATATGTTTTGAGTAAATCCTGCGCCATGATACACATTTTTACCAAACGAAGCAAATACAGATGCACCTATGTTCACATTCAGTCCACGATGTAATTGCCAATCATAAGTGCCAAACCAGTTTAATGGATACAAACCTACACAAGGCATTTGACCATAAGCATTAAGTGCTGGCAGATGAAGAGAATCAGCAGCTGTGTCTGCTACATCACCCTCTACTGGTACATAAGACACATCAGGATTTCCATAACGCTTGTCAAAACGCGGTGCCACTACATCAGCTGCAAAATCAACAACAGGGCTATCAACATCTTGCTGCGCTATTTTAGGCTTTGTAGAAGTAGGGTAATTATCATGAGCAAGCGAACCCTTGTTTGCTTCTATAGAGTGCTGGGCCATTACTACCAAAGGCAAGCACAGAAGGCTAAACGTTAATATGACAAACTTTTTCATCTATTTATTTCTTTCAACAACAACATCTCTACATGCCATGCAAGCATGTAGCCAGACAGCTCACACCACAAGGCACAAGATTGTTATGCAAAAATACTGCAAAAACGATGAAGAACAGTATTTATGCAAAGCACTTTAATTTTTATTATCTTAAATATCTGAGATATTAAATTATTTTCATATTTTTGCAAAAGCAATAACCAGCGAAATGGTTATGCCGGTAAGTAGATGTTCAAAATTAAACATGTTATGAAATTATTTTCAATAGCAAGACACTCTTAAACACCTACAAAGAACTACTTTTTTACTAATCTATTTTACATTTAATTACACATGAATTTTTTAAAGACATTATTTGGCGGAAAATCCAACAAACCAGAAGAGCCAAAGAAAAGCCAAGAGAAAAAGGACTTTGACATATTAAAATATGATGGTGTCAGAGCGTTGAAATCTGGACAGGTTGCTTATGCTGTGAAGTGTTTTCAACATGCGCTACAAATAAAAGATGACTTACAATTACACGACTGCCTGTCGCAGGCTTATATAGCTACCGACCAACTTCCGCAAGCCTACGAGCAACTACAAAAGTTAGCTGATGCACAGCCTAACAATCTTGATATATTTCTACGCATAGCTCATGTGGCTTATATGATGGAAGACTACTTGTCCATGAGCAGTGCTTGCGAGAAAGCCGTGCTCATAAACAATAGCCATGCTGAAACCTATTATCTTTATGCCAAGGCTTGCAAAGGGCAAGATGACTCAGCCAATGCCATTGCCATGCTTACAAAGGCCATAAAACTGAAGGATGATTATTTGGAAGCATATTTAAATAGAAGTGAAATATTATTGGAAAACAATGATGTGGCAGAAGCAGAGCAAGACGCCAATGTACTCATGCAACAAGTACCCGACAATGAAGATGTACTGATGCTGAAAGCACGCATAGAGAAAGCATATCAACATAATGAGAATGCCATTGTATTTTACACAAAGGCAATTGACCAAAACCCATTCAGAACAGATGCATTCAGCGAAAGAGCTGAAGCAAGAAAAGCTGTCAATGACCTAAAAGGAGCACAGGAGGACGAACAGAAAGCCAAGGAATTGTCCATACAACAGCAAAAAGGCTGCAATGAACAAGAGGTAATCAACAAGCAAAAGGAAAGCTACAAAAATGTAGATCCATTCGGCATATTTGGCTTCTAAAGTCCATACAAGAAAACTATACTGTATTATTCAAATAGCATTCGAATACAGTTTGAATGCTGTTTGAATGCGTACTAAACACAGGTTCAATTATACATCATTATTTATGAACGTCAAACTTGTAGCAGCAGTAAAAAGCATAACAATTTGAAGTTTTATCTTAAATTTTTCTTCAATATGTTTGTTTGTCTGAAATAAATAATATACTTTTGCAGTAATAAAGAAACAATAAAAAGCAAAAGAACATGAATATTTCATACGCATCTTTCTTTTATTTTTACTTTTACTTTGCAAGGAATTGTGAAGCGGGAAGTTGCGTATAGATTTCAACTTAAGACAAGACAATCTCTTTAAAAAAGATATGTAAAGTCCCGCTTCATTCAATAATGAGGTGGGACTTTTTCAATTCTATAAACCAAAGAAACAATAACAAAGCGTGCACCCAAGAGAACCACGCAAACAGACAATAGTAAAAAGAAAATATGAAAAGAATAGCAATACAAGGTGTAAGAGGCTCTTTCCACGATATAGCAGCACATGAATACTTTAAAGGTGAACAAATACAGTTGATATGCTGCGACACTTTTGAAGAAGTGTTTGAAAATATCAAGCGTGACCCCACTGTTATCGGAATGTTAGCCATTGAAAACACAATTGCCGGTTCACTGCTCCACAACTATGAGCTGCTCAGACAATCTGGCACAACCATAGTAGGCGAACGGAAGTTACGCATCGTACACAGCATCTGCTGTCTGCCCGAAGACAACTGGGACACGGTAAAAGAAGTACACTCGCACCCTGTAGCCTTAATGCAATGCAGAGGCTTCTTGGCCAAACATCCAGACCTGAAAGCAGTAGAAGCGCCAGATACCGCTGGCTCCGCACAGTTTATAGCCAACCAACAATGCAAAGGATGGGCTGCTATCTGCCATGCAAAAGCAGCCAAACAATACGGAATGAAAGTGCTGCAAGACTCTATTGAAGACAACAAGCACAACTATACACGCTTCTTAGTGGTGACCAATCCCAATAAGGCCGATTTTCTTAGAAACATTCAAAAGGTCAATAAAGCCAGCATCGTATTTTCGCTGAGCCACGAGGAGGGTAGTTTGTCAAAAGTACTCAGCATTTTGTCGTTCTACCACATCAATTTAACCAAGATACAGTCATTGCCTGTTATCGGACACGAATGGGAATACTTATTCTACATAGATGTTACCTACGATAACCTGACACGATACAGGCAAAGCATTGATGCCATTATGCCACTGACAAAAGAACTTAAAGTTTTAGGAGAATATAAAGACAATGGAACACACCCAGAATAACCGGATACAGCCTGCCAATAGGCTGGCAACAGTACAAGAATATTACTTTAGCCGCAAGCTGAAAGAAGTGGCACAACTCAATGCCGAAGGCAAAGACATCATTAGCTTGGCCATAGGAAGTCCAGACATGCCGCCGTCAAAAGCTACAATAGACAAGTTATGCGAAGTGGTACGTCAAGATAATGCACATGGATACCAGCCTACAATGGGCACTCCAGAGCTACGGCAAGCCATGGCACACTTCTACAAAAAATGGTTTCATGTAGATTTAGACCCTAATACCGAGATACAGCCACTCATTGGCAGTAAAGAAGGCATACTGCACGTAACGCTGGCTTTTGTAAACCCTGGCGAAGAAGTGTTAGTGCCCAATCCCGGTTATCCTACCTATACATCGCTTAGCAAAATATTGGGAGCTAAAGTAGTGAACTATAACCTGAAAGAGGACAACAACTGGCAGCCCGATTTCGATACACTGGAACAAATGGACCTCAGTCATGTCAAACTCATGTGGACCAATTATCCAAATATGCCTACTGGAGCCAATGCACAAATAGAGACCTATCAAAAATTGGTTGACTTTGCCAAGAGACACAACATTGTAGTAGTAAATGACAACCCCTATTCTTTTATTCTAAACGAACACCCCATCTCTCTGCTTCAAGTGCCAGGAGCCAAAGACTGTTGCATCGAATTCAACTCCATGAGCAAGAGCCATAATATGCCTGGTTGGCGTGTTGGCATGTGTGCGTCTAACAGCACCTTCATACAATGGATACTAAAGATAAAAAGCAATATTGACTCTGGTACATTCAGAGGCATACAATTAGCTGCTGCAGAAGCATACAATAACACAGAAGAGTGGCATCATCAAGCTAATATAGTAACCTACAAAGAGCGCCGAGAGATAGCAGAAGAAATCATGAAAGCACTGCATTGCAGCTATGACCCAAAGCAAGTGGGAATGTTTCTATGGGGAAAGATCCCCAACCATTACAGCAATGCTGAGGAACTGACAGAAAAAGTGCTGCACCAGGCAAGAGTATTTATTACGCCTGGCTTTATCTTCGGCAGTAATGGCGAACGTTACATCCGCATATCGCTCTGCGCAAAAAAAGAGAAAATGACAGAAGCACTTAACAGAATAAAAGAAATGAAATAACATACACAAACTAAAAACATAAACGCATTATGGAACTCGAATTAGAACCCCTTAACCTGCCATGCGACAATGAGAAGCTCATGGTGATAGCTGGCCCTTGCTCAGCTGAAACGGAAGAACAAGTGATGACTACAGCCAAAGAACTGGCTGCAAAAGGATGCCATATATTTAGAGCTGGTGTGTGGAAGCCCCGCACAAAACCAGGAGGTTTTGAAGGCAAAGGGGAAAAAGCCCTGCCATGGTTGAAGCGTGTAAAAGAAGAAAACCACATGCTGGTAGCCACAGAAGTGGCTACTCCTGAACATGTGGAATTAGCATTAAAATATGGTATTGACATCTTATGGGTAGGTGCACGCACCTCTGCCAATCCCTTTGCCATGCAAGCCTTGGCAGACAGTTTGAAAGGTGTTGATGTACCTGTATTGGTCAAGAACCCTGTTAACCCAGACCTGGAACTCTGGATTGGTGCCATGGAACGTATCAACCAAGCAGGCATCAAGCGCATGGCTGCTATACATCGAGGGTTCTCAAGCTATGACAAGAAGATTTACAGAAACCTGCCTATGTGGCAAATACCTATTGAACTGCGCCGCCGCATACCTAACTTACCCATATTCTGCGACCCCAGCCATATAGGCGGACGCCGCGAACTCATAGCTCCACTTTGCCAGCAAGCAATGGACTTGGGCTTCAATGGCTTGATAGTAGAAAGTCATTGTAATCCTGATGAAGCATGGAGCGATGCCAAACAGCAAGTAACACCAGAGGTATTGGATTATATTCTCAGTCTGTTGGTCATCAGAGACGAAACTACCACAACTGAAGGAATCAGTAATTTAAGAAAGCAAATAGACGAACTGGACAACCAGCTGATGGAACTGCTTGCTAAAAGAATGAGAGTATGCAGAGAAATAGGACAATACAAGAAAGAACACAACATGACTGTATTGCAGGCTGCACGCTATAATGAAATACTTGACAAACGTGGTGCACAAGGTAGTCTTTGTGGCATGAAACCCGACTTTATCAAGACTGTATTTGAGGCCGTACACGAAGAATCTGTAAGACAACAAATGGAAATTATCAATAAATAATTGATGATGAAGCAGGTATTCAAAGAGGATGCTTTTGGATACCTGCTTCATTCATAAAAGTATAAAAAGACACAAGCATGAAAATATTAGTTTTAGGCGCAGGAAAGATGGGGAGTTTTTTCCTTGATACACTCAGTTTTGAACATGAAACAGCAGTCTATGAGAAGAACCCGCAACGGCTTAGATACACATATAACACATTGCGCTTTACAACCATGGAAGAGATAGAGCAGTTTCAGCCAGAACTTGTTATCAATGCCGTTACTGTAAAATACACCATTCCTGCCTTTCGAGAGGTGCTGCCATATCTGCCAAAAGACTGCATCATTAGCGATATATCATCTATCAAAACTGGACTAAAAGAATTTTACGAAGCCAGCGGACACAGATATGTATCTACACACCCTATGTTTGGTCCTACCTTTGCCAATCTAAACCAGTTAAGCGAAGAAAATGCCATCATTATTACAGAAGGAGACTATATGGGCAGAATATTCTTCAAAGATGTCTATCACAAGTTAGGACTCAATATCTATGAATATACTTTTGAAGAACATGACAAAACAGTAGCCTACTCATTAAGCATACCTTTTGTCAGCACATTTGTGTTTGCTGCCGTGATGAAACACCAAGATGCACCTGGCACGACCTTCAAGCGGCACATGAAAATAGCCAAAGGGGTACTTAACGAGGATGATTTCTTGTTACAAGAAGTACTGTTCAATCCCTATACCTCAGGACAAGTAGAAAAAATCGGGCAAGAGCTCAAAACGTTACTTGAGATTATTGACAATAAAGATGCTGACGCCATGCACAACTACTTGACAAAGATACGCAACAATGTAAAACAAGACATTGAGATAAAACAATAAAAATTTATACCATGAGCCTTTCGCTACTATTAGTATCATTTCTCACCTTCGTAGAGTTTAACTGTGAAAATCTGTTTGATTGCCACCACGACAGTCTAAAGCAAGACTATGAGTTTTTGCCAGAAGGCCCACGGAAATGGAATCAGCGCAAGTTTTGGAACAAGCTCAACAATATATCCAAAACTATCATTTCATGTGGCATGAAAGGCAATGACTGGTTTATGCCCGACTTTATTGCACTGTGCGAGGTAGAAAATGACAGTTGCATGCAGTATCTCTGCAAGCGTTCTGCATTGAGAAAAGCTCAATACGAGTACATCATTACACAATCGCCAGATGTACGGGGCATAGATGTAGCCCTTATGTATGCTCCAGGCAGGTTTCTCCCTATCAGCCACTACTCTCTTAACATTCAGCCAGTAAAAGATATGCGCCCTACAAGAGACATTCTATATGTATCTGGACGCATCATGACAGACGATACGCTCCATATATTTGTTGTACATGCGCCCAGCAAATATGGAGGTAGCAAGCAGACTCTGCCATACAGAAAGGCTGTAACCCATCGGTTGGCAATGGCTATCGACTCCATAAAGGGCAAACACAAGGAGCCTAATATCATCGTAGCCGGCGATTTCAACGACTATGCAAATTCGCCTGCACTACGGCCACTTTATGATACCGGAATGGTAAATGTATCAGAAAAAGCAACGGGAACACATGGCACACCAGCCTCTTACAAATACAAAGGTGAGTGGAAAAGTATTGACCACATATTTTTCAGCTCTTGGTTGCTGCCAGAACTGCTCTCTTGCCACATCAATGATGCTCCTTTCTTATTGGAAAAAGACGAGAAATATGGTGGCGTTCAACCGTTTAGGACATACAGGGCTTACCATTATCGCAATGCATACAGCGACCATTTACCCATCGTGGTCAGGTTTACCATGCCTCAACCATAAGAGAACTTGTCTATTACTGCAAGGAGCAACAGTATTTTACTCTATATTTGCGATTATGACATCCTGAAACTCATCCATATAACTAAGTAGATTTTCTGTTTTTGTCTTGCTACGTTTAAACTTCAGCTCTATATTGGCATAGTAAATCACTCCCATTTCATTGCGACTTTGCTTCAACTCATAAGAATATAATTCCATACCATCATGCTTTATTTGACTCAATACTTTTCGTACGCTCTCTCTTGTGGGTGCTACAAAAGAAATGGTCATCGTAGAGGTACCCATCTTTGGCAAAAAAGCATTTAATATTTCCAATCCTAACAGTACCATTAATGTTGATACACCTGCTGCCACATACATGCCAGTGCCACAAGCCAATCCTATTGCGGCTGTTACCCATAAGCCCGCCGCAGTAGTAAGTCCACGCACTACATTCTTCTGAAAAATAATTGTGCCTGCTCCTAAAAAGCCTATGCCAGACACCACTTGAGCTGCCACACGCGAAGAATCTTTCAAATCAGTAGAGAAACCATATTGCGATACAATACAAAACAATGCGCTGCCTAAAGCTACAAGAAAATGGGTACGGAAGCCCGCCTCTTTAGCACGGTATTCACGCTCTATACCTATTAATCCGCCTAAAAGCAGAGCAAATGCAAGTCGTAAAATCAATTCTATCACCATAACACAAAATATTTTCTACGTATAAATACTTAAGCCTTTATCTTGTCAAGAATTTTACACATCTTCATACTACTAAAAAACGAGTAAACTCCTGATGGCAAAGCAAAAATACGAATAATATATGAAAACCACTCCTCTTCCGATGGATTATTCTTCACAATGAAACATTATTATTAAAAGACATCTTAGGATCAGTAACAATCGTATATATGCGTTGCACTTTAAACACCTACTTATCGCCTTGTCAAAACAAGAACAAGCCATTAATTTTATAATAAAGAAAGAATCGTTTTCATATTTTTCTTTTTTTACACAAAATATGTATAATTTTGCAATTTATGTTTACATCGTATAACACTAATTATCCATTACAAATGAAAAAAATAATACTGCTGATAATAGCAATGCTACTTTTTACAAAGACGTATGCACAGACAAATGCCCAGTTATTTTATGATTTCGGCTCTGACAGAAAATTCTACACGCTCACTTTAGAGATGTTCAAAGCTGACAAATGGGGTAATTCTTACTTCTTCGTAGACCATGACTTTAACTATGATGACCATGTATCAGGACCTAATCTTTCGCCAGGAGGAAGCTATCTTGAAATTTCACGCTGCTTAAACTTTTGGCAGAAGTCTGCTATCAAAGCCTTCAGTCTCCATATTGAATACGATGGAGGCATTACCAAAAGTTATCCTATCAATACTGGTTGGCTGTTCGGTGCAGATTATTTCTTGCACGACAAGCAATTCAACAATACGCTTAATATCAAAGCTCTCTATAAAAATATCAAGAAAAAAAGTAGCACAATACCTATGCAACTCACTTTGGTTTGGACGTGTAAGGATGTTTTTGGAGTGTCTGGATTGACCTTCGATGGCTTTGCTGATTTTTGGTGGGAAACCCACGATTGCGCAAAAGAAGGTAGCAATGACTTTAAGACAAAACACAATATATTTATTACAGAGCCTCAATTATGGTATAATGTAGGCAGACATTTTGGATGCGAAAACTTAAATATAGGAACAGAAATAGAGCTCAGCAATAATTTCGGCTCCACAGAAGGCTTTAAATGCCGCCCATGTTTAGGTGCAAAATGGCAATTCTAATAAACAAGTCCAGAATATCTACTTAATATTAAATTATAGAAAGAGCATGATCCTTTCTCAGCATTTTTTTGTAAATTTGCACACAACTAACTTTTTGCCACTGGCAATAACATATATCAGTAGTCAGCAAAAGTTCATTATGCTGCATTTAACAAGAAAAACATTCTTGACTTTACATCCGCTTAAAGTCCATACAGGCTTCTTTAACAAAGGATAAAACATATACAAATGCTCAAATCAAATGAGTGAACAAATAAATATTTTACTATTAATTATAAACAACAAAAATGGAAGAGAATAAAAACAAATACATTGCAGTAGCATACAAGCTGTATACTAACAAAGATGGTAAGAATACAATGGTAGAGGAAGCACCTGCCGACAAGCCATTTCAATTTATCAGCGGATTTGGCTTTACATTAGATGCTTTTGAAAAAGAATTGGTAAACCTTGAAAAAGGAAATGAATTTGATTTTACATTAACCAAGGAGCAAGCTTATGGCGATTATGACAACGACCACGTTATAGACTTGGACAAGAACATATTTACTATAAACGGAAAATTTGACAAAGACAATATATTTGTTGACGCCATTGTTCCACTACAAAATGAAGACGGTAACAGATTTTTTGCAAAGGTAGTGGCTATCGGTGATGATAAAGTACGTGTAGACTTAAACCATCCATTAGCCGGACTTGAACTCAACTTCAAAGGCCATGTGGTAGAATCGCGTGAAGCTACAAAAGATGAAATTCAAAGTTTGATTAACCACATGAATGGTGGCGGTTGTAACTGTGACAGCTGCGAAGGATGCGGAGGCCACAAAGAAGGCGAGCATGAATGTGGTTGCGGACACTGCCACTAAACATTGATATAACCCGCAAAACAAAATATATTGCTTTTGCTGTCTGCATATAAGTAGGTGTTCAGAATTGAATGAAAGACAGTTCTCTGCACCTACTTATTTATATATTCTATTTTATCTCTACGTTTACCTTATCATTATGAGGTAAACATACAAACTATAACACAAACAAATTTTCATCTACATTATGAATACATTTGGCAAGATATTTACATTAACCACCTTTGGTGAAAGTCATGGTTTGGCAATAGGTGGTGTAATAGATGGATATCCGGCAGGCATTGATATTGACATGAACTTTATCCAAGAAGAGCTAAACCGTAGAAAGCCAGGACAAAGCGCTGTTACCACAGACAGAAAAGAAGCAGACAAAGTAACATTGTTAAGTGGAGTGTTTGAAGGCAAGTCAACAGGCTGCCCCATAGGATTTATGGTTCAAAATACAAATCAGCACTCCAATGATTATGACAATATGCGCCAAGTGTTTAGACCATCACATGCTGATTTTACCTATTATAACAAATATGGAATACGAGACCACCGGGGCGGAGGAAGATCTTCCGCCCGCATTACTATCAGCCGTTGTGTAGCTGGAGCTTTGGCCAAGTTAGCATTGAAGCAGCTCAATATATCCATACAGGCTTACACCTCCCAAGTAGGTAACATTGCACTGAACAAAGATTATACTCTATACGATCTTAGCAAAACTGAAACAAACATCGTAAGATGCCCTGACGAAGCCAAAGCCAAAGAAATGGTAGACCTAATTACACAAGTAAAAAAACAAGGCGATACCATTGGCGGTACTATTACTTGTGTCATAAAAGGATGCCCCATCGGATTAGGTGAACCAGAGTTTAATAAGCTACATGCCGACTTAGGAGCAGCAATGCTTGGCATTAATGCAGTAAAAGGCATAGAGTTTGGATTAGGATTTGACTTTGTTAATCACAAGGGCAGTGAAGTAAACGATATTTTTACAGTAAAAGATAATGTTATTACTACCCTTACCAACAATAGTGGAGGCATACAAGGAGGCATCAGCAATGGTCAAGATATATGGATGCGCATAGCCTTTAAACCCGTAGCGACCCTTCTTCGCGCACAAGATACTGTAGATATCAATGGACGCACTACACAATTAAAGGCACGTGGCAGGCATGACCCCTGTGTGTTGCCAAGAGCCGTGCCAATAGTGGAAGCAATGGCCGCAATGGTTATATTAGATGAATATCTACTGCATAAATGCACCCATCTATAATAATAAATGTTAAATCGGGGGGGGGGAAAAATCAAGAACCTTCCTTTGATAAAACTATATTTTGTACTTTTGCAGTGATATTCTACAGTTAGAGATAATAGGAGGATATCTAATTAAGTCTAGTTTAGTTTTTGTGTTGGTTGAGAGCGGTCAATTGGCCGCTCTCTTTTTTGAAGGAGATACCGTAAATGTCAATTGTTGTATTCTGCAACTAAAACAGATGACAGACACGCCTCTTGCATGTGCCAAGAACCGTTTCAATGCTAAAATAGTGACTGCAATGATTATATTAAACGAATATCTACTGCATAAATGCACCCATCTATAATAATAAATGTTAAATCGGGGGGGGGGAAAAATCAAGAACCTTCCTTTGATAAAACTATATTTTGTACTTTTGCAGTGATATTCTACAGTTAGAGATAATAGGAGGATATCTAATTAAGTCTAGTTTAGTTTTTGTGTTGGTTGAGAGCGGTCAATTGGCCGCTCTCTTTTTGAAGGAACAACATGCATTAAGCCCCCAAGGCATTTTCTTATACAATTGTCCATAATTTAATTAAATAAGTTTGGGCTTAATTTTGAGCACTCACTTATCATCATTTTTAGGTATAAGAAGAAACCCTACTTTTAGGTATTGCAGCAGTCTTGAATTTGCCATACCTTTGCAATCGTAAAACAAACAAATAATTTAACGATATGAATAAGACTTGCATAATTTATGGTTCTTCGACAGGCACCTGTCAGGGAATCGCAGAAAAAATAGCTGATAAACTTGGTATTGCAGCAGCTGATGTATATGATGTTTCAAGCATAGATGCTCAAACTGCTGATGCTTATCAAAATCTCTTGTTAGGATCTTCAACATGGGGCGCAGGCGAATTACAGGACGATTGGTACGATGGTCTTGACAAGTTGAAAGAAGCAAACCTGTCAGGCAAGACAATTGCTCTCTTCGGTTGTGGTGACTGCGAATCATACAGCGACACATTCTGCGGTGCTATGGGAGACATTTATGAAGGTTTAAAAGACAGTGGCGCAAAATTTATCGGTGCTGTATCAACTGACGGTTATACTTACGATGACTCTGCTGCTGTAGTAGATGGCAAATTCGTTGGTTTGGCTCTCGATGATGTCAACGAAGATGATAAAACAGACGAGCGTATTGATGCATGGCTTAATGAAATCAAGCCAAATCTTTAATTTTATTCAGTACACTTATATAATAGAAATGACTTAAACTATTAAGAGGAAGCAGTTATGCTAAAAGATATTTTGCCTACAGACATGAAAGTACTTTGTAATCATATTTACGAATACAAAAAGGGCGTACGCCAAATGGTACTTTTCACTTTCAACAGAAAGTATGAAAAGTATGCACTCAACAGACTGCAACGACAAAATATCAGCTATATCATACAGCCAATAGGCAATGATAGAATAAACCTGTTTTTTGGGCGGAAAGAATGCCTTGACGCAATTCGCTTAATAGTAACCAGACCCCTCAACCAGCTATCACCGGAAGAAGATTTCATCCTTGGTGCCATGCTTGGTTATGACATTTGCTCACAGTGTGAACGATTCTGTGAGCGCAAATGCAAATCTTGCGCACAAGCGCAATAAGATTGCACCACACAAACACAAAATATTAAAGCTGTAGACTTTCTGCTGCAAGTGTGCAGTAGCTAAAGCAATATATAGATAAACTTTTGTATAAATCTTGTTCGCTAAATAAAATTCATAATGTTTTTGTATAACAATATAGGGCTGGCTGTGAAGTCAGCCTTATGTAGTTTTATAAGGTTCAGTAATTTTGGCTCAGACAAAGCTCTGCAAGCAAAGCAATGGCACTGCTTAACCTTAGTATAAATATTCAACGAAATGTTTGTACGGCTCAATAATAATTCTTATCTTCGCATACCAAACAATGGATATTTATGATTGAATATTTTGCGGAAAACTTATGGCAAATGTGGTCTTTAATTGCTGTCATTTGCTTGATATTGGAAATTACCAATGGCGACTTCTATCTTATGTGCTTTGCCATCGGTGGTATTCTTACAGCCATCATTACGGTTACCGGATTAGAATTTTATGCACAATTACTTTTGTTTTCCATATTTTCTGTAGCTTGCATTTTCTTTGTACGCCCTGTAGTGATAAAGTATCTACACACCAAAGACAGTTATAGACCCAGCAATGCAGATGCCATTATAGGGCGCTACGGCCATGTAAGCCAAACCATTGTTGAGAACGGATATGGACGCGTAGCCATTGACGGAGACGACTGGAAGGCAATATCTGCGGACAACAAAAGCATTGAACAAGGGCAAAAGGTAAAAGTATTAAGCAGAGACAGCATTATCATTACGGTTGAGCAAGCATAACATGCACAATCTGTTTTCATCAATCATACAAAGCCTATTATTATTAACTTAAATACTTTATATTATGAACATTCTTCTTATAGTAACCGCAGCTATTGTGTTGTGTGCATTAATGCTTGTAAAAAAGAGCCTTGTCATTATCTCACAATCTGAAACAAAAATAATAGAAAGATTAGGCAAGTATTATGCCACCTTATCACCAGGTATCAATATCATTATTCCGTTTATTGACAGGACAAAGGAAATCGTAACCTTACGAAATGGACGCTATGTTTACAGTAATACGATAGACTTAAGAGAGCAGGTGTATGATTTTGACAAACAGAACGTAATTACCAAAGACAACGTACAGACACAAATCAATGCCCTACTCTATTTTCAGATTGTAGACCCATTTAAAGCTGTTTATGAAATCAGCAACTTACCCAATGCCATAGAGAAGTTGACACAAACGACTTTAAGAAATATTATAGGTGAACTTGAGTTGGACCAGACATTAACATCGCGTGATACCATCAACACAAAACTGCGTGCCGTACTTGACGATGCCACCAACAAATGGGGTATAAAGGTAAACCGCGTGGAACTGCAAGACATTACGCCTCCTGAAAGTGTATTGCAAGCTATGGAAAAGCAAATGCAGGCAGAACGCAACAAACGTGCTACCATCTTAACCAGTGAAGGCCAAAAAGCTGCTGCTATATTAAAGTCAGAAGGCGAAAAAACTGCTATCATCAATAAAGCTGAAGCAGACAAACAAATGGCCATACTGAATGCTGAAGGCGAAGCACAGGCACGCATACGAAAGGCTGAAGCCGAAGCCATTGCCATTGACAAGATAACAGAAGCTGTAGGCAAATCGTCTAATCCTGCTAACTATCTGTTAGCACAAAAATACATCCAAATGCTTCAAGAGCTTGCTTCCGGCGATAAGACAAAGACAGTATATCTTCCCTATGAAGCCACTAATCTTTTGGGTAGCATAGGCGGAATTAAAGAATTGTTTCAATCAACAGAGAAAAAATAATATATACATCAAGGTATTCCGCAACCACCGCAAGTGATAAACGGTTGGTGATGAATACCAACCAATACTTATATAAATTCTATAATAAACAAAACATAACAAGATGTTGAATATTTGCATTGTAGCGGGAGCACGTCCCAACTTCGTTAAAATAGCCCCACTAACCCGTGCCATTACGAAAGCCAAAGTAGAAGGAAAATCAATAGATTATAAATTAGTGTATGCCGGTTCAAAAGAAGATGCAACAATTGAACCTTCATTATTCTATGATTTGGAAATAAAGCATCCTGACGCATACTTGGGCGTAGATTGCATCAATCTGAATGAATTGACAGGCAGGGTAATGGCAGAATTTGAAAACTACCTTGAAACACATGCCACAGACGTAGTAATAGTGGTTGATGATTTGGCTTCTACCATGGCAGCAGCTATCGTAACAAAAAAGAAGGGGCTGACACTTGCCCATCTCGTTGCGGGCACCCGCTCCTTTGACATCAGCATGCCAAAAGAAATCAACAGATTAGTGATAGACGGATTGTCAGACTTATTGTTTACTGCTGGATTAGGCAGCAATAGTATTGTCAGCAGAGAGGGAGCCGAGCTGTCTCAAGTATATATGGTTGGCAATATACTAATGGATACCTTACGCCATAACCACAACAGATTAAAATGCCCTGAAATCTTTGAGGAACAAAAACTTGAAGACAAAAAATATTTTGTATTTACACTCAACCGAAAGGCTCTCTTGGCAAATGAGGGCAATTTAGCCTCAATGATTGATGCATTGTGCAAAGCGGCAGGAAATACTAAAATAATAGCCGCTCTACGAGACAATGCACGAAAAGTAATAGAACCAATTGCCAACGACCAGCACAACTTCATTATCATCCCTCCCTTGTCGTATTTGGAGTTCGGGTATCTTACAGCTCATGCCATGGGCATTGTTACCGACTCTGGCAATGTAGCAGAAGAGGCCACTTTCAACAGCGTTCCATGCGTTACACTCAATAGCTATACGGAACATATAGAGACTGTAAAATATGGTTCAAATGCACTTGTAGGAGAAGATGCAGACAAATTGTCTCATGCTGTTCAAGACATTATAAAAGGCACATGGAAAAAATGTTCTCTTCCAGACAGGTGGGATGGAAGAACGGCAGAACGCATCGTACAAATTTTACTTGATTTATAAACTGAAGCCTTCTTGTTTGATAAAACAATGCGCATGACAGCATAAAACTGCCATGCGCATTGTTTTGTTTTCCGCACAGCAAATATATTCTAAACAAATTTGAACATCCACTTATAGTTTTCTTTACCTGAAGTATTGTTTTTACATCTATTTCCGATTTGTGATGAACGAATTAAGCTTGGGCTTTGTCGTTTTCATTCTTTTGATGTAACTTTGCAGTTTTAAGCAGACGTTCAAAATTAAGCGTATGTATGAAATCATTATTAGCAATATTGTTTAAATTAATTCTGAGCACCTGCTTACTTATATTCACCCTATAATTTCAGTTAACAATGATTAGTAAAAACCTTGTCAAATATATCAACTCTCTTGAACTCAAAAAGAACAGGACGAAAGAAAAAGTATTTGTGGCAGAGGGTCCTAAAGTGGTAGCCGATTTGATGAAAAGATATGAAGTAAAACGCTTGATTGCTACAACAGATTGGTTCACTGAGAATAAAATACATCCAGAAGATGGAGATGCCATAGTAACAGAAGAAGAATTGCGAAAGATAAGCTTTCTGCAACACCCCCAAAAAGTAATGGCTCTTTTCACAATACCCAATCCAAGCACGAACGGTTGCCCATATAACAATAACTTGTGTTTAGCCCTTGACACAGTTCAAGACCCCGGCAATCTGGGCACTATCATCAGAATAGCTGATTGGTTTGGCATATCAACTATCTATTGCAGCAAAGAAACTGCTGACGCCTACAATCCCAAGGTAGTGCAAGCCACGATGGGCAGCATTGCACGGGTAAACATCATTTATACAGACCTAAAGGCATTTATAGACAGTTTGCCGTCTGATACACCAATATATGGCACAGCTCTTGACGGAGAAGACATTTACAATACGCCGTTAACCCAAAATGGGATCATTATCATGGGCAATGAAGGAAACGGCATATCTTCTGACATATTACAGCGTGTCAAACACAAAATTTTAATTCCTTGCTATCAACAGCAAAAAGGTATCGACAGCCTCAATGTAGCAGTAGCCACAGCCGTTACCTGTGCCGAATTTAAAAGAAGAAGCATATAAACTACCCAAAAGCACATGATTGCCAATAAAATGTGACTGTCAGGCGCACATTTTATTGGCAATCATGTGAATTATATTAAAAAAAACGTAACACGCTAAAAATCAGCAATTACCACTTCTATACCATTTCGTAAAGTTTCTTAATCGTGCATCAGATTTTTCTCTCGTTGCCGAAAATTGCCGAACAAATTTGCTGTATTTTTTAATTGTCAAATCCTAACTTGTTCCAGGCTTCGAGAACGAGGCGCTTGGTGCGGTATTCACCGTATTGGCGTATCTCGTTGTCTTTCAGCACACGGAAGGTCTCGTTGATACAACCTTTGCCACAGACATCTTCCGGGTCTAAGATGTAACGGAGATCCTCCGTGTTTAGTCCATAGAGATGTGCAAATATGGCATCAAGCTCGGCTTGAAGGACGGCCCTGCGCTCCGGATTGTAAATCCATGGCTGCTGTGCGCCCAACTGTGGCAACTCGGCACGCTGCTCCTCGTTCATCTCTTCCCATAGTTCTGATGCCCAGCCATCCATATCGTGGTTGAAATAGCATAGCTCGGCTACTCGCTTCACGATTTGCCATTGCATGGCTGATGGAATTTGGTCGGGAGTGAGGACTGGAAATTGTTTGACATAGTTGATGCTAACGTGAGTACCACCGATTTTTTGTCTTGTGGTATAGTCAAAAATCAAAGATGCAAGCATTCCGTAAAGCACAGCCCCGGGCATACAGCCACGCTCCGCGTAGAGGAGCGTGGCTGTATGCCCGACGCCTACGGCGTCGGGAATAGGCGCAATGATAAATGTACGCATATCGACTCCACGTGCAATGTCACGGAATGCAAATAGCCACTTATGCTTCCACTCCCACAC
>ERZ808240.2845-NODE-2845-length-17999-cov-4.859062_pt1 | contig 17999 bp, 16 predicted proteins | sample MGYA00521084_ERZ808240 | MGnify/ENA primary metagenome ERZ808240 (study PRJEB31516, sample SAMN03275571) | gut metagenome | biome: mammalia-associated habitat; material: feces | host: Papio cynocephalus | place: Kenya | collected 2012-08-06 ... | reverse complement strand
ATGTCCTCCTTCATCTCAAAAAATTTCGTATCAAGTTCCGGATAAGAACGTTTCAAAGAAATCGGTTTCCCGGAGCGGTTCAAAAAGCAATGACTGCTTCTTGCCGTTGTCCGCAATTCTCCGGTTTCCTTGTCCGTCATCACATACTCAACTTCCATCTTAATTCCGTTATATTTCACCAGCTTCGTCTGAATCACAACGGTATCATCAAAATGTACCATACTGTGATACTCCACAGCAATTGACAGTACCGGACTGATGATTTCCATTTCTTCCATCTGTTTGTAGCTCAGTCCCATCTGATCCATCAGATCCATTCTCGCTTCTTCCATCCACTTCACATAATTACTGTGATGAATTATGCCCATCTGATCCGTCTCATAATATTTTGCATGATGTTCATATGGACGTAATTTTATGCCGTTTTCCTGTCCGGCAACCTGTATCTCGTTTCTCATATCAGACACCTCCTGTACAGAAACTTAACACTTATATTATGCCACAAGCAGACCAGAAATTCAATGAAGTTTCACGGTTTACTGTTCTTCATACACCTCTTCATAATCGCTCTCATCCGCAAACAAAACATACTTTCCATCCAGATATCCCATATAGCCGTTTTCTACCACATATCCTTTCATACGTTGTCTTCTTCCTTTCTTTTTATTTCTCGTTCTTTTCGGTTGAAGACAGTATCTCATATCTGGTGTCCAATAAATGGTACACAAAATCCCCCGGAAATTTCCGGGGGATTAAAAACTACTTATTTTTCTTTTCTTTTTTTGTCGGTGGAATACTGTATTTGCGTGCATAGGAATCAAAACATTCCAGATATGCTTCATCTTTCATATGCCGGACACTCTTTAAATACTCATGGGTATCAAATTCCGAAGTTTCTGTCTCAATCATAGCCACCGCAACATTGGAACAGTGCGCTGCGATTCGCTCCAGATTCGTCAACAGATCGTTAAACGCAAATCCCTGCCGGAATTCACATTTTCCTTCCCGGAGTCTGGTCACATGCCGGTTTTTCAGATCATTACATAAAATACCGATCAGTTCCCGCAACGGTTCGATTTTTGCAGCCATCTCCAGATCATCCTCGCAAAAGGCATCTACTGTCAGATCGACAATCTCTCTGACCGCTGCCTCCAGCACAGAAAGTTCCTTCTGTGCTGACTCGGAAAACGTGATCTTCTTTTCCGAAATTTCATTTGCGACCTTAGAGATATTGACCGCATGGTCACCCAGACGCTCGAAATCACTGATCGTGTGCAGGAATTTGGACACCTGCTGCATCTGAACTGTAGACATCTCCTGTCCGGTCAGCTGCATAAGATATGTGCCAAGCTTGTCCTCATATTTATCAATCAAATTTTCTTTTTCCTGTACCTTATTGTACTTATCCTGTGAATAATCGCCCAACAGGGAAAGGGCACGATTAATATTCTTGCGTGCTTTTTTTGCCATGCCATTGACTGCTGTATGACTTTGTCCAATGGCAAGTGCCGGATACGCCAGGAAACGCTCTTCAAGGAGATCAAAATCTGCCTGCTCCTCCAGATCCTCCGGGTCGTCTTTGATCAGACGGAATACCAGCTTTTCAATCAGATTGATACACGGAAGCAGAATCATGATCGTTGCCAGACGGAAAATCGAGTTCATCATGGCAATCTTGATCGGACTCATGGTCATGTTCAAAAATTTAAAATGCACAAAAGCATTGACACTGTAAAAGACAATCGACCAGAAAATCATGCCAAACAAATCGTTCAGCAGATAAATCAAGGCCGTACGTTTTCCATTTTTGTTTGTTCCGATGGAAGAAAGCAATACCGGGCAGGCCGCTCCTACACCAATTCCCATCGTAATTGGAAGTGCTGCCGCAAAACTGATGCTTCCGGTCACAGACAACGCCTGCAGAATACCAACGGATGCGGAAGCACTCTGTAAAACTGCCGTAAATGCAATTCCCACAATAATTCCCATAAACGGATTTTCAAACTTTGTGAGAAGATTGACAAAATGTGGGTTATCTTTCAATGGGGAAACTGCCCCACTCATGGTCTGCATTCCTACCATCAGGATTGCAAATCCAAGCATGATATCTCCCACATTTTTATAGTTTGCCTTTTTGACAAACATCTTAAAAATGATACCAATAATTGCAACTACAGCGGAAATGGTTGCCGTGGACAACAACTGTGCGATACCGCTGGACCCATCAATATAGGAAAGACATAGAATCCATCCGGTAACACTCGTACCGATATTCGCTCCCATGATAATTCCAATTGCCTGCGCGACTTTCATCATTCCCGAATTTACAAATCCAACAACCATGACGGTTGTCGCAGAAGATGACTGAATAATCGCAGTAACTATCGTTCCAAGAAGTACACCTTTGATCGGTGTATTTGTAAGCTTGTACAGCACAAGCTCCAGTTGGTTTCCTGCCACACGCTTGAGTCCGTCTCCCATCAGAGACATTCCATAGAGAAATAATGCAACACCACTCAGAAGTGTCAGGACAATCATTATGCCATTCATATCTGTTTCCTTTTCTTGTTCTTCTTTTTTACATGCTTCATCTCATTATAAAACACTTCTCATGGTTTTTACAATCATTTTACTCATTTTTTATATTTTTATTTTTGAAACAATTTTCGGATCGCATCCAGAAGTTTCTCAAAAAAGGTGGCAATTTTCTGTCCGATATTTTTGTCCGCAAGCTGATTTTGCAGCTGGGAAGCCCATGCCGAAGCCTGATTTTTAATGGAATCCCAGTTCAGGTCAAGCCCCTGCAATTTTTTCATCAAACCCAGAAGTTTCTGTTTGTCATCGTCTGACAGTTTCAAATTATATTTATCTGCAAGTTTTTCAATTGCCTGTTCAATCTCCTCCGGTGTCTTAATCTTTCCACTGGCAATCTGCCCCTTCAGATCTGCAATCATGGCCTCCACATCATCCGAATTGCCATCGATACTCTGCTCCAGATCTCCGGTTGTGACAAGTTCATCCATTGCAGCATCCACGACCGACTCATCCAGTTTCTTTCCCGTCAGTTTTTCATATGCCTCAAAAGTACCGACCAGTGCTGCCGTTCCAGAAAGCGGAAACGGTCCCGCAACAATCACATTGGCATCTTCCACTCCTGCAGTGGCAAGTGCGTTCTTGTACATGCCCGCTGTGCAGTAATTGATATTGTATGTGGATACTTTCAGCCCATTACCGGAATCTGCCAGAGAAACCAGTACAGAAGAAAATGCTTTCGTTCCAATCTGTTTTTTCGGAACATAAGCATCCAGATACTGATGTTCTTCTGCATTGCTCACATAAACCACATCATATTTATCAAAATCTGCCGCTTCAATTCCCATATAAGATAATACGGTATGCTGCTGGTCTGCTGTCAGATCCGCTCCAAGTGCCAGATATGGCTTATCGTCCAAAGTGATTTCCACATCATCCCCGTTATCTTCCTGTGCATCCTGCACTTCTGTCGCATATACCGGTGCCGGAACCGCTGCGGTTCCAAGAATCATCCCTGCTACAAGAATACCTGCCATATATTTTTTGATAAATCTGTTCATTTTTACCTCCATTCATAATCCAAAACAAATGTATTTCCCTGCACATGTGCTTTTGCCATGGCCCCGGTGACAATCGGCATCATAGGTGCCATATGCCCGATATCCAGATCCATAATCACCGGAACCTGATACTCCGCCAGCAGATCTGTTATCGCCCGGTAGTGATCAATTCCAAACGCTTCTTCCCCAAAACATACCGGCCGGCCGATCAAAAATGCCTTTACATAGGAAAACCAGCCTGCTTCTTTCATCTGCCAGATGGCGCGGCGGATGGACATCACATTCAGATCACAGGCTTCTAAAAACCATAGAAATCCATCCTCTTTATACCGCTCCTGAAATTCTTTTACATGATCAAAGCGCGTACCGAGAAGATTCACTAGACAATCCATGCATCCGCCGATCAGTCTGCCTTCTGCTATAACACTTTCGGTTGTCTGCGGAAACATTTTCAGCTTCATCGGTTCCGTCACATGATACGGAGCCAGCGGATGTTCTTCATTTTTAAGAGATTCTTTCTCCCACCGATCGTAATTATGCACGCGGGTAATCTTTCCACAGAGCAGATCGAATGCATCCTGCACTGCCGGATGCCACGGTTCCATTCCAAATGCCGCCGCACATGGTCCGTAAATAGCAGCTGTGTCTGCAATCGTTGCTGACAAAAACGTAAAATTTGTATTGTCGGAAAATCCCATATACCATTTTGGCTTTGTCTGTGCAATCCGGTCAAAATCAATATAGGGAACAACCTCACACATCAGTTCCCCACCGCCACAGGAAATGATGACATCATTTTCTGTTCCGCAGTAACTTTCGTTTAATTCTTTGCCACATAATGATGGCTCATTACTGATTCCGATTCCCTTGTCCACTAGGCAATTCGGTCCCATCTGTGTATGATACCCCATCTGGCCAAACCGTTCTCTTGCATGTGCAAATGCTGTATAGTAAGGCTCTGTTGCACAACCAAACGATGGTGCGACAAACCCGATCGTTCCATGTTCCTTTAAAAATTCCGGAAATCTCATGTCCACTCTCCTTTTTTCGTAATCATTGATCATTATATAAGAAAAAAGACCGCAGTGCAATCATGCACTGACGGTCCCAGATACCAAGATAAAAATTTCCATCTTGCTCACTGTGCGAACTGATAACGGAATTTCTGCAAAAAATACAGATAATATGACTTCATATTAAACCACAGGGAAAAATCCTTGCGATAATGAAATTTGGTGAAATATAAAATTCCCTGACGATTACACCATGTATAAATATCATTCAGCCCAAGTCGTTTGATCCCGCGGATATTGCGCAGAAATGTCTCAATTTTTGATAACTCCCCTTCATTCCGGGCGTACAGATGAAAAATGGTATTTGGACATTCGATCAGAATATGTCCTGCCGGTTTCTGTGCCATATCGTTTTCCTCCCAGATTTATCCTCTTATTATTTATGTATCAATGGTACTACAATATCTGTCAAAAAACCAGTCAATTTTACACATTTTCCCAAATATTTTACACACCTTCCCCACTTGAAAAATCCGGAATAAAACTTTCTTTTGCAACCCCCGGTTCCTGAATGAAAGCCTGTGTGATTCCAAGTGCAATCGCATCATCCACGTACCGGTCATACGTGCGCCTGCTTACACGATGCATAAGCTCCGGATAATCTTTTACATTTTCCAGCGGGGTATACTGGCTCATCAGACTCACATAGATCTGTTTTCCATAGGTTTCATGCAGATACCGGATAATTTTTCTGGCATCCCGCAGACATCCGGGCAAAAGCAGCTGACGCACAATCACCCCCCGCTTCATCACAGCGCCTTCACAGGCTTCCTGTGGCACTCCTTTGTTCTTTTCCTCTTCCCATGCAAATACCGGAGCCGGCTGCTGGCGCACCATTTCCGCAATCGCAGCCTTTGCCGTCTGTGGATAATCTGGCGCATGAGAATATTTTGCAGCAAGAAGCGGGTCCATATACTTAAAATCGGGGAGATAAATATCCACGATTCCTTCTAATGCTTTTATGGTATCCACCTTCTCATAACTTCCCGTATTGTAAACGATGGGGCTCACAAGTCCCTGCCCTCTTGCCTGTTCCACCGCCCATATGATATGGGGCACATACTGTCCCGGCGTAACCAGATTGATATTATTTGCTCCTTTTTCCTGTAATTCCAGAAAAATTTCCACCAGCCGCTCCGGCACAATCTCTTTTCCCGCAAGTCCCTGTGCAATCGGCTCATTCTGACAAAATACGCAATGCAGTGCACATCCGGAAAAAAACACGGCTCCTGACCCTCTCACTCCGCTGATACACGGTTCTTCCCAGAAATGAAGAGCGGCCCGTGCCACTTTCAGTTTTTCTGTCACCCCACAGATTCCAGTTTTTCCCTCACTTCGCCGCGCTCCGCATGTGCGCGGGCACAGCATACAATTGTCGTAGAAATTATGATTTTTCATTTGTTTCACTTGCGATTCCTTTCCAAAACCTCTACAATGAAGTACACATACATTATATCATTTTAAGGAGCTACATATGAATCAGTCAAACTGTATGGTCGCACAGTCAGGCGGCCCAACCGCAGCAATTAACGCCAGTCTTGCCGGTGTTATCTCCGGAATAAAAAAATCTGGCAAATATGACACCTGCTACGGTGCAATCAATGGAATACTCGGCATTTTAAACGAACGTTATCTGAATCTTTCCCAGATGATTCCGGACGAGGAAACCCTCGGACGGTTAAAAGTGACACCGGCCATGTATCTGGGTTCCTGCCGGCATAAACTTCCGGACTACAAAGATGACGACTCTGCCTATGTATTCATCTTTAACCAGTTTGCAAAATTAAATATCAAAGCCTTTTTCTATATCGGCGGCAATGACTCCATGGATACTGTACTTAAATTATCCGATTATGCTGCCAAAATCAAGAGCGATATCCGAATTATCGGAATTCCAAAGACCATCGACAACGATCTGTGTATGATCGACCATACCCCAGGATTCGGGTCCGCGGCAAAATACATTGCAACCACAATGCTTGAAATTGCACATGATACGTTCATCTATGCCGTAAAAAGTGTCACAATTGTGGAAATCATGGGACGTGATGCCGGCTGGCTTACCGCTGCCAGTGCCCTGGCACGGAATGACTACAACACCGCCCCTCACTTTATTTATCTTCCGGAAGTTGCCTTTGACAAGGAGCAGTTTCTGACCGATATCCGGAACAAGTTAAAAACATTAAACAACGTGATCGTTGCCGTATCCGAAGGAATCCGCGACAAAAACGGAGACTATATTACCTCCTCGAAAGCTGTGGCAGACCAGTTCGGACACCAGCAGCTCTCCGGTGCAGGAAAAGCGCTTGAATTTCTTGTCAAAGAAAACATCGGCGTCAAAGTCCGCTCTGTCGAGGTTAATGTGCTGCAGCGCTGTGCCTCCCATCTGGCATCTGCTACTGACCAGGCCGAGGCATTTTCGCTTGGAGAACATGCCGTATCACTCGCCGAGGAAGGAGTAACCGCCTCCATGGTAACACTGACACGTACTTCCAACGATCCATACACAGTAGCCTATGACCATGCTCCAATCCGCGGCATTGCCAATGAGGCTAAGTCCATTCCGCGTGAATGGATCAATGCGCACGGAAATGATATCCGTCAGGAACTGTACGACTATCTTTATCCATTAATTCAGGGAGAAGTATCTCTGACCTACAAAAACGGTGTGCCGGTCTATATGCCGGTTCCTCATTTAAAACCAGACCATACTTCATAAAAAGGAGATCTTTATGGCAAAACAAACAAACTCCGGAAAAATGCTCCGCGGAATTCTCTGCGGTACCGGTGTGGCTGTTGCCGGAATCTATGCAGGTTTTTGTATTTTTTACCACGGACACTATTTTCCACACACAACCATCGGGGGAATCTCCTGCGGTAACCAGACCGCTGATGCGTTAGAAACCAAAAACATCGCTTCCGCTCAAAAATATCAATTGGTCATAACTGACCGGAAAGGAAAGAAATATACCCTTTCCGGAAGTGATTTTGCATATACCTATAAACGTTCCGGCGAAGAACAGGCTCTTGTAAAACAACAGAAAACTCTGCTATGGCCTGTTGCCCTGTTTCAGAAACACACGAAGGATCTGGATCGCTCATTCCACTACGATGAAGATGCATTAAACCAGCGGATTGATGCACTCGCACTCTTTGATCCTTCCTACATTGAGGCTCCGGAAGATGCCCATCTGCAAATTACAGATGATGATTACACCGTCATCAGTGAAAAAAATGGAAACGCTCCGATCCGCAAAGAAATCATAAAAGAAATTGAAAAAGCGGTAAATGACCAGGAAACGTCTCTGACGCTTTCCGATGCCTGCTACGAAAAACCTGCCATCACAGCAGATGACCAGCAGATTGCAGATACCGTTTCACAAATTGATCACTATACCTCTGCGACTGTCGATTATGAGATTGATGGTGCCAACGAAGGGCTGGATAAAGGACAGATCCTGTCCTTACTTGATATCAGCAAAGACGGCTCTGTCTCCATTGATAACTCCCGGCTGACTTCCTATGTCCAGCGTCTGGCAAGTACCTACAATACCTATGGAGATGTAAGGAAATTCAAGACAAGCAAAGGGGACACCGTAAAAATCGGCGGTGGCGATTACGGCTGGGTAATAGACAAAACCAAAGAAAAAAAAGAGCTCTTAAAAGACTTAAAAGGAGGAAAACCGGTCAAACGGGAACCGGTCTATGAACAGCGGGCCATACAGAGCGGACTGGATGATATCGGCAATACTTATGTGGAAATTGACTATACCAACCAGCATCTCTGGTACTATAAGGACGGATCCCTTGTCACAGATACCGATATTGTTTCCGGTAATATCAACAGAGGAAATGGTTCCCCGGATGGCATCTTTAAAATTGCATACAAGCAAAAAGATGCAACACTCGTCGGTGAAAATTATGCTTCTGATGTCAAATATTTTATGCCGTTTGCATACAATGTCGGAATACACGATGCAAGCTGGCGCAGCACATTTGGCAAACAGCTCTACAAAACTTCCGGTTCCCATGGTTGTATCAATGTGCCTCCCAAAAAAGCCCAGAAACTTTTTCAGACTCTGGAAGTCGGCACTCCGGTAGTTGCCTATTACCGGGAACCAGTCACACTGACAGCAGAAAACACACGTATTTCCAATGCTTATTCCTACAAAGCAGATAAATAAACGGAAAGAGTTTCTATCTTCATCCAGCAAGCAAAACAGCCTATAGGATACATCATTTGTATATCCCCTATGGGCTGTTTTTATCATTTTTATTTATACCCGGCTTCCCTGGTCAAACTGACTGTTATAAAGTGTTGCATAAAAACCATTTTTCGCCAGAAGTGTATCGTGATTTCCCTGCTCGATAATCTTTCCATCTTTCATGACCAAAATACTATCTGCCTCACGAATGGTGGAAAGACGATGGGCCACGATGAAACTTGTACGTCCCTTCATCATCGTCAGGAACGCTTTTTGTATCCGGATTTCTGTTCTTGTATCAATAGATGAAGTTGCCTCATCAAGTATTAACATCGGAGGGAGGCACAACATAACACGGGTAATACAAAGCAGCTGTTTCTGTCCCTGTGATAAATTTCCTCCATCTTCCGTAATCTCAGTATCATACCCTTTTGGCAGTCTGCGGATAAAACTGTGCGCATGACTTGCCTTTGCTGCTGCAATCATTTCTTCCTCTGTTGCATCCGGTTTTCCCATACAGATATTTTCCCGTATCGTTCCCTTTTTCAACCAGGTCTCCTGCAACACCATTCCATAATTTTTCCGCAAACTATGCCTGGTCATATGCATCACGTCATGGCCACTCACCTGAATACATCCGGAATCAGCGTCATAAAAACGCATCAAAAGATTGATCAGCGTTGTTTTTCCACACCCGGTCGGACCGACAATGGCAATTCTTTGTCCCGGCTGTACATGCAGATTAAAATCTTCGATCAGCTTCTGTTCCGGCACGTAAGAAAAATAAACATGATCAATATCTACCGTTCCGTCTGCCTGTTCCAACTGATATGCATCCGCTGCATCCGGCTCCTCTTCTCTCGCCTCAATCAATTCGAAAAACCGTGCAGCACAGGCCAGGGCATTCTGCAATTCTGTCACAACGCCCGAAATTTCATTAAACGGCTTGGTATACTGGTTTGCGTAAGACAGAAAACAGGAAAGATTTCCGACAGAAAATGCTCCTCCTGTCAAAATAACCGCAAGTGCTCCCGTAATACCCACAGCTGCATACACCAGACTGTTTACGAAACGTGTACTTGGATTTACCAGACTCGAAAAAAAAGTTGCCCGCAAAGAATATTTCTGCAGACGGTTATTCACATCTGCAAACTGGTCAAGTGCTTCCTCTTCATGACAAAATGCCTGCACGACTTTCTGATTCCCGACCATTTCTTCAATCAATGCCGTCTGCTCTCCTCTGGTCTGTGTCTGCAGCTGAAACATCGAATATGTCTTTTTTGCAATGAAACTTGCGACAAACAGAGATACCGGTGTCAGAAGAACAACCACCAGTGTAATCTTCACATTTACAAAAACCATAAACAGCAATGTTCCTATGATTGTTGCCAGACCGGTAAATAACTGGGTAAATCCCATCAAAAGACCGTCCGCAAATGTATCCACATCCGCAATGATACGGCTCACCATATCTCCATGGGAATGACTGTCAATATAAGACAACGGCAGATGTTCTATTTTATCAAATGCATCTCTTCGGATATCACGGACGATATTATACGTCATGCGGTTATTGCACATATTCATAACCCACTGTGCTGCAGCTGTAATAACGATTACAATCACGCCTTCTTTTGCGATTGCAAGAATTCCCGCAAAATCCACATTTCCTTTATCGAGAATCAGATCAATGGCGCGTCCCGTCAGAATCGGGAAATACAATGTCAACGCCACAGATACGGTTGCCAGTACAATAGACAGAATCAATATAGGAATATAATGCTTCAGATAATGCATCACCTTTTTTAATGTTGCAATCTGTCCGGTCATATTCTTCTGTTTAGACATTTCCAGCACCTCCGTTCTTTTTCAGATCTTCTTTCTTAAACTGGGATTCATAGATTTCACGATAGATTTCACAGTTTTTCAGCAATTCCTCATGTGTCCCCAGTCCTACTGCCTGTCCATCATCCATCACCAGTATCTGATCTGCAAACTGAATGGAGGAAGTTCTCTGGGAAACAATAAATATGGTTTTATTTCCCTGTAAATTGCGAAGGGCTGCCCTCAGTCGTGCATCCGTCGCAAAATCAAGTGCCGATGCACTGTCATCAAGGATCAGGATCTCCGGGTCTTTTACAACGGCACGCGCAATCGTCAGACGCTGCTTTTGCCCGCCGGACAGATTTCTTCCGCCCTGTTCAATCACATAATCCAGACCACCTTCTTTTCCCTTTACCACATCCGTTGCCTGCGCAACCTCTATGGCATGCCACAGCTGTTCTTCTGTCGCATCCGGATTTCCCCAGCGCAGATTCTGTGCAATCGTTCCCTGGAATAATACTGCTTTCTGCATAACAACGCCAATACGCTGCCGCAAATCTTCAAGTTTATACTCCCGCACATCCGTTCCAGCAACTTTTACACTGCCTTCCGATACATCATAAAAACGCGGAATCAGACTGATCACGGAACTTTTTCCGGATCCGGTTCCTCCAATAATTCCAATCGTCTGTCCCTTTTTCACTTTTAAATTAATGTCCGTAAGGGAATCCTGAGCATTCCCTGCATATTTCATAGAAACATGAGAAAATTCGACTTCCAGCTCATTGGATGTATGTTCCTTGGTTCCTGCAGCCGGATCTGTAATTGTTGGAGCAACCTCAAGCACTTCCTGAATACGGTTTCCACAGGCAATTGCCTTATTGATGGTAATAATCAAATTTGCAAGTTTCACCAGTTCCACCAGAATCTGTGACATATAATTTACCAGCGCAATAACCTCTCCCTGGCTGATCCGTCCGACATCAACCTGACGGCCTCCCACCCAGATCACAGCGATAATTGCAAAATTGATGATCACATAGGTCAGAGGATTCATCAGTGTGGAAATTCTTCCCACCAGCATCTGAATCTTTGTCAGATACGCATTACTTTCATTAAAATCCCTGGTTTCCTCGTCCTGTTTGTTAAATGCACGGATGACACGTGCTCCATCCAGATTCTCCCGTGTATGCCCAAGTACTTCATCCAGTCCACGCTGTACCTTTTTAAACAGTGGAATACTGACTAACATCACCGAAAAAACAACAACCGACAACAGTGGAATTGTCACAACAAAGATCAAAGCAGACTTTACATCCACGGTAAATGCCATGATCATTGCACCAAACACAATAAACGGGGAACGCAAAAACAACCGGAGTACCATATTCACGCCCGACTGCGTCTGATTGATATCACTGGTCATTCGCGTGATCAGAGTCGACGTTCCGATCGTATCCATTTCCGAAAAAGATAATTTCTGAATATGGGAGAACAGTGCATAGCGGACTTTTGTAGAAAAGCCTACTGCCGCTTTGGCCGCAAAATATTGTGCCGTAATCGAACAGGTCAATCCGATCAGTGCAAGCAGCACCATGACACCACCCATCTTAAAAATATACGGCTTATTGGACGCCGCAATTCCATGATCAATAATTGCCGCTACTACCAGTGGAACAATCAGCTCAAAAGAGGCTTCCAGCAGCTTAAATAGCGGAGCAAGAATACATTCTTTCCGGTATTCTTTCAGATAAATCAGTAATTTTCTCATAATCCCTTTTCCTTTTATATTTATTTGCCTGAATCATTATAACACTCGCACATGCTGGATTCAACCGCTTTACCGCTTTCCCTTTTTCATTTATGCAACGACAAAAAGACCGGCACAAGCCAGTCTCTTTGCAATAAAGTATGTTGAACATTTAATTAATGGCACCCATGACAGTTCTTGCAGTCACCACCACAGGTTATGGATTTTCCATTTTTTTTGTCTTTGATGATGCTTCTAATCACAAGAGAAACCACTACTAACAAGATGATTAATACGATTGCGGTACCCATTACTACCACTCCTTCCATCAAACAAAGAGGACTATCCATACGTTTTTCTGATTCAATGTTAGTATATCCTAACTATCATTAGTTGTCAACAACTTTTGTTAATTTTTTTGCTAGACCATTTACGCAGATTATGTTATAATCCTACTTAATGAAACAAAAGGTAACATTGGGAGGAATCAATCATGCATAGTACGGAATCATCCGAGAATTATTTAGAGACTATTTTAATATTAAGTAAAAAACTTCCGGTGGTGCGTTCCGTTGACATTGCCAACGAGCTTGGCTTTAAAAAATCAAGTGTCAGTATCGCCATGAAAAATCTCCGTGAAAAAAATCAGATCACGGTCACAGACGCCGGATTTATATATTTAACAGATGAAGGACGAGCCATCGCAGAAATGATCTACGAGCGGCATGAGCTGCTTTCCAAAGGACTGGTCGCATTGGGTGTCGATCCGAAAGTAGCTACAGAAGATGCATGCCGTATCGAGCATGTGATCAGCGCAGAAAGCTTTGCTGCCATCAAAAAACATCTTCATCTGTCAAAAGACACAGAATAATCTTTCCCGCCGGGATATTACAAATACATAAAAAGAACCGGACACCGCTTTTTGTTTATCACCAAAGAGCGGTGTCCGGTTTTTTATTCCTCTTTCAGTTTTTCAACATCATCATAGGTATCCAGAAAATGATGTCTCACTCCATCTTTTTTATATCCAATCACGGTATTTAAATTTACATTCTCCACACTGCGGAAAATATTTTTGGCTACATAAGGATTCTCCTGTTCAAGCTTGTGGATCAACCGCTTCACATCTGCTCTCTTTGACCCTTTTTCTGTTCCTCCACAGGATGCACACCCTTCAGTAAAACGACAGGCACACTGAATGAAATGCAGGTCATTATACTGTGCCCAGTGAATGATATCCGCTTCCCTCACAAGATACAGCGGACGGATCAGTTCCATTCCCTCAAAATTTGTACTGTGCAGCTTCGGCATCATCGTCTGAATCTGCGCACCGTACAACATTCCCATCACAATGGTCTCGATTACATCATCAAAGTGATGCCCCAGTGCGATCTTATTACATCCCAGTTCCCGCGCTTTGCTGTACAAATAGCCTCTGCGCATACGCGCACAAAGATAACACGGGGAATCGGTAATATCCACAACGGTATCAAAAATTTCGGTGCGAAACACGGTAATCGGAATATTTAACATTTTCGCATTATTCAGGATCGTCTGATAATTAATCTCATTATATCCCGGATTCATAACCAGAAAAACAACTTCAAAGTTTTTCTTTCCGTGCCGTTCCAGCTCCTGGAATAATTTTGCCATGAGCATGGAATCTTTTCCACCAGAAATACAAACCGCAATCTTATCCCCGTCCTGTATCATTTCGTACGCATTGATCGCCTTGGTGAAAGGTCTCCATACCGTCTTTTTAAATTTTTTGATGATACTGCGCTCCGCATCCGCAGCCTTGTCTGCCAGACGCTCTGCGGTCCCGTCATCTTCTTTCATAAAATCAGCCAGTTTTTTGCGCAGATACGAGCGATATCCACCCTCTATACTATAAATTTCATATCCTTTGTCCGATAACTCTTCTGCGATTTCATCACTTCGCTGTCCGGTATAACAGAACAGATACACCGGCTGATCCTTCGGTATCTCCCCGATATGATCCATAAATGTTTCCCAAAAAATATATTTTGCACCCGGATAGGTTTCCTTTGTATAATCTTCCTCACTTCTTATATCAATGACCAGTTTTTCTCTCTGATCATTTTGCAGTTCATCTACAGTTTTTCGGTACATGCCTTTTCTCCAATTCTGAATTGTTCCATAAAAATCTATTCCTCATTATAGCATTGTACCCTGTTCTGAACAAGTCTCAATTGCCGGAATATCACCCTACTTCCGTCTCCTCATGCTCCCGTATCATTTTAAACAGCTGCACACGGTTACGTATGCCAAGTTTCCGGTATATGTTTAGAATATGTTTCTTGAGGGTATTGGTACTGATTGTCAGTTCTTCACAGATCACAGCGTTTTCTTTCCCCTGCATCAGATTTCGAAGTATGGTATCCTCGCGCCTCGTTAAGCCATATGTTTCTACTGCCTGCGTCACAGTAAGTTTTTCCCCATCTTCTCCCAGCCTTTTTTGATGTTTCTCCATCCGATATGCCAGGTGATCCTTAAGCATATCGAGTACAAAGATATCATCATATTTAAAATTTTCCTTTCCAATCGTACGATAAAATGTGATCGTGCCAAGAAAATGATGATCTTTTGCAATTACCACCTGCAGGGAATAATGCCAGTTGTTCGGTTTATATACTTTCTTATAATATTCTGTTTCCACACGCGACTCATCATTGATAATATCGGTTTCCCTGTAAATCAGAGATTTTCCGCTGAGCATAATGCCTCTGCTGTAATCCAGCTCCTCATATTCTTCCGAAAGATTGCTGTCACAATTATACATCACCGGGCGATCCAGTTTCTTTTCATCTTCTATAGATGCCAGATAAAAATCTGCACTGTCAAAATCCACCAGCAACTTCAGCTGTTCCAGCAATTCTTTTCGCATTTCATCAAAGTCTTCCATCGTATAGACTTTGTAAATGATGGTATTCAAAATAATCCAATCGTTGGTTTCCAATGTTTTCATTTGTTTTTCTCCTATAACGAAAAAACAGCGCACCTCTATGAGGTGCGCCGCCTTTGGCTTTCCTACTATACAGCAGATAACGGGAGTCGAACCCGCCTCCCCAGCTTGGGAAGCTGGTATTCTACCGATGAACTACATCTGCATTTTCATAGCTTATTGTAGCACATCTTCTCTGCTTTGTCACCAAAAAAAATACTTAATTTGGATTATTTATTGCCATCATTTATAACAAATTTAATGGTTATATCCATGACCTGTTGCATCTTCTGTAATGGAGGCATTTCGCAAATCAAATTTCTTTTTCTTTAATGCTGATTTTTTTATAACAAACTTCACATCTTTTGTCGAATAACTGAGAACCGTCACATTTTTCCTCGCGGTCTTATATACGCCAACGGTTTTCCCATTTTCATCTTTTACTGTAATCCTGACATTTTTCATACATGCCATGCGCCCAGGACCATTATACGCAACCCTCGCAGTCATCACAAGATTTCCAGACTTATCAAACGATGCTTTATAAACGTTCATTCCCCACTGATTGTATTCCAGGTCACTTGGTACAATGACTTTGTCAGAAAACTTATTTTCCTTTACTTCCACCTGACAGATCAGGTTTTCCCCATCGGTTGTCTGTGCATATACCGTCACTTTGCCAGCGGCAATTGCAGTAACTTTACCACTCTGATCAACTTTTGCCACTTTGGGATTTTTAGACTTCCATTCTTTCACCTGTGCTCCGCTGACCGAAAGTTTTTTGGTGAATCCCTTCGTAATCACAGCTTTTGTACTACTGATTTTTGCTTCTTCGCTCACCTGATCAATCTCTAAAATATAAGTAGTATCTGATGAAAAAGTCATTCCACAGCTGTAATCCCCGGAAGAAAAGTTTTTTAAAGAATAAACAAATCCATATCCATTTTCTTTCTCCACATATTTCCAGTCTGATGCCGTGAGTGAAATCGGATTCTGGTTCATATTTGCCAGCTTCCCGGTACTGTCATAAATAGAAAGCTGCACATCTATTGCCGTCGGGGCCAAAACTATTATCATAATTTCTTTACTGGATGTGACAGTAAATGGAGTTCGAACTTCCGTACCCGCTGTAGCATTTTCTTTTTTCGAAGATAAAACCTGTACATTTTCCGCTGCCTCCGCAGAAGTAGCTCCTGCAAATACTGCGGTAAACAGCACTGCAAATGCCAGTACAAAAGTCACAATTCTCCTGGTTACATTTGTTTTCATAATTTTTCCCTTTCTATCTGTATGTTATTCTACATTTATAGTATCACATACCGAAAAGGAAACCACAAGCTGTTCTTTCTTCCTATTTTAATGTGTTTTTATCAGATCCTTCACCACTTCACCTGCGATGATCAGACCAACTACTGACGGTACAAATGCCACGCTTCCCGGAATTGCCCGACGTTCCGTACACTTATGTTTTGCTCCCGGCGGGCAGATACAGTTCGAACGACAGCTGATTGCCATGTCCTCTACCGGTTTGATCGGTTCTTCTTTGGAATAAACAACTTTTAATTTCTTTACGCCACGCTTCTTCAACTCTCTGCGCATAACTTTTGCTAACGGACATACACTGGTTTTATAGATATCTGCCACTTCAAATTTACTGGCATCTAACTTGTTTCCGGCCCCCATACTGCTGATGATGGGAATGTTCATTTCTTTTGCTTTCATTACAAGTGCAATCTTTGCCGTCACTGTATCTACCGCATCCACAATGTAATCATATTCTTCAAATGGAAAGTCTTTTGCATTTTCCGGCAGGAAAAAACAGTCATGGATCTCCACTTTCACATCGGGATTGATTTCAAGCATACGCTCTTTCATCACTTCGGTTTTATATTTTCCTACGGTTTTTCTTGTTGCAATGATCTGACGGTTCAGGTTCGTCAGACATACCTTGTCATCATCTATCAGATCAAAATATCCTACACCGGTCCGGACCAGTGCCTCACACACATATCCGCCCACACCGCCGATTCCAAACACTGCTACATGGGCATTTTTCAATTTGTCCATGGCTTCTTTTCCAAGCAGTAATTCTGTTCTAGAAAACTGTGTTAACATATATGAACTCCTTTTATCCTATTTTTCCTATCGCAATACATTATATTATGGGAATGTCCAAACTGCAAGCCTCTCTTCCTATTTATATTAGGCGATTGCGAAACGCTCTCCTGCGCCTGCCACCGCTTACACAGGAGAGCGTTTCGCAATCGTCTATATTTATTATAGAAAAAACGGCCTGCCTTTCGGCAAACCGCTTCCTCTTTTTCAACTATTCAGAACCCGCCAATTGAAATCCGCGCATACACTTAATGGCTCCAATATCCTCCATTGCATTTACCATACGATAAACCGTTGCCACGCCGATTTTTGGATCTACCTTTGATGCCTTGAAATAGATTTCCTTACAGCAGGAACAATCTTCCTCAAGGATAATGTCCAACAGCATCAAACGCTGCTTGGTAATCCTACAGCCTGATTCCTTCAGTTTTTGAATAATCATTTCTCTCTGCATCATTTGGCATCTCTTCTTTT
>ERZ808240.2844-NODE-2844-length-17999-cov-14.128232_pt1 | contig 17999 bp, 21 predicted proteins | sample MGYA00521084_ERZ808240 | MGnify/ENA primary metagenome ERZ808240 (study PRJEB31516, sample SAMN03275571) | gut metagenome | biome: mammalia-associated habitat; material: feces | host: Papio cynocephalus | place: Kenya | collected 2012-08-06 ... | reverse complement strand
AGAAGTCTATGCCGACTATAACTATCAGCCCCCAAAATGTCTAACATAGCGAAAATAACTGAAAAAGCAAAATCATTTGCAATTACAGCACATATTGGTCAGATAAGAAAATCAGACAAAGAAAAACCAAAAATTATTCATCCAATAAACGTTGCTAATATCTTGCAAGAATATAATTTTGACGATAATGTTATTGCTGCAGGATACTTGCACGATGTAATAGAAGATACAAAATATACCAAAGAAGATTTATTAAAATCATTTGGAGAAGACGTAGTCTCATTAGTCCTAGGTGCAACAGAAGAAGATAAAAGTCTAAGTTGGGAAGAAAGAAAACAAGAAACAATAACCAAAGTAAAGACACTAGATTTAAGACACAAAGCAGTAGTATGTGCTGATAAAATAAGTAATTTAGAAGATTTGAGAATTATTTTTGAAATAAATGAGAAAAAAGATTTTTCAGCATTCAAAAGAGGATTTGATAAACAAAAATGGTACTATACCGGAGTATATGATAGTCTAATATATAATGAAGATGAAAAAAATGACATGTTCGTAAGATTAAAATTACTTATCGATTACATTTTTTATGATAATAAACATGATGAATTAGAAAGAGAAATATTTTCAGATAATATTGAAGAATATAATAAATTAATAAAATTTCATTATAGAAAACAAGAAATATATAAAATGAAAAGTGTTTTAGAAAAAAATAAAACATATGTAATAGAATTTACTGGTACCCCAAGAACAGGTAAAACTACCCTTATGAATAATTTATATGATTTTTTCAAAAAAGGTGGATTTACCACTAGCACATTAGAAGAATTTACTACTTCCAAAAGATATAAAAAAGATATATATCCTAGATTAAAAAATGAGTATAAAAGTGTTATAAATACTGAAATTCCTAAATATGTCTTAGAGGATTTAAATACTGAAGTTTCAAAGAATTATGATATTATATTAGTTGATAGATCTCTTTTTGATAGAATGATATGGATGGATAGACTGTATAACAAAAACGGAGTAACAAAAGAAGAATATGATAATTATATTAATGAATATACTCCACTGATAAAAAATAAAATAAACATTGTTTTAGGACTATACACCGATAGTTTAACATCATTAAAAAGAGATTACTATGCTAACATATCATTAGAAAAAAGAACATTTTTAAATGAAAAAAATATCAATGAATATAATAATTCACTTATGAACATGAAAGAATTATCAAGCAAAATTAATATTAACTTCCATATGTTTGATACTACTAATAAAAATGAAAGAGAAATCTCATTTCAAGTACTAGATGTAATACTAAGTGATATGAGAAAGCAATATATTGATATATTAAATAAAGAATTTAATAAGTAAAATATTATAATTATTAAGGAAAAGGTGAAAGAATGAAAAAATATAATGTTATAGTAATTTTTAGTAAAGATATGAAAAGAACATTAATGTGTAAACGAACTAAAAATCCATATAAAGGTATGTTAAATTTAGTTGGTGGCAAAATAGAAAAAGATAATGATGGTTTAAATGAAGCATATAGAGAATTAAAAGAAGAAACAAATATAGGTAATGCTGATATTAAATTAACACACTTTATGAATATTGAGTATATTGCATACGATAAATTAATTGAAGTATATTATGGAATTTTAAATAAAGAAGTTGAATTAATAGAAGAAGTAAATAAATTAGAATGGATTGATATAAATGATAATTTTTTTGATATAACAAAATATGCAGGAGAAGGTAACATAGGACATATAATAGAAGAAATAAAAATAAACTTCAAAACCAATAAATAAATTTAATAATAAAATTTAAAACTTTATCATTAGGATAGAGTTTTTTTAATTTATAAATTATTCCCAAAAGAAGAAAATGTAAAATTTTCTAAAAAAATGTAAACAACTTATTTTCAAGTAGTAATCGCTAAAAATTAATGATATAATAACAATAGGTAGAGATAATAATTTTGATGATGTTACTTAATGTTTATCTTTCATTTCCTTTATTAATAAGGAAAAATCAACCAAATTAACAACCAGTAACAAAAACTATTGACAAAGAACACAATATATGCTATAATCATAAGCGTGTTTGGTTGATAATATTGTAGTACAAGAATAGGGGGAATTATTATGAAAAATTCTTATGTAATTGAATATTTAAACGAAAATGAATTCAGAAAAAAAGAAAGAGCAGTAAAAAAATATAACATGCTAGCATATAAAAAGCTAATGTTTGATTTTTATCCAAACTTTAGAGAAGGTAAATTTGATGGTGTCATAACTTCAAAAAATACAAAAGATAAAATCTTTAAGTATGACTTAAAATTACCAACAGACGCAATGTTTTCTAAAGTACATGGAGATATAATATTACATTATACAGTATATGAAAGTCAAAAAATAGTAATGTTAGATACAATAGATCCAGAAGAGATATTAACAGAAGGACATCAAAAAGAATTATCAACTTATAAAGGCGTAATGGTATCTAAATCACATGCTGAAAAAGATATGTTTAAAATTAACTTATTAAATATGCTAGAGAAGTAGATGACAGTAATGTTATCTACTTATAAACTAGCATATAACATATTAGTATATATAGTAAGGAGTATACAATGAAAAATATATATAATGATAATGAGTACCTTAATATAGTAGATGATATTTTATATAATAAAGAATTTAGAAAAATAGATAGCAGTGTGCATCATGGACTATCTAGATTAGATCACAGTTTAAGAGTATCATATTATTCTTATAAATTATCAAAAATATTATTATTAAATACAAAAGAAGTAGCAAGAGCGGGATTATTACATGATTTCTTTGTAACAAAAGACATGACAAGAAAAGAAAAAACAATAAGTGCTTTTGTACATCCTAAAAAGGCTTTAGCAAATGCCGAAGAAAATTTTAATTTATCAGAAAGAGAAAAAAATATCATAGAAGCACATATGTTTCCATTGGTACCCCATAAAGTACCTAAATATATGGAATCTTGGCTAGTAAGTTTTGTAGATAAAATAGTAGCAACATATGAATTTACATATTCATATGGTTCAAAAGCACTATGTAAGTTACCAAATGCCTATGTGATAACATTATTATTATTGTTAAGAAGAATATAAAGAACCATCTGGTTCTTTTCTTTGTATTATGTATTGTAAACCACAAAACAAAATAATATTTCTAATAATTAAGACATATAATTAACAGGAAAAGAGGAATATTATGGAAAAAACATATTTAGGAGTAGATATAGGATCAATAAGTACAAAAGGAGTAATAATAGATAAAGATAATAATATATTAGCAAGTGATTATTTAAAAACAGAAGGAAATCCAATAGGTGCAGTAAAACAATTAGTGCGCTCCTTAAAAGGACAATTAGATCATAATAAATACAAAGTAGTATCAGTAGGAACAACAGGATCAGCTAGAAAATTAATCGGAACAATACTAAATGCAAGCATAGTAAAAAATGAAATAACAGCCCACGCTATAGGAACAACCTCAATAATCCCAGACGTAAGAACAATATTTGAAATAGGAGGCCAAGACTCCAAAATAATAATATTAGATAATGGAATAGTAACAGACTATGCAATGAATACATTATGTGCAGCAGGAACAGGCTCGTTTCTATCATCACAATCCAGAAGATTAGGAGTAGAAGTAGAAGACTTTGGCAAAATAGCTCTAACTAGCAAAAATCCTACTAATATAGCAGCAAGATGTACAGTATTTGCTGAATCAGACTTAGTACATAAAGCTCAAATAGGTCATAAAAAAGAAGATATAATAGCAGGATTATGTAAAGCAGTAGCCACAAACTATTTAAATAACGTAGGCAAAGGTAAAAGAATATTACCACCAATAGTATTTCAAGGAGGAGTAAGCAAAAATATAGGAGTAATAAAAGCCTTTGAAGATATAACTAAACAAAAAATAATAGTAGACAAAAATTCTCACCTAATGGGTGCTCTAGGAGCAGCAATATTAGCAAAAGAAAGCAAAATAGAAAAGGAATTCACCTTTAATATAGAAAATATCAAATTTGAAACAAAAGGTATTTATTGCAAACGTTGTGCTAATAACTGTGAAATAATATGTGTCTCAAAAAATAATAAAATAATAGATTCTTGGGGAAATAGATGTGATAGAGGAAAGTTAAAAATAGAAAGTAAATGATTAAATTCCATTATACCTATATAATAATGGCTATAGGATTTATCCTAACAGGATATTATCAAAATTTAATAGCATTTACTTCTCTTATAATATTTCATGAACTAGGCCATTATCTAGTAGCAAGATTACAACATTTTAATGTAAAAAAAATAATTATTTATCCCTACGGAGGCTTAACAAAAATAGAAGATTTAATAAATAAAGATATAAATAAAGAATTATTAATAGCAGTGTCAGGAATAATATTTCAAATAATATTTTATCTTATAATATTAAAACTATATGAATTTGGAGTATTAAGGTATTATACATATAATTTATTTAAACTTTATAATAATAGATTAATTTTCTTTAATCTTCTACCAATTTATCCTTTAGATGGTGCTAAAATACTAAACTTAATACTAAATAAATATATACCATATTTATCATCTAACAAAGTAACTTTATACATATCAGTAATATCTTTAATATTTATACTTTCATTAAATATATATAAAAATAATTATTCATATATAATGATTATGGCGATATTATTAAATTATATATATATGTTTTATAAAGAATTAGATTATCTATTTAATAAATTTTTACTAGAAAGATACTTGTATAAAATAAGTTATCAAGATAAAAAAATAGTATCCTCCCCAAAGAAAATGTATAAAAATAGAAGTCATATTATAAAAAATCACAAAAAATATCAAAAAGAATCAGACTTTTTAAACAATTTGTTTGACTTACATAGAAAAATATGATAAAATTTATATGTTTTTAAGAACCTCGAGTTGTTAACTCAACCGCACTGAAAAGGTAAAAAAAGATTATATCTACCTTAAAGGCGAGTCTTAAATCCAATATGAAAATAAGGAGGTAAAAATATGAAAGCTATTATTGAAACAGGTGGAAAACAATACAGCGTAGAAGAAGGAAGCATTATTTATGTTGAAAAATTAGACGTAGAAGAAGGAAAAAAAGTTGTATTTGACAAAGTACTAATGTCTAATGGTGTTGTAGGAAATCCATACGTTGAAGGTTCAAAAGTAGAAGGTGTAGTTTTAAAAAACGGTAAAGGTAAAAAATTAACAATATTTACATATAAACCAAATAAAACTAGTACTAGAAAAAAACAAGGTCATCGTCAACCATATACAAAAGTTGAAATTAAAAAAATTGGCTAGGTGACATAATGATTAGGATAAAAGTATTAAAAAAAAATAATAATATAGAAAAAATAACTTTTAGAGGACACGCAAATTACGCTGAATATGGAAAAGATATTGTATGTGCAGCAGCAAGTGCTACTGTATTAACTACAATCAATGGAATATTATCTTTGGACTCATCTACTATAGATGTAATTCAAAAAGATAATAATATTGATATAAGTATTATTAAACATAATAATATATCTGATAAGTTATTGAGTAATATGTTAAATTCCCTAAAAACTATAAGAAGTAATTATCCTAAAAATATTGAAATAATAGAGGAGGAATAATAATGGTTAAATTTTTAGAATTTAATATCCAACTATTTGCTCATAAAAAAGGACAATCTTCAACAAGTAACGGAAGAGATTCAGCTGGTAGAAGATTAGGAGCAAAGGCTGCTGATGGTGAATTTGTAAATGCAGGTTCTATTATTTATCGTCAAAGAGGAACTAAAATTCATCCAGGTAAAAATGTTGGAAGAGGAACAGACGACACATTATATGCAACAATGTCTGGATATGTAAAATATGAACACTTAGGAAAAGATAGAAAACAAGTTAGTGTTTATGAAACTAGAGCATAATTAACTCTAAGATAAAAAAATTGATTTTTTTGAGAAAATCACAAAAATAATATTGTCAAAAATATAATAATGTGATATTATTATATTTGTTGATGGACCCTTAGCTCAGTTGGTTAGAGCATCCGGCTCATAACCGGGCGGTCATAGGTTCGAGTCCTATAGGGTCCACCATAATGTGCGAGTGTGGCGAAATTGGCAGACGCGCTAGACTTAGGATCTAGTGGTTTATCCGTGGGGGTTCAAGTCCCTTCACTCGCACCATATTAGTGTCTTATAAAATCCAAGAAATTGGATTTTTTTTGTTATTAAGAACCTATTTACCGCCATTTATGAGCCGATAAATCTTTACTATCAAGAAAAATACTATTTTATTCAGAAATTATTGCCAAAATATAGATAAATATTGTAATATAAGTTATGTAAGGAGGTTTTAATGAAAAATGCAAAATATGATAAATTGATAAATAATTTTATTTCTATCAATAAAAAAGGGTGGAATGAATCAGTCTGTAACGACACAGGAGGAGTTGGACTCACGTTTGAAAAATTATTAGACAAAAAAGCAGACAGTATGTTTTTTCCGGACTACTATGGAACAGAAATAAAATGTACTACCAGATATAGCAGATATCCAATAAGTTTATTCTCAAAAAGTTTTGATGGCCCGCTCCTATATGAAATGAATAGAATATTAGAAAAATATGGTAAAAATGATAGATTGTATCATGATAAAAAGTTACTAAATGCAAACTTGAGAGTTAATGAAAAAGTATTAGTTAATAACAAATATTTTTTCGAATTAAAATTAGATTATAATCAAGAAAAGATATTTTTGTTTATATATGACATAACAGGAACTTTACTTGAAAATAGTGTGTATATTGATTTTTATAGTATAAAAACACATTTACAAACAAAACTTTCTAGCTTAGTAATCGTTTATGCTAGCAAAAAAATAATTGATAAAAAAGATTACTTTAGATATTATAAAATGTCGATATATGAATTGATATCTACAGAAAAATTTATAGAGTTAATAGAAAAAAACATTATTGATATTTCATTAGTAGGTAGAATTTCAAGAAGTGGTAGTGAAAAAGGAAGGCAAAGGAATAAAGGATTAATATTTAAAATTCCCAAAGAAAATATTAATAAACTATTTAAAGAAATTATAACTTATAATTTAGATAATAACTTTGCTAAAAATTAAAAATAATTTCAATTATCTTTCAAATTAAGTATTTACTAAATAAAATATATTTGCTATACTTAAAACATAAAGAATAAGAGGAGATAAAATGGAAAATAAAGAAAAAATGTATCATATAAATTTATCAAAAAAAGATATAGAGGGTGCTAAAATAGCAATATTACCAGGAGATCCTGGAAGAGTAGGTAGCATTGCTAAATATTTAGAAAATCCCAAAAAAATATCACAAAATAGAGAATATACAGCATATTTAGGAAATCTAAAAGACAAAAAAGTATTAATAATATCTACTGGAATGGGAGGACCATCTACCGCTATATGTGTAGAAGAGTTAGCCCAAATTGGAGTTACTCATCTAATTAGAGTAGGAACAAGTGGTGGAATGCAATTAGAAGTATCAGCAGGTGATGTAGTTATTGCCACTTCTGCTATAAGACAAGAAGGAACAAGTAAAGAATATTTACCAATAGAATTTCCAGCAGTAGCAGATTTAGATGTAGTAATAGCACTTAAGAATGCAGCCCAAAAATTAAATTTAAATTATCATACGGGAGTAGTACATTGTAAAGATAGTTTTTATGGTCAACATAGTCCAGAAAGAATGCCAGTATCGTATGAATTACAAAACAAGTGGAATGCTTGGATTAAAGGTGGAGCACTTTGCAGTGAAATGGAAACTTCAGCACTATTCACAGTAGCAAGTACCTTAAAATTACATGCAGGAGCAATATTACTAGTAATATGGAATCAAGAAAGAGAAAAACAAGGACTAACCCAAGAAAACTGCTTTGACACAGATAGAGAAATAAAAGTAGCGATCGAAGCCACAAAAGAATTATTAGAGAAATTTTAATAAAGAAATTAAAATTCTTTTTCTTGCCGAAATAGCTTAGTTGGTAGAGCAACGCACTCGTAACGCGTAGGTCGCGGGTTCAAATCCTGCTTTCGGCACCATTATTAGATAATCAAAAATTAGATATAAATGTCAAGTAAAGATTTTTCACTAATGATATAATTACATAAAAGGAAGTGATTTAAATGGAAAAAATATATTATGAAGTGCCATCTCTTGAAAGGAAGAATGATGCAATTGAATACATTAAGGAACATTATAAATATAAATCTAATATAAATGGAACAGGTGGTTTAGATAGATATCTTGATAACTATGAAGGATGGTTGGAAAAATTAGAAAAAGATTATACAATGATACCAAGTGAAGAAAGAGTTCCAGCAAGAACATATTTCTTAGTAAGAGAAAGTGATAATCGAATTATAGGAATGATTAATATTAGAACTGCCTTAAATAAAAGACTAAGTAAATATGGAGGTAATATTGGTTACAGTATTCGTCCAACAGAAAGAGGTAAAGGATATAATAAGATAAATTTATATTTAGGACTAAAAGTATGCAATGAATGTGGACTTGAAACCGTATTTATGGACGCTGATTTAGATAATCCTGCATCTTGGAAAACTATGGAAGCCTTAGGAGGCGTAAGAGTAAAAGAATTTTATAGTGAAGATGAAAAATGCATGATTGTAGATTATAATATCAATGTAAAAAATGCACTTGAAAAATATAGAGAAATATATGAGCCTTTAATTACAACAAAAGGAAAAACTAAGTAAGCATAAAAAGAATACTACTGTATTAAGTCAGAGTTACTCAAAAAAATTATAATTTATATTATATATATTTAACCATTAAGATAGTCAATTTTAAACTGACTATCTTTTGTTAACTAAAAAGATACGAAAAATCAAACTTTTTTTCAAAATTAAAAGGGTTTTTGCCTCTGCACGTAGAATAATAATATTAGAGGAGGTAAAAGGATGAAAAAAAATTTAATTGTTATTCAAGAAGACAGTAAAGATTGCGGAGCAGCATGCTTACTATCAATTATAAAATATTATAAAGGAAACTATCCCTTCAATAAATTAGTTGAATTAACTCAAACAACAAAAAAAGGGACTACATTTTATAATATAAAATTAGCAGCTCAAGAAATAGGATTATCATCTCAAGCATATTACTCCCAAAAAGTTAATGAATTAGAAAAAATTCAAAAGCCAATACTATGTCAATTAAATAAAAGCATTGGAAATCACTTTGTAGTAGTTTATAAAATCTCACCTAAATCACTAACTATAATGGATCCCTCTGCGGGAAAAAGATTAATAGAAAAAAGTGAATTTTTTAGTCAATGGACAGGCTACATAATGATATTCGAACCATATAAACAACTACCATGTCTAAAAAATACAAACTATTTAAATAAAATAATTATAGAAACAATTAAAAAAAATAAAATCTTTGTTATAAATATCATATTTCTATCTATTTTATTTACAATATTATCTTGTCTTAATGCCTTTTATTTAGAAGTAGTAATAAACAAAATAAACATTATAACAATTTCTAATCTAAAAAAATTAACTATTATATTTCTAATAATGACAATAATAAAATGTATTATAGACTACACAAGAAACAAACTGATAATAAAACTAAATCAAAAAGTTGATTGCTCTCTAATCTCAAATACTTTCCATAAAATACTTTTACTTCCTTATAATTATTATAAAAACAAAACAACAGGAGATATAATTTCTAGAATAAATGACTTAGCTTACATTAAAATATTATTAAATAAAATTATCCTCACTGTACTATTAGATTTTTTAATATCAATAAGCGCAGGAATCATATTATACAAAATAAATCACAGTATGTTTTTGCTTTTATTAATAATTATCTTAGGATATATTGTCTGTTTCTCTATATTTAGACCATTAATAAAGAAACAAACTAATTTATCACAAGAAAGCAAAGCCAGAATAAATTCGTACATCATAGAAAACATAAATGGTTTTGAAACAATTAAAGGCTTAAATATGGAAAGTAAAGTATTAAGTAAGTTTTTACAAATTCATAATCAAGACCTAAAAATCAGTTCTAGATTAGCAACAATTAATAATAAAGAACTTCTAACAGACAACTTATTGATTCTAATAGGCACATTATTAATAAATTACCTAGGTTTCTTCCTTCTATTAAAAAATAAAATAAATTTAGGAAATTTAATAACTTATAATACTCTTATGATATATTTTATAGAGCCAATAAGAAATACCGTAGATATAAATAAGGATTATTATTATATTAAAAATGCAATAACTAGAGCCAATAACTTATTTGAAGTAGAAACAGAAAACTTAAACTATAAAAATAATATTATATTAATGGGAAAAATAAAATTTAAGAATTTATCTTTCAATTATCACCAGAACGTTATTCTAAAAAATATTAATTTAACCATTAATAAATATTCAAAAGTTTTATTATTAGGAGCATCAGGATCAGGTAAAAGTACATTGTTAAAATTATTAGAAAAATATTACGAAGTAGAAAACAATAGTATATATCTAGACGAATATGATATTAACAAATTAACTATAGCAGATATAAGAAACAATATTACATATATATCCCAAAATGAAATATTATATACCGATACAATAAAAAACAATATAACAATGGATAGGAAAATATCAAAAGAAAATTTTGAAATGATATGTAAAATAACTTGTATAGATGAATTTGCTAATGAATTATTTCTAAAGTACAATACTATCTTAGAAGAAAATGGTCTAAATCTTTCAGGAGGTCAAAGGCAAAGAATTATTTTAGCGCGAGCGCTATTAAAACCTACTAGTATAATAATGATAGATGAAGGTTTGAATGCAATGGATATAAATTTAGAAAGAAAAATATTAAAAAATATCTTTAAAATTTACAAAGAAAAAACCTTTATAATAGTATCACATAGAAAAGAAAACATGGATTTATTTGATCAAGTAATAGAATTAAAAGCAGGAAAAATAAATAAAAATCTAAGAAGAAAGGAGAATTAAAAATAGAAGTTACAATAATTAAAATATACTAAAACTTTACTAAACAAAAAAATATAAATTCATATTCAATTTATACTATAGAAAAATGTAAAAAATAATTCTAAAGAAGAAAGAAGGAGAAATGAGAAAGTTATCAAATGAAGAAATGAAAAAAATAGAAGGAGGAGTAAATTGGCTAGTAGTAACAATTGCAACAGGAGCTATCTCATTCTTAATAGGAGTAATAGATGGCTTAGTAAACCCCAAAAAATGCAACAGTTAAACGAAAGGAAGAAAAGGTATGGAAGAACTATCAATAGAAAAATTAAAAAGTATAGAAGGAGGTGCTTCATCTACAACGACAATAAATGCCATAGTTAAAGCAATATCAACACTATTTACTTTAGGACAAGCTCTTGGTAATGTAATAAGAAGAGCAACAACTGACTCTTATTGTAAAATATAATACTATTTTCATCAAAAAGTAACAAATTCTCCCTAAAAACTCTTGATTACCAAACAAAATAATGCTATAATCTTATATGAAATGCAGAAGGGAGGGATAAATATGTCAGTAATAGTTAAAAACAACAATCTAGATGGTGCATTAAAAATATTCAAAGCACAAGTTGCAAAAGATGGAACCCTAACTGCTGCAAGAGCAAGACAAGAATACAAAAAACCAGGAGTTAAGAGAAGAGAAGAAAAGAAGAAAAATACTCAAAATTGCCGCAAAAATAGAAGATATGCAGCCTAACGTAAAGGTGTGATTATAATGAATTTAAACGAAAGAATAAATGAAGATATAAAAAACGCTATGAAAGAAAAAGATAATTTTAAATTAGGAGTAATTAGAATGGTAAAAGGAGCAATCCAACTGTCAAAAATAAATCTTAAACATGAATTATCAGATGAAGAAGTAGTAGATGTTATATCAAAACAAATAAAAATGCGTAAAGATTCAATAAATGAATTTAATAAAGCTGGAAGAACTGATTTGGCAGAACAAAATCAAAAAGAAATAGATATTTTAAATGCATATATGCCAGAACAATTATCAGAAAGTGAAATAAATGAAATTATTGAAGAAGCATTTTCTAAAATTAATCCTACTAGTCAAAAACAAATGGGATTAATCATGAAAGAAATAAGCCCAAAATTAAAAGGTAAAGCCGACATGGGTGAAGTTAACAAAATAATTAAAAGTAAATTAGAGAATTTATAACAGAAAGAAGTTAAAAAATAGCTTCTTTCTTTTTTGTTCCATAAAAGTAAGAAGTACCGCTTAAATGTCTAATAAATATAAAGCGGATCCACATAAAATATTTTAAAAATAATTAAATCAATTACTTGTAAAAAAATAGTAATTATGTTATTATTATGTTATCTTGGTAGAGTAGAAAAGAGGTGGATAATGAGTAAATTTAAACAAAGTTATTTAATGCTATTAATAGTAGTAAGTTTATTTAGCTTAGCCATATATTCCACATATGCAATGTTCGAAGCAGAAATAGATACAAACAATATAGTATCAATAGACACATCTATCTCAGTAGATACTAGTATAGAAGAATATCAAATAACTACAGTAGAGCCAAATAATTATAAAATATTAAGTATAAATTTAACAAACAGACAAGATATATTACTATATTATGGAATATGGATAGAAAAAATAAATGCAAATAACAATGATATATCTGCATATAAATTAGATGACTCAAAATATCCAACTGTAGATATAATTAATAATAATGAAACAAGAAATATAACAATAGTAATAATAAATAATTCACAAAAAAAAGCTACAATAAAATTAGGAGTAGCAACATCACAAGATACATCACTAAATATCAATGGAAATAGAATATTGGTATCAGAAGAAATTGCAAGAAAAGACATAAGAAATCAAACTGCAGCAGAGTTTATTACTAATCTATATACAGAAGATAGCACTGAATTATATTATGATAAAAATAAAAACTTATTATACTACGGAGCAAGCCCAAATAACCATATAATAATAAATCAAGAAATGTGGCAAATAATAGGAGTATATAACAATAAGTTAAAATTAATTAAAGAAAACAGTATAGGTAATTACCAATATGATAGTAATCTAAAGTTTTATCAAAACTCTAAAATAAATAATTTATTAAATGAATTATATTATAAAAGTGCAAAAGGAACTTGTTATCAAGATAATCTCGAAAAAGAATGTGATTTCACTAATACAGGATTAGCAAAAGAAACAATATCACTATTAGATATGCAAACAGTAAATAATGAAACAACATCTATAGAAAATAAAGAAAATTTCAAAGAATCACAAATAACTATTACAAATACTTTTGAAACTAATATCTCATTACCAAGTATTACAGATTATATAAACACACTTTATTGCAAGGAAGAAAATACTTGCAACACATCATGGATGACTAAGCCAGGCACATTATTATTAACATTAAACGATATAAACAATAATCTATACACTATGTCAATAATAGAAGATGGTAGTATTAAAATAGATAATGACGCAACTACAAACTTGGAAGTAAGACCAGTAATAATATTAAAAGAAGAAAATTATATAATAAAAGGAAATGGAACTCAAGATACCCCATATATATTAAAATAAAAAGGAGGATATAGCTATGAAGAAAAACAGAATAATGCTATTAATACTATTAATTATAATGGTAGTAGTAGCAAGTTTATATACAACATTTGCTCTAATAGATAATGGCAACGATGATAATCAAGCAGACTACAACTTTATATTAGATAGTACTAAATCACAAGAAATAAAAATATCCTCAAAAGAAACTAAAACAATAGATATAAATGTAAATAATCCATATGAAAAACCATTAAATTATGCGATTGCTTATAGTACAGAAACAGAATTAAATATAGGTATCTCTGATACAAGTCAAAATAAAGCAGAAGATACAATAGAAGGCAAAACTAATAAAATAGTATCAATAATAATAAATAATGATACAGATAATACTATAACGGTAAACTTATCTGTAATAACCGGATACATAAACGGTGGAGATCTAATAATTCCAGAAGGCAAAAAAATAATAACCAAGACATTAAATATTAAAAATATAGCAAACACAAATCTAGATACAAGTGGTGCCAATGTACCAAAACTATTATCTACAATGATACCAATATATTTTGACGAAAACGATAACTATTGGCATAAAGCAGATAAAACAAACACAAACGATAACTATGAATGGTACAATTATGAAAATAAAAAATGGGCTAATGTTGCTCTAGTAACTAAAGATAGTCTAGAAAAAAATCAACAACTAGAAAACGGAGACATAGTCAATTCAGAAGATATAACAGCATATTTAGTTTGGATACCAAGATTTAAATATAAAGTATGGGATATAAATCAGACAAATGATGAAAATAATTATAGTTATAATGCTTTAGAAAATGGAATAAATATAGTATTTGAAAAAGGAACTCAAAGCACAGGAACAATAGTTTGCACTGATCAAAAATGTGATGGCAACAACGATGACTATTATACACATCCATCATTCAAATTAGGCGACGAAGAATTAACAGGATTTTGGATAGGAAAGTTTGAAACAACAGGAGTAACAGATAATCCAACAATATTACCTAATTTTAGTGCTTTAACTTATATTACTCCCAAAGATGCCTATGACACTTCAAAAATATTTGAAAGTATGGCAAATACCCAAGACGAGACAACAGATTCTCATCCTATAAAAATGTCAGAATGGAGTGCAGTAGCATATCTAACTAACAGCACTTATGGAATATGCAATGGTGCTAAAAACGGATGCAGAAAAGTTTATACAAACAACAGTACATATTATAACACCGGAGCATCTATTGGACACACAGATAAAATCTTAGACTACGGAGAATATTCATATATTGGTCAAAAATTAGATGAAAATGGTTTGCCTACCGATGAATTTGACAGAACTATAGTAGGATCAACTACAGGAAATATATATGGAGTATATGATATGGCAGGCGGTGCCCAAGAATTAATAATGCTAACAAATAAGAATAATATAAGTTCATTAGACGGAATAGCTTCAAAATATTATGATGTATTTAATAACACCATCCAATTAGGATGGATACAGTATCTAGAAGAAATAACAGACATAACCACAGAACAACTCTGGATAACAGCAGGTGCTACCAGCACGGAAACAGACGCTAATATATTTAAAACCTCATATTATGATGGTAACCCCCAAACAGATACAACATTTAGAATTGTTCTAAGTTAATAAAAATATAAAATCACCTAAAACTAGTAATTTTATCTATAATATGATAAAATATAACTAGAACGAGGTGATTTTTATTATGATATATTTAGATTATTCAGCAACAACCAAACCAGATGAAAAAGTAATAGAAGTATATAACAAAGTTGCAAGAGAATACTATGCTAATAGTAATTCATTACATAGCCTAGGAATTAAATCTAAAGAATTAGAAGAATATGCTACTAATAAAATAGCAAAATTATTAAAAGTAAAACCTACTGAAATAATATACACATCAGGTGCAAGTGAATCTAATAACCAGGCCTTAAAAGGAATATGTTTTAAATATAAAAAAAGAGCAAACCATATAATAACAACTAAATTAGAACATTCATCAATAACAGAAACAGTAAAATATCTAACAGAAAATGGATTTGTAGTAGATTATGTAAACATTTTAGAAAATGGCGAAGTAGACCTTGAACATTTAAAGCAATTAATAAATAATAACACTCTATTAGTAAGTATCTGTGCTGTAGATAGTGAATTAGGTATAAAACAACCAATAGAAAAAATATCACAAATAGTTAAATGCTATCCCAAATGTTATTTTCATGTAGACTGTACTCAAGCCATAGGAAAAATAAATATTGATCTATCAAAAGTAGACTTAGCAAGTATTTCAGCACATAAAATATATGGCTTTAAAGGAATAGGCTTATTATACAAAAAAGAAAATATTGCAATTGACCCATTAATTCATGGAGGAAAAAGTACAACAATATATAGAAGCGGAACCCCAGCGTTACCATTAATCGTATCAATGATGAAAGCCTTAGAATTAATAATACCTAAAGTAGAAGAAAACTATAATAAAGTAAAAATTCTAAATAATTTTGTTAAAGATAATTTAACAAAGTATCCCAAGGTTCATATCAATAGCACAGAAAAATCTATACCATATGTAATAAATTTTAGTATTAAAGATATAAAACCAGAGACATTTGTTCATGCTCTAGATGAAAAAAACATATATATATCAACCAAAAGTGCTTGTTCAAAAGCAAATACAATGTCAGAGTCAGTTTATAGCGTCACTAAAAATAAAGATTATGCTAGCACTAGCCTAAGAATAAGTCTATCATATTTAACTACTGAAAAAGAAATAGAAGAATTTATAAAAGCTTTCGACGAATGTTACAAAAAATTGACATTAAAATAAATAATATTTTAAAAATAATATTATTAATATTCTTTTTATCAGTAGTACCAAAAGCTTACGCAAAAGATTATACGAATAATCAAATAAATATTTATTTAATTCATTCAAACACTTGCCCACATTGTAAAGAAGAAATCAAAGATTTAAAAAAGTTAGAAAAACAATATAAAAATGTAAAAGTTTATAAATACGAAATATCAGATAAAAAAAATGAAGAAATAATTACAGAAATTAAAAATAAATATAAAATAACAATGAATGCAGTACCAATAACAATAATAGGAAGTGAAGTATACACAGGATACTCACGAGAAAAAACTCTACCCAAAATAGTAGTAACATTAAATTATTATAAAAAATATTATAATGAATATCAAAAAGATAATATACTAAATAGCAATAAAGAAGTATTTGAAGAAACAAATAAAAAAATCCCTACCTTAAAAGAATATCAACAAAAAAATACTAACTTTCAAATTATGAATGTAATAAATAGTAAAGATTTAGATGTATCCACAGCTGCAATGCTATTAGGAATAGAACAGAGTTTTAATTATGTAAATATATTGTTATTAGTATTTATATCATTAATAATAGTAAAAACTAAAAACATTCAAAAAAAGATAATATTATCATCAATATATTTAACTAGTATAATAATCCCAGAAATATTAAAATATTTTTCATACAATAATAAATATAATATTATTATAATTTTGTTAATAATTTTATTAATGACAATTTTATTGATTTTTAGCCATAAGACCAAGCAAATAATAAATGTGCTATTACCAACAATAGCGATATTAATAATAAAAATATATTTTGAATCAACAAATATAAATATTTTAGAAAAAATATTTAACCTAAACTTATTAGAAAATTTTCAAAAATTATTAAATATATTAATATATATAACCACATATATATTAATAAACATATTATTTTTGTTTGCAATATCAAAAATAATAACTAAAATTTACTTTGATATTTGTAATAAAAAAATAAAAACCACAAAAAATTAAGAAAGAAACTAAATAAAATAGCTTCTTATTTTATAAAATTTAAACAATTTATAAGCCATAAATCGCAAAAATAAAAGGAATTTCAAAAAAAACGAAAAAAAAATAAAAAAAGTGTTGACATGAACCTTTATATTTGGTATATTGGTAATGCCTTTGAAAGAAAAGCAACAAATGCTTGAAATAAAAGGAAAAAATATATCAAATAAAAAATTTCAAAAAAGTTAAAAAAGTGCTTGACAATAAGTTATAAATTTGATATATTAATTAACGACTTCAAAAAAGTCAGAGAAAAATGTTCTTTGAAAACTGAGCAAAACGTCAATTTGAGTAGCAGGAAAT
>ERZ808240.2843-NODE-2843-length-18000-cov-3.980719_pt1 | contig 18000 bp, 15 predicted proteins | sample MGYA00521084_ERZ808240 | MGnify/ENA primary metagenome ERZ808240 (study PRJEB31516, sample SAMN03275571) | gut metagenome | biome: mammalia-associated habitat; material: feces | host: Papio cynocephalus | place: Kenya | collected 2012-08-06 ... | reverse complement strand
TAATGCCAACACAATGAAGCGGTCTGAGAGTTTTCTCAGACCGTTTTTTGCTGCCTGAATGCAGACAATGGCAAAGCGGAGCGCAGGAACTAATACGCACACGCGCGCATTAGAAACAGATAAACCAGCGGAAAGAGATAGGTCGTCCCGGTGCATATTGAAATGCGCCGGGACGGCCTTGCTTAAGGTCTCTTTGGAACTGCTGGCCTTTGCCTATCACGGCCACGACCATCAGGGTAATCTGGTGACCTATTCCGTCAATGGTGAACCCACCGAGGATGGCGAACCCACGGTGAAGTTTACAAAGGATGCGCTGACTGGCATTGCCAAGACCTACGGCGATGTGGCGGAGGCCGCACTGGAGTGCAGCTTTGATATGCTGTGTGTCCATGCCGGTCATGGACTGTGCATGAGCCAGTTCCTCTCCAAGTTCATCAATCAGCGGGACGACGAGTTCGGTGGAAGCATTGAAAATCGGATGCGGTTCGTAGACATGGTGCTGGACGAGATCCGCGCCCGGGTGGGTCATAAACTGCTCATTGAACTGCGCATCTCCGGCGATGAAATGTTCAAAAAACCCGGTGTGGGCTATAAGGTGGACGAGTGCATCGAGATGCTGAAATATGTGCAGGACAAGATCGACATTGCCCGTGTGTCCAATGGTATGTTCTTCTCAGGACCCGGCAACATCACTCGCCCCACGGAATTCCTGCCGGAGGGCGTCAACTCCTATCTGGCCAAGGCGGTCAAGGCATGTCCTGACATTCACATTCCCGTGCTGACACTGGGGGCGTTCCAGAACCCGGATAAAGTGGAGCAGGTGCTGGCAGACGGCACTGCTGATCTGGTCGGCATGACCCGCGGCCTGATCTCCGATGCGGCCCGGGTGAATAAGTGGCGTGACGGAAAAGAGGACGACTGCATTCCCTGCATCCGCTGTCTCCACTGCCTGGACTACAGCCGCGCGCCCATCTTCTCCTGCTCTGTAAACCCGACTGTGGGACGGGAGTCTCGCCAGCCCTTCTTCTGTGAACCGGTTGGGGAGAAGAAGAAGGTAGTCATCGTCGTCGGCGGCCTTGTGGGCAGTGAAACTGCCCTGCATCTGACGCTGGACAAGGGCTATGCCGGCAAGGGCACTCTCGTAGAGATGACCGACAAGGTGGCCACCGATGAAATGCACCTGACGCAGGAGGCCATGATCGAGCGGATGGACGAGACCATGACCTACCTGACCAACGCCACCTGCACTGCCATTACGGAGCAGGGCCTGACCTACAAAGACGCCGAGGGCACGGAGCACCAGGTGGCGGCGGATACCGTTATCATCGCCGCCGGTATGCGGGCCCGCCTGGATGAGGCAATGTCCTTTGCGGGCTGTGCCCGGGAGTGGGAGCAGATCGGCGACTACATCGCGCCGTCCAATGTGCGCAATGCGGTGCGCACCGGCTACGACGCCGCAAATCGGATCTGAGAACATAAATTTATGCGGAGGAGGGTTCCGGTTTCCCTTTGCCGCTTGGATCATCAATGGGAGAAATCAATATGGATGAAAAGCTGTATCGCGCCTATATCGCGATCCTCAAGGAGGAGCTTATCCCGGCAATGGGCTCTGTACCGAGCCCATCGCCGTTACCTACTGTGCGGCGTGGGCAAAGCAGGCATTGGGCTGTGAGCCAGAAGCGGTGCGGGTGCACGCCAGCGCCAATATCATCAAGAACAAGAACGTGAAAAGCGTCGTGGTGCCAAACACCGGCGGTCAGCGGGGCATTGCGGCGGCGGCCGCCGCAGGCATTGTCTCCGGACGGACAGATACAGATGTCGAATTGCAGGTGCTGGCTGAGATCACCGAAGAACAGATCGGTGAGATCGCCGCACTGCTGGAGCATTTCCCGTTTACAGTGGATCGGTCGGACAATGACTACATCTTTGATATTCAGGTGGAACTGATCGGCGGCGGCCACACGTCGTTCGCGGAAATCGCTGGCTACCATACGAACCTCATTCAGCTGGAACGGGACGGTGAGGTGCTCAGACATGAAAATTACATTGAGCAGGGTGACGCCCACGCCACAGACCGCACTCTGCTGAATGTGGAGCAGATCGTTAATTTCGCCGACGGCGTGAACATCGACGATGTGTGGGAGGTGATCGGCCGCCAGATCGCCTATAACCGAGCCATTGCAGAGGAGGGACTACGGCGCAAACATCGGCAGTATCCTGTTGAAGTCCCACGGCAACAGCGTCCACAACCGGGCCAAAGCCTACGCTGCGGCGGGCTCAGACGGCCGTATGAACGGCTGTGAGCTGCCCGGGGTCATCACATTCTGGCAGCGGGAATCAGGGCCTGACGGCCTCTCTGCCGGTCATCGTGTACGCTGAGGAACTAAAAGTGTCCGAGTAGCTGCTGTATCGTGCGTTGGTCATTTCCAATCTGGTGACCATTCACTTGAAGACCGACATCGGCTGCCTGTCTGCCTACTGCGGCGCCACCAGTGCGGGCTGTGGAGCCGGGGCCGGCATTACCTATCTTTATGGGGGCCGGTACTGCGAGATCGCCCACACCATCGTCAATGCCATTGCCATCGACTCCGGCATGATCTGCGACGGCGCCAAGGCCGGCTGTGCGGCCAAGATCGCCTCCACAGCGGAGGCGGGGCTGCTGGGGATGCAGATGCACGACAGCCAGTTCTATGGCGGCGACGGCATTGTGGAGAAGGGCGTGGAGAACACCATACGCAATGGGGACACCCTGGCCAGCGTCGGTATGCGGGAGACGGACCGCACGATCATTCACATCATGACCGGCGGAGCAGGGGAAAAGTAAACCCGGAAACGGCAACTGCACATGATAGACAAACACCCACTATGCAGGAAAATATCTGCATAGTGGGTGTTTTCATGCTGTGAAATGAAAATACGCGGTTTGAAAGCAGCTCAGATGGCCATGCAGGTTGCGTACACGTTGCGGTTGGTGGTCTGGATGGTGCCCGGCTTTTTGCAGTCGCCCACCATGTAGAACTGCTTGCCCGCACCGAAGAAGCCCAGCGCCTCATCGCTCTTGGCGCGCATTCCTACGCTCAGCACCACAGAGTCGGCGGCCAGCTCATGCTCACCTCCGGCATCGGTATAGGTGACGTGGTCGGCGGTGATCTCCTTGGCAGTGGCGTTCAGCACATAGTGGAAGCTGGGGATGGCCTCCCAGGCGGCCTGGAACATGGAACGGTAATGCATGAAGGTTGTGTCAGCGGCCAGCTCGTCCCGCATCTCCACCACAGTGACCTCCCGGCCCTGCTGGGCGAGGAACATACCGGTCTCCACGCCGACTTCGCCGCCGCCGATGATGACCACGTTGCGGCCGATCTTTTCGGAGTTCATAATGGCATCGGTGGCGATGGTGACGTTGGCACCGTCCGCACCGGGGATCCTGGGCACGACGGGCTCTGCGCCCACGGCGGCGATGACCACATCGTACTGATCCTCGATCATGTCCGGGGTGACGCGGGTATTCATGACTACCCGGATGTCCCGTTTGGCAACTTGGGCGATCAGATAGTCCTTGTACTCCTTCAGCGTCCACTTGAAGGGGATGTAGTCGGCGTGCTTGATGGCGCCGCCCAGCTTGTCGCTGGCCTCGAACAGAGTGACCTTGTGGCCGCGGTCACAGAGGTACATGGCCGCGCGCATACCGCCGGGGCCGCCGCCGATGATGGCGATGTCCTTCACGCCCTCAGGGGCGGAGTAGAGGTGGCGGTCAACGGCCTCAAAGCCGAACTTCGGGTTGACGGAGCAGACGGTGGTCATGATGTCGTGCTTGCCCCGGCCGTGGCACTTGTTGCACCGCAGGCAGGGAACGATGTCCTCCGCGCGGCCCTCCTGCACCAGTTCACCGTAGTTGGGGTTGGAGATCCAGGCCCGGGCCATGGCAACCAGATCCAGCTTGCCCTCGGCGATGGCCTGATCGGCTTCGGCGGGATCGAAAAAGCCACCCACATTGCTGACGAGGAAGTCCAGTCCGGCCTTCTTGATCTCAGCGGCCAGCTCCAGGAAGGGGGTGTGGCGCAGCTCGAAGGGGATGGGATGGTTGGGATCGGCCTCAGCGGAGCGTACCTGCACGATGTCCACATAGGGCTCGGCCTTCTTCAGAAATGCAAGCCCCTCTTCCATACCGTAGCCGCCCTCTGGCTCCACGGCGGAGAACTGGATCTCCACCAGCATATCGTTACCGACGGCTTTCTTGACCTCCTCCAGCATCATCAGCGGGAAGCGGCACCGGTTTTCAAAGCTGCCGCCGAACTCATCGGTGCGGTGGTTGGACAGAGGGGAGAGCAGCTGGCCGGGTACCTGGGCGCGGTAGGACATATGGATGGTCACCGCGTCAAAGCCGAGGTGCTTGTAGAAGGCGGCCTTCTGGCCGTAGCTCTTGGCAATTTTGACCAGATCTTCGGCGGGGATGTCGTCTCCGATGGTCTGGAACATCATAGAGGTGGCGCCGATACCGTGAAGATCCTTCGGGTTGGCGTCAATGATGGAATAGCTGCCGTCCTCATTCTGATAGCGGAACTTTTTCGTGGCGGAGAACAGACTGCCGCTGACCAGGCTGTTCTGGCCGTGCATGGCCTCGATCATCTCCACAATGTAGTTCTGACACTGGGCATCAAACATATCAAACTGGGGGAAGTGGGACATATCCAGCCAGTCCGGGAAGGTGGGGGAATCGGGATCATCCTCCATGGAACAGAAGGTGACAAAGGCCGCGCCGTTCTTGGAGCGGCCCAGAAAGTGGCCCATAATGGGGTCGGCGGGATAGCGCTCGGGGCCCTGGGAAAAGTGGGGCATGGAGTTGGAGGACTGCATCCGGTTCTTCAGGATGAACTTGCCGACTTTGATCGGCTTCAGTAGATGAGGATAGGGACTTAGCATCTTCAATTTCTCCTTTCAAATCACGGGCCGGCCGATCAGCCGGCATAACATTCTGCTCTTATTATATAATGGCCGGTCGGTGGAAAACAGGTGCCATTCCTGTACGAAAACTGTCCGATTTTGCACCAAGAGTTCAATAAAAATAAAAGCTGCATATCAGAATAGTACTCTGATATGCAGCTTCAGATCTTCTTTTTGTTGTGACTGCGCCGATAGCTGGCAGGAGAGCAGCCATAGATGGCTTTAAAACGGCGGTAGAAGAAGCTCTGGCACTCATAACCCACCGCCGCGGCGATGTCAGCCACCGGCAGCATGGTGGTCTCCAGCAGCTCAGCGGCTTTGTCGAAGCGCTTGTGCTGGAGCAGGGCGCTGAAGCTCTGACCGGTCAGGCGAAGGATGGTGCGGCTCAGGGTGGACTCCGAACAGCTGGTCAGCACGGCCAGCTCCCGGAGCGTAGCGGTGCGGTAATTGCTTTCAATGTATTTCTGCGCAGTCCGGCCCAGCGTCCGCGGTTCCTCCAGCGGCAGGCGGCTCAGGGTGGGTTCCACCTCCTTGTAGAGGTAAAACAGGATGGAACTCAGGCAGCTGCTGGCAATCCGGTCCCTGTCCGCATCCGTCCAGCCGCAGCCCGGTTCCTCCGGGTGGAGAAAATAGACCCGCAGCAGCACGTCAAAGAGCTTTTGAATGGGTAGGTGATCTGCAACTGAAAAGAGCAGGTACTGCCCGCCGCTGGAGTTTTTGCGGGGAATATCGGCGAGAAACAGGGAGAGCTCCGAAGTACCGCGGAAAATATCGCCGGTCATATCGAAGAAATAGGGGCTGACAGCCAGGTTGACTGCCAGTGTGTCCGGCGCGGAAGGGAGCACGCCGTGGCGGGTCAGTGGGCTGGTCAGCAGAATGCTGCCCGCGTCCAGCGGGATGGAGGTGTCCTCCACGACCTGTATCACCTGACCACGGAAGACCGCCATGATCTCCACATAGCTGCCCGTGTGGACGGGCACCTCCAGCTGGGGGTAATTGAGGCGGCAGTCTACCAGTGTTTTGTCCAGCTGCGGCTCGGTGAGCTTCATCGGCTGCTCCGGCATAAGACAGAGCAGCTGTTCCAGTCGATGGATCAGATCATTGTCCAGCAAGTGCACCACCTCCTTTCAACTGTCCTTGATTTTGCGGCCCCCAAAGGTGCTTACTTTTTCTCGTCCAGCAGCATGACGCCCTCAGGCGGGTTGTGGTCGATTGCGCCCACAATGCGGTGAGGTACATAGGGCTCCTCCAGATAGGCGATGTCCTCCGGCGTCAGCACCACGTTCAGTGCGGCGGCGGCATCGTCAAGGTACTGCGCCTTCGTCGCGCCGACGATGGGGGAGGCCACACCCTTGGCCCAGTGCCATGCCAGTGCGATCTCCTGCATTTTCACGCCATATTTCTCCGCGAGGGTATGGACCCGGGAGACAATGTGCATATCCTGCTCCTCGGTGCGGTCATACTTGCCCATGGCCACCCGGTCGGTCCTGCTGCGCAGTGTGTCGGTGTTCCAGGTCGGCCGGGTCAGATGACCCGCCGCCAGCGGGCTGTATGGCATCAGGCTCACGCCCATTTGATTACAGATGGGGATCAGCTCTCGCTCATCCTCCCGATAGAGCAGATTATAGTGGTTTTCCATGGCCTCAAACCGGGCCCAGCCGTGGCTCTGGGCACACAGCTGCATATTGTAAAATTGATAGCCATACATGGCGGAAGCGCCCAGTGCCCGGACCTTTCCCGCCTTTACAAGGTCGTTCAGGGCCTCCATCGTCTCCTCAATCGGCGTTTCATAGTCGAACCGGTGGATGATGTAGAGGTCAAGGTAGTCACTGTCCAGCCGCTTCAGTGTGCCGTCGATCTCCCGGTGGATCGCGGCCCGGGACAGTCTGCCCGGGTTAAAGTAGACCTTGGAAGCGATGACGACCTTGTCGCGGCTGACGTTTTTCTTCAGCGCATGCCCCAGGTATTCCTCACTGGTCCCGGCGGAGTAGCCATTGGCAGTGTCGAAAAAGTTGATCCCGAGGTCAAGCGCGTGCTTTGCCACGCCCTCCGTGGCCTGCGCGTCCAACGTCCAGTCGTGCATAGTGCCGGCTTTGCCGAAGCTCATGCAGCCCACACAGACCTTTGAGATTGAAATGTCGGTTTTTCCCAGCTTGGTATATTCCATGGCGCTCAGTCCTTTTATCCTGATATGATGCTTTTATTTTACCGTTACGGAGCGGGACTGTCTAATGCTCCTCGATCATCATGCGCTATGCCCCCGATGTATTTCTTTGCAAAGTCAATGAAGGCCGCGGCGGCGGGGGAGAAGAACTGCTCCTTTTTCCAGGCAAGTGCCGTCGTGCTCTCCATTGCGGGGGCGAAAGGGATGAAGCGCAGACCGTCATAGCGGCAGTTCAGCCGAATGGCGAGTACCACACCGATATTGCTCTGGCCCAGCAGGGCTTCGTTGTAGAGCAGGTTGCCCTTGGCAATCACGTCCACCTGACTGAGATAGGAGCCGAGCCATTTGCCGATATTGCTCTCCACCATGTTGTTGACAGAGGAGATGAGCGGCCGGCCGGACAGATCCTGCGGCGTGATGGTTTCTTTGGCGGCGAGCGGAGAGTCGTCCCGCACCAGCACGCCCCACTCCTCTTTGACTGGCATGGAGATGAATTCATATTTGCGGATGTCGATGGGCTCTGACATGAGCCCCATATCCAGCAGGCCACGTTCGATATTGTCGCTGATGCTTCCTGCGTTGCCGCTGAACACCTCATAGCGGATCCGGGGGTATTTTTTATGGAATGCGGCAATGCAGTCGGTCAGGATGCGGGTGGACAAAAACTCGCCGCTGCCGATCGTGACAGTGCCATCCAGCTTTTCCTCCTGATAGAGAAAGTCACGTTTTGTTTTCTCTGCAAGGGACAAAATCTCCTGTGCCCGCCGCTTCAGGAGCATTCCGTCCTCCGTCAGCACAATGCTGTGGTTGCTGCGCTTGAACAGCTTGACGCCCAGCTCTTTTTCCAGATCTGCGATCTGGCGGGACAGCGTCGGCTGGGTGACGTGAAGCTGTTCCGCCGCTCGGGTGAAGTTTTCTTCCCGGGCGATGACAAGAAAGTAGTTCAGCACGCGAAGTTCCATTGCAATCCCCTCCGAAAAAATTATAGCAATGCCGTGTGCAGAAATCAATATATCTGTTGGCAAGAAATACGGAATGATTATAACATGACAAGGATCGTCTGGGTCAAGCTCAAAATTTGTGATCCTGCCATGAGAGTGCGTTTGCCCGGCGCGGAAATTTGTGCCGAATGCCGGGTTGACTTCTCGTTGTATCCTGATAGAATGATGACAATACATGTCAAGACACATATCAAGTTTTATGAGCGAAAATGGGAGGAATCTACATGGAAAAATTCAAGGCGTTTCTGAAACGCAAGGACATTGAGATCTCCGCCCGGCGCTACGGCATCGACGCACTGGGCGCTATGGCGCAGGGCCTGTTCTGCTCACTTCTGATCGGCACCATCATCAATACGATCGGTCAGCAGTTCGGCATTGAGTACCTGACTACCATCGGCGGCTATGCGACTGCTATGTCCGGCCCGGCCATGGCGGTGGCCATCGGCTATGCACTGAAATGCCCGCCGCTGGTGCTGTTTTCCCTGATCGCCGTCGGCTCCTCTGCCAACGGGCTGGGCGGTGCGGGCGGCCCTCTGGCCGTGCTGGTCATCGCCATCATCGCAGCTGAGTTCGGCAAGGCGGTGAGCAAGGAGACCAAGGTGGATATTCTGGTCACCCCCGCCGTCACCATTTTTGTCGGTGTGGTGCTCTCCACTCTGATCGCACCGCCCATCGGCGCGGCCGCCAGCGCTGTGGGCAAGATCATCATGTGGGCCACCGAGCTTCAGCCCCTGCTGATGGGCATTCTGGTGTCCGTGGTCGTGGGCGTTGCCCTGACCCTGCCCATCTCCTCCGCCGCCATCTGCGCGGCGCTGGGCCTGACCGGCCTTGCCGGCGGCGCCGCCGTGGCGGGCTGCTGCGCCCAGATGGTGGGCTTCGCCGTCATGTCCTTCAAGGAGAACCGCTGGGGCGGCCTTGTGAGTCAGGGAATCGGCACCTCCATGCTCCAGATGGGCAACATTGTCCGCAATCCCCGCATCTGGATCGCGCCGACCCTGACCAGTGCCATCACCGGACCCGTCGCCACCTGCATTTTCAAGCTCCAGATGAACGGCGCGCCGGTGTCCTCCGGCATGGGCACCTGCGGCCTGGTGGGCCAGATCGGCGTTTGCACCGGCTGGGTAAATGATGTGGCATCCGGTGCCAAGAGCGCTATCACCGCCTTCGACTGGATCGGTCTGGTGTTGATCTGCTTTATTCTGCCCGCTGTGCTGACTTATATTTTCGGCCAGATCGAGCGCAAGCTGGGCTGGATCAAGGAAGGCGACCTCAAGCTGGATTGAGCCGGATTCCCGTGCTCTTTTGCCCGAAGGGCAAAAGAGCTGGTTTCACAGAATTCCACCCACCGCAGTGGGTGGAACAAATTGCAATTAAGAAAAGAGACGGAACTCACTTCCGTCTCTTTTCACTTCTCGCCGCTCTGAGGCCGACAATTCGCGCAGCGAATCGAGGCACCTGAGCGGCGCATACCTCTCGCAGAAACGGGCGGGCACCTGCTGTGCAGGTGCCCGCCCGTTTCGAGAATTTCCTTACATGTCGATGCGGCCAAAATAGGTGTCGTTGATGACGTAGTAGGCGGCACTGTCCTCCGGCTTCAGATAGATGCGGCAGGACATGACGGCGGTGCGCTTGTGCTCATCCTTGAAGGATGCCTTGGCCTGATTGGCCAGTTCCTCCATGTCGATCTCCTTGCCGGCAAACTGAACGTAATACTCCGGCTTCTTGGGAGTGACCTTCTTGGTGGTCTCCACAACGGCCTGAGCGGCCTCAGAACCGGCTTTGACGGCCTTCTTGACGGTGGGGGCGGCGGCCTTCCTGGCCTTGCGCACAACGGGCTTTGCGGCGTCTGCCACAACAGCGGCGGCATCGCCGATCATATCGGTAGCCTTTTCGGTGGCCTTCTTCATGCCCTCAAGAATCTCTTCGCTGGTTTTCTTTACCATAATGCTGGCTCCTTTCCACTTCCTATGTGATATAGTGATACAGTACAGATGGGTATCAGATGGACATCATGCGGCACTTGTCGAGCAGATCGAAATCCAGGCTCTTTTCGCATTGTAGTCCTTCTTCGATGTCGATATCAACGATTTTGTTGTCCTTCATCACGATAATGCGCTGGGTCTTGCCCTCCATCAGAGCGGTAACGGCGGCGCAGCCCATCTTTGTGGCCATGACGCGGTCCTGAGAGGAGGGGGAGCCGCCGCGCTGGACGTGGCCCAGAATGGTGATACGGGTGTCCACGCCGGTTTCCTCCACGATCTTGTCAGCCACCTGCTGGCAGGACATGGGGTAGCCCTCTGCCACGATGATGATGTGGTGGTTGCGCCCGTTGATGCGGCCCCGGCGCACCTTGTCGATGACGGTGGTCTCAAAGTCGGAGGGGCGCTCAGGCACCAGAATGGCCGCCGCGCCGACGCTGGCACCGACGGCAAGCGCAAGATGGCCGTGGTGGCGGCCCATGACCTCGACCACGGAGCAGCGGGCGTGGGACTGCATGGTGTCGCGCAGCTTATCAATGGCATTGATGGCCGTGTTGCAGGCGGTGTCAAAGCCGATGGTGTAGTCAGTGCAGGAAATATCGTTATCAATGGTGCCGGTGACGCAGACACAGGGCACGCCCAGCCGGGACAGCTCCTGTGCGCCGCGGAACGTGCCGTCACCGCCGCAGCAGATCAGGCCGTCAATGCCAAGAAAACGGCAGTTGTCCGCCGCGCGCTGGCGGTACTCCGGGTCAAACATCTCCTGGCAGCGGGCGGTATAAAGCATGGTGCCGCCCTTCATGAGCAGACCGTCTACATCGCGGGCCGTCAGCACGCGGAAATCGTTGCCGATCAGTCCGGCGTAGCCGTGGAGAATGCCGAGCACTTCAATGCCGTTGGCAATGCTCATGCGGGTAACGGCGCGGATGACCGCGTTCATGCCGGGGGCATCGCCGCCGCTGGTCAGGATGCCGATGCGGCGGATCATCTTCTTTTCTTCAGCCATAGGAAAAACCTCCTGATTATTGAAGAATCTTACTTATTATATGGCCTTATATGGCCATTCTAACCCAGCTTTCATGAAAATTCAATACTTGGAAGGCTCTGGAGAGAAGATCCTTGTGCATTTCGTTGAAACGGACAGAGGAGGCCGCATAAAGCGGCCTCCTCTTTGGCTAAAATTGACTTAACGAAAAGTGGTTTTTGTTAGAAGCTTCAATGGTTTCTACCGTTTTGGCCGGCGAAAAATTCGAAAATCATTCATACCGCAGGGCATCAATAGGATTCAGATTTGCGGCCTTGACCGAGGGGACGAGACCGAAGATAATACCCACAACCATGGAGAATACCACGGCTACCAGAATGGCCGGTGTGCTGATGGCCACGGGCACCGCGGCGATCATGGAAATGACCCGGGCCAGGATGATACCGGCGATGGTGCCCAGCAGTCCGCCGATGCTGCTCAGCATGGCGGCCTCAGTCAAAAATTGGCCGAGAATGGTGCGGCGCCGGGCGCCGAGTGCCTTCTTGAGGCCGATCTCCCGGGTGCGCTCGGTGACGGATACCAGCATGATGTTCATAACACCGATGCCGCCCACCAGCAGGGAGATGGAGGCGATGCCGATGAGCATGGTGTTGGTGGAGGAGCTGAGCTGCTGGAGCTGGCTGGCCTCGTCGGCCAGATCCTTGCTCTGGTACTGCACTTCCTCGCCATCCATGGTGACGTTGGTGAGATAGCCGTTGAGCAGATCGGCGGTCTGTTTGCCCGCCTGGGTCATGTCGTCGGTGCTGGCGGCGCGGATGAGCACGGACTGGGGCTCGTCATACTGGAACACCACCGGCCACATCTGGTCGGGCAGATACACCTTGCCGTTGGAGCTCTGATTGTAGGTATAGTAATCCTGCATGGAATTGATGACCGGCTCAAACTGACTTTTCTGGCTGACCACGCCGATCACGGTGAAGGGTTGGCCCATCACGTCCAGGACGGCACCGATGGGGTCGTCACCATTGAAGGCGTCGGCGATGGTCTCGTCGATCAGGCAGACATTCTTGCTCTGGGTCAGGTCGGCATTGGAGAAGCCGCGGCCCTTGGTGACCTGCAGTCCCGCAGAGGCAATGTAATCGCTGTCCACGCCGTAAACGGAGCCGCTCAGGCTGTTGTTCAGGTAGAACAGGCTGTCGCAGTAATCGCGGCTGTGGAAGAAGCTGGCCTGCTCCACGCCGTCCAGTGCAAGCACCTTCTCCTTGATGGAGTCGTCAAAGGTGGGCACGCCCTCCGGGGGAGTAGAATAGCTGAAATCGGCAGGGTAGTTGTTCTGATAGAGCTGGACCGTCACCGTATTGGTGCCGGAACCGATCAGATTGTTCTTGATCTGCTCATTGGTGCCCTTGATGGTGGACACGATGGCGATGATGGCGGCGATGCCGATGATGATGCCCAGCATCGTCAAAAAGGAGCGCATCTTGTGCGACCAGATGCCTTTCAGGGAAAGGCGGATATTTTCTAACATACTGTTTCGCCCTCCCTTACATACTCGGATAATCGGCGTCAATGACCGGTGCGCCTTCTTTGACAGTTTTGCCGTAGGGGAAGGCGATGCGGTCGTCCAGCGTCAGCCCGCCCCGGATCTCCACCATGGAGCCCCAGACCGTCTTGCCGGTGGCGATATACTGCTTTTCCAGCTTGTTCTGGTCATTGGCTTTCATCACATAGCTGCCCTGTTCGTCCTTACGGACATACATCAGCTCCAGATAGCTGCCGCCGTCGGACGAGCCGTCGTCCATCAGGGTGACTTCGCAGTATTCGCCCACGGTCATCTGCACGTCGGGATCATCCACCGTGGCGTAGACCGGGTAGTAGGAGTTGTTGGGGTTGTCATTGCCCCAGCCAAAGCTGCCGTCTACCGGGGAGGTGCCGATTTCAGTCACGGTGGCGGTAGTGGAGGTGCCGGACTCATAGGTGTTCACATTGAGAGTGTCGCCCACGGCCACGGTGTTCAGGCTCAGCTCGCCCACATAGGCGGTGACAGTGAAGTTTTCACTGCCTTTGACCGTGAGGAGCGTGTCTCCGGCGGCCAGCGAGGAGGCGTCTTTCACTTCGGTGACGACGCCGTCAATGGCGGCCAGCACCTCACCGTGGTCACTGACCAGCTGATCCTGCTGATAGGTGATCTGGGCGGATTTCAGGTCGAGCTGATAACCGGCCAACTGCTGCTGGGCCTGCTGGACCATGTCGGCCAGCTCCTTTTTTGAGTACATATAGTTCTCGGAGCCGTCCGGCGTGTAGCCATCCTCATACACGGTCTCATAGCGCTCATACGGTACGGGGGTGCAGGAGGTGAACTGGCCGTAAGCCGGATGGGGAACGGAGAAGTCAACACTCACGCCGTCGCCGGTGAAGCTCAGGCCATCGCCCAGCGTCCAGTCGGAGAAGGAGAGCGCCGTGGGAGCGGCGGCATCTTCGCCGGCGGGTTCTGCGTCATCCCCAGGCTCATCGTCCGCGCCGGGAGCGGCGGGGGAGAGCATACTGCCGTCCACATACCAGCTGCCATAGAGCGTATCGTCTTCATAGAGCTGGAACTCGGCTCCGGCCTGCTTCTGGGCCAGCAGTTCCAGAAATGCGGCGGTGACAACGGTCTCGCCGGTGCAGAGGTAGGTCTGCCCGTCTCCGGCGTAGTCACCGGCGTCAATGCGGCCGCGGATGGCCAGCTCCCCGTGGTCGATGACCTTTTCCGTGGGCTGGGGGGCATCCTCAGAGGGCTTCAGAGTCTGATATTTGCTGATGTCCCGGTTGGCCTGTGCGATCTGGGATTCCAGCAGTGCGATGCGGGCCTGGTCAGATTGCAGGGCGAGTTGGTAGGAAGTGGTGTCGTACACCATCAGCACATCGCCCACATGGACGGTGTCGCCCTCGCTGACGTTGATGGACTCAATGAGACTGTCCTTCAGCGGCACGCTCTGCACCTTGCCGGTGGAGACGTTGCCGGTGAGCTGGGTGCTGTCGCCCCAGTAGCTGCTGGTCAGATTGCTGACGGGATAGACCTCCACGGACTTAGCGTTTTTGCTGCGCCAGAATACAATGCCGCCCACGATCAGGGTGATGACGAGGATACAGCAGATAACGGAGATCACGATCTTGCGTGCTTTCTTCATACCGGGGCACCTCCCTTGTGGTCAGAGAGCCGGCCGTCCCGGATCAGCAGCTGGCGGTGGGCGTGGTTGGCAATCTCCTGCTCGTGGGTGATCATGACGATGGTGACGCCCTCCTCGTTGAGCTGACGGAACAGCTCCATGACCTGCTCGCCGGAGGCGGTGTCCAGTGCGCCGGTGGGCTCGTCGGCCAGCAGCAGACTGGGCTTCATGACCATGGCCCGTGCGATGGCCACCCGCTGCTTCTGGCCGCCGGAGAGCTGGGTGGGCTTGAAGTGGATGCGGTCGCCCAGTCCGACCCGTTCCAGCGCCTTGCGGGCGCGCTCTATGCGCTCCCGGCGGTGTATACCAGCGTAGAGCATAGGCAGGGCTACATTGTCCAGCGCCGACTCCCGGGGGAGCAGGTTGAAGTTCTGAAACACAAAGCCGATGGTGCGGTTGCGCAGAGCGGACAGTTCCGCGTCCGTCTTGCCGGCGATGTTCTCGCCATTCAGAATATAGGTGCCGGAGGTGGGCACGTCCAGACAGCCGATGATGTTCATCAGCGTGGACTTGCCGGAGCCGGAGGGGCCCATGATGGCCACATATTCTCCGGCCTCCACCTGAAGGCTGATGTCAAAGAGCACCGGCACCTCCAGCTTGCCTTCGCCGTAGCTCTTGTTGATGTTCTGAAGGTCCAGGATCATAGCTGTACCCTCCTTATCCGACTGCGGTGTCTTCACCGCCAATCGGCGCGGCGTCGGCGGAGTCGACGACACTGCTGCCCACGCCGGTCCCGCCGTCCACACCAAAACCTTCATCCATACCTGCGCCGTTATCCATCCCCATGCTTTCATCCATCATGCCTTCGTCCATGCCGCCCATTTCGGAGTCGTCAAAGACGTATTCGGTGGTGGTAGCGGCACCAGCGGCGCAGTCGGTGTCCGGCCAGGCCAGATAGTCGCTGTTGGCCAGACCGGAGACGATCTGATACTCGTCCAGATCGCTGTCATATTCGCCCAGCTCCACGCTGCGCTTTTCCAGCTTGGCGCCGGCCTCTTTAGCGGCCCAGACGTAGGCACTGCCGTTGTCCTCCTGCACGATCCAGCCGCTGTTCAGCCAGATGCCGTCCTTTACCGCGGCCTGACCGTAGTCCGGCTCAATGGTGACGTGCTGGCCCAGCATCAGGCCGTCAATGCTGTCCAGATTCACATAGAAGGCATACTTGGAGGCGCGGTTGTCGGAGGAGTCGTAGTAGACGTTGCTGTCCGTGGATGCCTGGGTATCGATGGCGGAGATGGTGCCGGTCCAGTACTGGGACTGATCCACCCGGGAGCGGACGATGACGGGCATATCCTGATAAATGCCCTGAATGTTCTGCTCACTGATCTTGCCCTTGACCCGCAGGTCGCCGTTGGCGAGGATCTCAATGTAGGTGTTGCTCTGGGAGCCGTCGGAATTGGTCAGGCCGCCGGAGAGCAGAAGATCGAGATCGGCGATGGACTCCACGGTGCCGTCCATGCCGGCAGTCACAGTGGCACTGTCGATGGAGGCCTTCAGCTTGTCGATCTCTGCCTGCTTGGACTTGACGTTGTACTCCGTCTGGGCGATCTCGGCCTGAAGGTCCTGGATCTGGGCGGAATAGCTGGGCTTATCCGCGCTGGAGGCGGACTTCATATCCTTTTCCAGCTGGGTGATCTGGCTCTGATCGTTGGAGATGGTGGTGTTCATCTTTTCAATCTCCAGCTCTGCCTGCTGGATCTGCAGGTCGATGCTCTGGGTGTCATAGGTAAAGAGCGGGGTGCCCTTCGTCACCTGCTGCCCCTCCTGCACCAGCAGCTCTTTCAGCGTTTTGCTGGTGTCAAATTCCACCTTTTCCGTTTTCTGGGTCTCCACCACGCCGCTGTAACGGTTGGCAAGACCGGTGGATGCGGCGTTGACGTCGTTGACGCTCTGGACGAACACTCCGCCGGTGGTGCCGGAGGAGCGGCCGTGGAACAGCCAGACGAGCAGTCCGGCTGCAGCCAGAGCGATGACGATCACAACGACCAGTACGATCTTTTTCTTGCGAGTCATAGTTATCACCTCTGATTTATAATGATAAGTCCGCAATTTTACAGCTTCATCATACCATACGAAAGCCCGGAAAAGTATTAAGAACGCCTTAAAAACTCTTTGCAAATCCTTACAAATTTGTGCAGTTTGTGCCGGGCTCGACCGCCCATGCGTGTTTCAGCATTTCCAGCTCATCCATGCGGATGCAGTTTGGAAAGCTGCCTTCGGCCACGCCAAGCACACATTGGTCATAGTCCATCCAGACAGCGCGATCCACTTCCTCTTTCTGGAGCGTCAGCGCCTCCGGCTCCACATCCCGCCAGAGCGCATAGACCCGGCTGACCTGATTGTCGTGGAAGGGCCTGCCGTGAAACACGGACTCATACTCAAACCGCCGCACGCCGCAGAGGATCAGCTCCTCTGGCCGGGCCTGAAGTCCCAGCTCCTCCCGCAGTTCCCGCAGGGCGGAGGGGATAAAGTCCACTCCAGCGGGAATATGGCCGGCGGAGGAGATGTCATAGCAGCCGGGATAGGAGTCCTTTTCCATGCTGCGCTTCTGCAGCAGCACCTGTACCCGGCCCTCTCTCTGGCGCAGCAGCCAGAGATGGGCGGTGCGGTGGCGGATGCCCTTACGATGGGCGGTCTCCCGGTCAATGACGGCACCGGTGGGGGTGCCGTTCTCATCTACAATATCCAAAAGTTCCATAAATTTCTCCTACTTTCTGCAACTTGAAATGTGAAAATAAACGAAAAAAGCTGATAATTGAATTATAACATTCCCTGAAAGAAATGAATAGTGAATTTCTTGGGATTTTCATGAAATTAGACGAAATCTGCGAAAATCTGAATTGATTTTTTTCCTTGGCTCTGTTACACTAATTTTAGTTAAAAAAGCGCCACGGAGACAAACAGGATACCCTTTGCCCCCATGGCGCGCTTTTTTCGGACCAAAGGAAAGGATGGTAATACCAATGGCTATCGAACGTACTTACGAAGCCGGCTGGCGTGTTGGCACCTATGAGGCATATAAAGAGCGTCTGCTGAACATGAAGCCCAACGTGTATCTGCACGGCAAGAAGGTCGACCGCTCCAACGGCGTTGAGGGCGAGGGCCGCGATCTGGCTGACTGGATCGTCGGCGGCACCTATGTTATGGGCAAGTGCTATGAGACCGCCAACGATCCCCGTTATGAGGACGTCTGCGTGGCTAAGAGCCATATCACCGGCCACTATATCAACCGCTCCACCCACATTCACCACTCCGTGGATGACCTGCTGAAGAAGCAGCTGATGACCCGTCTGATCTGTCATCGTGTCGGCGGCTGCATGCAGCGCTGCATGGGCTCCGATGCTCTGAACGCGATCTTCTCCGTGGCCTATGACTGCGACAAGGCCTGCGGCACCCAGTATTTTGAGCGCCTGAACAAGTACATCGAGTACTGTCAGGAGAACGATCTGGTGTGCAACTGCGCCCAGACCGACGTGAAGGGCTCCCGTAACCCCAAGTATAAGCGCGCTCATATGCAGCCCGACCCCGATCAGTTCGTGCACGTCGTCGAGATGAACGTGGACGGCATCGGCATTGACGGCAAGCCCTGCAAGGGCATCATCGTCCGCGGCGCCAAGATCTGCAACTCCTGCGCTCCTTACGTGGACGAGATCATCGCTCTGCCCACCAAGTTCATGGATTCCGAGGACCGTGACTATGCGGTGGCCTTTGCTCTGCCCGC
>ERZ808240.2842-NODE-2842-length-18000-cov-55.481025_pt1 | contig 18000 bp, 14 predicted proteins | sample MGYA00521084_ERZ808240 | MGnify/ENA primary metagenome ERZ808240 (study PRJEB31516, sample SAMN03275571) | gut metagenome | biome: mammalia-associated habitat; material: feces | host: Papio cynocephalus | place: Kenya | collected 2012-08-06 ... | reverse complement strand
GGGTGATTCCGTCCTTGATGAGTCCGAACACGAAGCCAGCGTTGAAGTTATCGCCTGCGCCGATAGTGCTCACGGTCTTCATCTTCTCTGAAGGATAGCTCTTGGCGAAGCCATTCTCGGCACGAACCTCTACAGGCTCAGCGCCCTGGGTGCAGATAAACTTCTTGCAGTAGAAGCTAATCTCGGCATTATACACCTTATCGGCCTCTGGTTTCTTGTAGAGGATGCCGAAGTCCTCGTGGCTTCCACGCACGAAGTCGGCATACTCCAGGTTCTCTATCAAGTTAGGCGTAATCTTCATGATTTCGTTCTGATGAGAGGCACGGAAGTTCACGTCGTAATAGATGATGGCACCATGCTCCTTGGCATACTCCAGGAATCCCGCCACCTGGGGGCGAACCACTGGGTTGAGGGCAAAGAAGGAGCCAAAGAGCACGATGTCGTTCGGTTGGATGTCGGGAGTGGAGAACTCCAGTTGGTCGTGTGGATGATCCTTGTAGAAGATGTAGTCGGCATTGTTCTGCTCGTCGAGGAAAGCCAACGAGATAGGCGACTTCGACTCTGGGAAGATGCTCACGTCGTCGGCATTCACCCCATTGTCTCTCAAGAACTGAATTACATATTCGCCGATGCGGTCATTGCCCGCCTCGCTGATGAACGAGCAGTTCACTCCCGATCGCCCCAACGAGATGAGGGCGTTGAACGATGAGCCACCTGGCACAGCCTCTATCGGCTTGCCGTTCTTGAAGATGATGTCGAGAACGGTCTCTCCTATTCCTATTACTTTGCGCATTGTATTTTTGTATCTTTGACTTTTATTTTCTTCTCTACTTATTATTATGGGAGCAAAGATAAACCTTTTTGTCGATAAATCAAAATAATTAGCCTAATATTTTGGATAAATTACATTTTCGATGTAACTTTGCAGGCGAATTGAACACAATGATGAAATACAATACTTATACTTTAAAGAACGGACTCCGCATCATCCACCTGCCATCGGACAGCAAGGTGGTGTATTGCGGCTATCAGATTAACGCTGGCACCCGAGACGAGGAGCCGGGCGAAGAGGGACTGGCCCACTTCTGCGAGCACGTCACCTTCAAGGGCACCGAGCGACGCAAGGCTTGGCACATTCTCAACTGCCTGGAGAGCGTGGGAGGCGACCTCAACGCCTACACCAACAAGGAGGGCACTGTGTATTATGCCGCCATCCTCAAGGAGCACATCGCCCGTGCCGTGGATTTGCTCTCCGACATCGTGTTCCACTCGGTCTATCCGCAAGCGGAAATCGACAAGGAGGTGGAGGTGATTTGCGATGAAATCGAGAGTTACAACGACTCGCCAGCCGAACTGATATACGATGAATTCGAGAATATTCTCTTCAAGGGCACGCCGCTGGGACATAATATCCTGGGCACCACCCAACAGGTGAGAGCCTTCAAGACGGAGGATGCCCTGAGGTTTACCAAGAAGCTCTATCGACCCGACAATGCGATATTCTTCGCCTACGGCGGCATCGACTTCAAGCGACTGGTAAAACTCTTGGAAAAAGCATCGGCGGATTGCAAATCCGCCGAAACGCCTACGGATTCAGCTGTGTCATCTGTGAAATCTGTGGGACTTAAAAATAATTCACCTGTGGGCGACATCGAGGGCCAGACCATCGTGATGGAGAAGAACACGCATCAGGCGCATGTGATGATTGGCACTCGTGCCTACGATGTACACGACGACCGGCGAATGCCGCTCTATCTGCTCAACAACATCCTGGGCGGTCCGGGCATGAACGCCAAGCTCAACCTCGCCCTCAGAGAGCACAACGGACTGGTCTATACCGTGGAGAGCACGATGGTGGCTTATGGCGACACAGGCTCTTGGAGCATCTACTTTGGATGCGACGAGCATGACGTGAAACGATGCCTGCGACTGGTGCGCCGCGAACTAGATAAGTTGATGGAGAAACCCCTGAGCGAGGCGCAATTAAGAGCCGCCAAGAAGCAGATAAAGGGCCAGATTGGTGTGGCTTGCGACAACCGAGAGAACTTCGCCCTCGACTTCGGCAAGAGCTTCCTGCACTATGGCTGGGAGAAAAATGTTGATAGGCTCTACGAGCAGGTAGATGAAATCACCAGCGAGCAGATGCTAGCCGTGGCGAAGGAGCTTTTCAACAAAGATAGGCTTACCACGCTGATTTTCAAATAAGGAAGTATAAGAATTCGAACTGTTAACTGTTGACTCTGTTAACGGTTCGTTTTCGTTTGGACATTCCCGAACCTCGTTCTCACACTGATAGGAAACAAGATTCCAAGAAATCTAAACGCCTCGTTTTCACACAGATACAGAACAAAGGGGAACGAAAAAGAAACGAAAAAAGGGCACAAAAAAAAGGAGCCTCAACAGCTCCCATCCATCGTCAGGAAAGCCCATTTGGCTCTCCATCTTTTACTCGGAAGCCCCATTGGCTTCCTACTGCGTTAAAAACTCGGAGTCTTCAAATGTCATTCGACTCCATTCTAAAACTAACTAATAACCTAAAAACCTTTTGCAGTGCGGCTTATTAAGCCAACTTGTTGCTTATTGCACCAACCTCAGCTACCATAGCTACAACCACTGCGAAAATCATTCCTAATACTAACATAATCTTTTCCTTTCTCTAATCATTAATTTTGATTCAGCTCCTGCGAGGGAGCATCCTCAAGTTATCCTTTTAAATCTTTACCTTTAATTTCTTTGCCTCTTGCGAGGCTTTCTTTGCTTTCTCTATAGCGAGTAGCTTACTTGCAGCTGTTGATGCCGAGGTTCATACCTGCACATGCGATTGCTGCGAATGCTACTACTGCTACTGTCATAATCCCGAATGTCATCATAATCTTTTTCCTTTCTCTGTTTTTAATACCTAATCAATCTTTCCAGGTCATTTCCGACCTTGTCTTTCGTGTCCTGAATCAATCTCTCAAGTTATCCCTTTTACTAATCTTTTATCCTTCTTTCTTCTTTTCGAGTGCAAAGGTAATGCCTTTTGTGTGCGCACACAAATATTTTAGGCATTTTCTTTCGAATATCGCTGATTTCTTGATTTTGGTCAAGAAGAGACGGAAAAGAACTGCCAAAATCGCCTCTTTATGAGACATCTTGGCAGTTCCCTTGACACTTGATGCACTAAAACAGTGCATCAAGCTTGACACCATATGTCCTAAAACAGGACATCACACTTTCAAGCCGCCACGCCTGGCGTGCCATAATGACCATATTTGGCGATGAAGCGCTCGGTCTTCGAATAGGTGCCATCCATGTTCTTCACGATGTGCCCACGCTTCACCCACATGGAGAGCAAGCTCGCCAAGCGGCCCTTCTTGCCATGAATCAGGTACACCTGCTCTATCTCCACCGCCGTGAAGGTGTCGGGCACGAACACCAAGAGGTTGCTAGGGCCTGCATGGCACACGTTGCGATGGTCGCCATCTATCGCCTCCTGCATCTGGTTGCCGAAGAAGCGCATCTTGCACCACAGGTCGTACATCACGCTCCACTTGACGAAGTCGTCCATCGACTTCTCCCACTTCTCGCCATTGGCCAGATAGAGCACCATCGCGCGACGATAGCCGTTGGCCAAGGCACGCTTGGCAAACTCGGCGTAGGCCTTGTTGTCGGCAAGCTGGGCGGTCTCCATGATGTCTGCCTCCAGGCGCTCAGCCAGCTGGCGAGCCTTCCTGCAATCTACGAAGCCATAAGCACCATTCAGACGCTGGATATACTCGTGGAGCTGCGACTTAAACTCGGCGTCGTACTCGCCCACCACTGGGCGTGGCGCAAAGTCGGGACGAATGATGGTGGAGAGCGACAGGCGGCTCACGGCTCCATCGGCCACCTCACGAAGCGAGAAAAACTTCTGGGTGACGGCGATGGTGGAGCTGGCGTTCCAGTTGAAGCGGGTCTTCACTCGGGCGGTGACGCTCTTGGTGCCCACGCGCTCCTGGCCGTCCTCCGAGTTGTCCCAGCAGAGACGGATGAGCTGGCTAGGGTCGTTGAACTTCTTGAGCATGTCCACCTCGTCCATCTTGCAGTAGAGGTAGGCGTTGCCAGCCTTCTGGGCGTCGTCGAGACGCTGGATGTAAGCGGCACGGGTGAGGTCGGGCGATACGATGCGGATGCAGATGCCCTCGGGGCGCACAGGCTTCTTCTTGTTGTCGCCCATGGTGTTGACCTCGTCCTTCCAGTCTTGCTCCTTCTGGCGGTTCACCTCGTCCTGCTGAGCCAAGTCTTGGATGATGCAGTCGATAGGTCCGTTGACGAGCGATTTGCCCGAAGACATAGGAGCCACCAACAGGTTCATCATCGCCGCCTCGTGCAGCTGATTGTCGATGTATCGGAAGTTCACGCCCTTGAGATGGGCGGCAAGCGGAGGGAACACAGCCATCGCCACGGCTGGTTTGAAGTCGGCAGGCACCTTGCTGGTGAGCAGCTTGATGAGCTTAGGCAGGCGGGCAGGCATCTGGGGAGGCACGTCGGCGTAGATGCCCGCCTTCTCGGTGGCTTGCTGGGCGATGAATCGCTTGCGAGCCATCTCTATGGCTTGCTTTACCAACTGGGGCATCTGTGGCGACTGAGCCACCTTGCAAGCGCTCTCCACGGTAGGGAAAGCCTTGCTCTCATCCTCGCCGAAAATCAAGATGACCTGCTTGATCCACTCCGCTTCGCTATCGCAGATGTAGCGCAGCAGGCAAGCCTCACGATAGATGAAGTTGTTGCGGTTGCCTTGGGCTGGTGCTCCGCCCATCAGCTCCACCAGGGCCTTGACGATTTCCTCGTATGGCACGCCCTCGTAGGTCTGATCGTATTGCTTCTGCTGGGCAGCCCTGCGCGCCTTCTCCTCCTCGGTTTCGATTGGCTCGAAATCGACGGTTGGAGTCCCCTTGCTATTCAAGTCGAGCGGACGGCCGTCGATGTCGAGGCCTCTCTTGCGATAAGCCTCACGACGCTCTGCGATTTCCTCATCGCTCAGGCGCTTGTACCAGTCGTCGGCAGTATAGATTTGGCTGGCGTGGTCGGTGATGAAGATGATGCGCTCGGGGGTGATGCAGCTAGGGTCTTCGGTGGCGAGGATGAGCTTGCAGAACTGGCTCTGCGCCTCGGCGATGGTCATTCCCACGGGGATGCGGATGTCGATGTGCGCCTTGTTGCGAGCCGAGCGTTCGATGTGCAGCACCTTGCCTCTCCAGAGCTCGATGTCCTCGGGCTTGAACATTTTATCGCGGAAGAGGACTTCCATATCCCCATCGTTGAAGCCATTCAGAAGCAGGGCTCTCTTCACAGCCACCTCCACCTCGTCGGGGTTGTCGATGTCTACGGTGGTCTGGAAGGTGAAAGCCTCGGCATCTATCGCCTTCTGGGCACGATGGTCGTCCTGGAAGTGGAAATAGTGAGGCGAGCGGAACGGGAGCTGCTTCTTCAAGCCCTCGACTTGTTTGGCGAGTTGCTTGTAGGCGTCAGTCTGCTTGATGGCCTGCATCTTTATGAAGAGGTCATTCTCGTCCTCGCCCTCCTTCTGCTCTACCACGAGCATGAGGTTCTGCTTCTGGGTGAGGTCACGAATCTGCCCCACGAGCTGGGCAAGCCAAGGTTGCTTGGTCAGTTCGGTGTAGTAGTCGAGGAGATAGGTTGAAATCTGCCCCTTGTTGCCGTTGCGGTTGCTGTTCATGGCGATGAGACGGCTGCTCATCTGCTTGCACTGGTCGTAAGATAATTTCTTTTCCATAATTTTAAAGTTTTAAGTGTTTTACAATAATCGTTTTTAGCGATCAATCTAGCATAAGACTAAATCGGCCGCAAAGATAACACGATTTTTTCCAACTTCCAAGTTTTGGCTTGCAGAGTTATGTTAAACGGGATTAACACTTTAAAATAACCGTATGTCTTATTGATTATCGAACCGACAAAACATTGCAAAGTTTGAAAAACGTCAACAGAGTTAACAGTTAACAGTTCTTATTTCGATGGTCTCCCCCTCCTGCGTACCTTATTATATAATAATATATATATATTTCTTTTATAATAGGGTGTGGGGTATGCAAAAATCAACTGTTAACTGTTGACACTGTTAACTCTGCGTCTTGCTTTCGAGAAAACTACGACTTTCGAGGCGAGAAACTATGAGTTGTAGGGTACAAAACTATGAGTTAGTTTTTTTAACTTTCCATGAGGCAAAAAAGAAGCCCGTAAAATGCTGTATATCAAAAGTATTGCTTACCTTGCCAACGAGAAAAATCGAATTACTCAGTACATTGAGTAATTTTACTCAGTCGATTACACCATTCCACTAGATGCAAAGTAAACAGTGTCAACAGTTAACAGTCTGTTTTCGCTTACTTTCGCAAAAGATAATGCTAAAAAATATGAGGCGATACTCAACCCTAATTTATTACAGGTAGAATATCGCCTCATTGCCCTCGTTGAAGAGGAGGTCGAGAATGCTCATGTTGGGCAGGAAGCCGTGCTTCTGCTCATATACTTGATAGTATCGCTTCGGAGCGAACTCAGCATCAGGCAAAGATTTCTTCGGACGAATCGCATCTCGAAAATCAACAATATCGCTTGAAGCTGATGGCAAACTTGCTTGCCCCTCGCTCTTTTTTGGAAAGTATTCATCCGTCACGCTTATCTTCGGCCGAATATCCAAGAGCTCTATCATCTTCTCCGTAATCTCCATGTTGAAATCGAAGAGAAAATCGTATTTCTTCTCGTAGAAAGGACGGATGTCGTCTTGGTAATACTCGAAGAAGGGGCTCTCGCCATAGGCTGAGAGAAGAGCGTTCCAGTGCACGTGGCGCCAGTTGGCGTGGTCGGAGATGCGGATGTCCTTCATCGCCATCGATGTGTCGTGGCTCGTCGGGATGGTGAGGGAGAGCGGTCCGTTGGTGGTAGGAATAATCATACGGTTGCGATAAGTCTGCTTGATAAAGCTCTCGTGGCGCTCTATCAGGCACTCGTCGTAGCGGTTCAGTTTCTGGTACCACTGCACCGGACCAAAATAGGTGGAAGAAAGTAATGCTTTCAATTTCTTATTCTTTTATTTTTTACCCCCATTTACCCTTTTACCTTTAAAAGAGTTTATACGCCTTGCCTATCATCTGATGCTTATGCACCAGCTGCTGCCCCGTAGAGGTCTTGACGAGATAGTAGCGGCAATCCTTGCAGCCACATCGCTTGCAGCATATCGTAGGGATGACGTATCGCAGGGTGTCGAGCCGGATGGTGTCGCCCGGCAATTTCTCTATCCTACCGATGTAATAAGCCTCCGTGGCTATCTTGCGATGCTGATTCTTGCGCTGAAATACCACCGAATCGGCAAACACGACGACCTCGCCACGCTGAAAATCATCGCAGTTCATCCTATTCACTATCACTCGATTGCCCTCCTTCAGCTGGGGAGGAAGCCCACCTGCGGGCACCGAGAAGACAGTGAAAACATAAGTGCGCACTGCCCAAGCGAGGAGCAACGCCAGCACCAATGCTAGAACGAATTTAGCTGCTGCTTTCAATATCGGTAGATCATTTTGTTTTATTTACCGGGAAGCCTCGGCGGGGAGACTTCCCGATAAGATTTTACTTAATATCGTCGACAAACTTGAACAGGCGGTTCCAACGGATGCCTGAGAAGCCTGGGTGGTCTGGGCTATGGCTCCACCAGATGAAGATAGGCTTGCCCACGATGTGATCCTCTGGCACGAAGCCCCAGTAGCGGGAATCGGCAGAGTTGTGGCGGTTGTCGCCCATCATCCAGTAGTAGTCGAGCTTGAAGGTGTAGCTCTTCGCCTGCTTGCCGTTGATGAAGATGCGGCCAGCGTTGTCCACCCTCAGGTCGTTGCCCTCGTATACCTTGATGCAACGCTCGTAGATAGGCAGATTCTTCAAGGTCAAGGCTATCGACTTGCCCTTCTTCGGAATCCAGATAGGACCGTAGTTGTCGCGTGTCCAACCTGTATAAGCGTTCAATGGATAGAGGTCGCCATACTCGGCATCGGTGTTGATGCTGATGCTCTGAACCAACGCCTTGTCTGCCTTCAAGGCATTGTAGGCAGCCTTGGTCAGCGGGATGACGCCGCTCTGGTTATACATCAAGAGGTCTTCGTTGGTAATGCCCAGCTTGTCGGCGAGGTCGAGCGGGAACTCGCCACGGAGCTTCATCCTGTAAGTGTATTGCACATTGTCTGGCTCCTTGTTTGGCTTGCCGTCGAGGTATACGATGCGATTCTTGATTTGCAGGGTCTGTCCTGGCAATCCCACGCAACGCTTCACATAGTTCTCACGGCGGTCGGTAGGACGGCTGATGATGTCGCCATACTCGGCAGGCATGCTCAGGATATAGTTTCTACCCACGGCATATTGCTTCTCGAAGTAACGGCGCTGCTGCAATGGGTTCATCTTGCGCACATCCTGCTGCTGTCCGTTCTGCTCCAAGAGCTGGTCGCCGATGCTGTATACCATCTGGTAGTAGTCGTTGGCCTGGTAGCGCTCCTCGTTGACGAGGGTATCGCCCGCAGGATAGTTGAACACCACGATGTCGTTGAGCTTCACGTCGCCCAAGCCCTTCACACGGCGATAATCCCAGTGAGGCCACTCGATGTAGCTCTTCACGTTGACGAGCGGCATGGTGTGCTGTGTAAGCGGCATGGTGAGCGGTGTCTCAGGGATGCGAGGACCGTAGCTCACCTTGCTCACGAAGAGGTAGTCGCCCGTGAGGAGCGATTTCTCCAGTGATGACGATGGAATCACGTAGTTCTGGAAGAAGAAGAGGTTGATGAAGTACACTGCCACGAGGGCGAACACCAGGGCGTCCACCCAGCTCATGATGAAGCGGATAGGACCTTCCTCGTCCTTCCACCACTGCCAGCGTATCTTCTTGGTGATGTAAACATCGAAGATGAATGGCACCACGATCAAGCCCAACCAGCTCTTCACCCAAAGCAAGAAGGCGAGGTAGATGACGAGCACGATGGCGAACTTGGTCCACTGCACCTTCATATTGAGTTGTTGTTTCTGCTTGTCAATCATATTTTTTAGAACTTAAAGAGGTCTGATGTTGTGAGCAAACCTGTGTGGTTGGCTGTAAACTCTGCTGCGAGGACGGCTCCGAGGGCGAATCCCTTGCGAGAGTGGGCACTGTGCTCGATGGTAATCATGTCGGCCTCAGAGTCGTACATCACGGCGTGGATGCCTGGCACCTCGCCATCGCGCACGCAGTTGATGACCAAGTCATCGTCCTTGATGTCCTTGTCGCCCTCGTCCTGATGGCCGTCGTTGGTCCAGTAAGTAACGCCACGCTTCCAGTCCTTCTTGCGGTCGATGTTGTCGATGATTTCCTCGGCAAGTGTGATGGCTGTGCCTGATGGAGCGTCGAGCTTATGCACGTGGTGAGTCTCCTGCATGCACACGTTGTACTGTGGGAAACCGTTCATAATCTTGGCCAAGTAGCGGTTCACGGCGCTGAAGATAGCCACGCCGATACTGAAGTTGGAAGCCCAGAAGAGGGTCTGCTTGCCATCGGCGCAAAGCTTCTCCACATCCTCCTTGTGATCCTTCATCCATCCTGTGGAACCAGAGACCACCTTCACGTTGTGAGAGAAGGCCTTCAAGTAGTTGCCGTAAGCGGCAGTAGGGTTGGTAAACTCAATGGCTACATCGGCAGAGCTGAAGGCAGGGCTGTCGAAGTCCTCAGGGTTGTTCACGTCGATCTTACATACGATTTCGTGGCCACGCTGCAGGGCGATCTCCTCGATCATGTGTCCCATCTTGCCGTAGCCGATCAAAGCAATTTTCATCTTATTTCTTATTTATTTGTTTCTATTTTCTGGCAAAAATACATATTTTTCTTTGAATAACCTTCAAAAAACTTACTTATTATAATAATAAATAGAAAATTTTGGTTATTTTTGCAGTGATTTAGGGCTTGAAGCCCAAAACATAACAAAAATAGTAGCATAAAAACAAACAACATGAGCAAATACATATTCGAGACAAAGATGGAGGTGCGCGACTATGAGTGCGACATCGAGGGCATCGTAAACAATGCCAACTATCTGCACTACATGGAGCATACCCGTCACCTCTTCCTACAGAAATGCGGCCTCAGCTTTGCCGAGATGCACCGCAAGGGCGTGGATGCCGTGGTGGCAAGGATGAACCTGCAATACAAGGTGCCACTGCAGTGCGACGATGAGTTTTTCTCTCGCCTCTGGCTGGAGAAGCAAGGCGTGCGCTACGTGTTCCACCAAGACATCTTCCGTGCCAGCGACGAGAAACTCTGCCTCAAGGCCACGGTAGAGCTGGTGTGCCTCATCAATGGCAAGCTGGGCAACAGCGAGGATTACGACAAGGCTTTCGAGGCTTACTTCAGCAAGGAGTAAGCCCCCGCTAGGCGCTCCGACGGATTTGTAATCCGTCGTCAAAAAGGTCCGACCTATCTATTTTTGCGGATTTGCAATCCGCTTTCCCTCTCACGAAAGTTAACAGTGTCAACAGTTAACAGTTCTTTTTTCTATACTTTCAACCTCATAACACCCCAACCACATGGAGCAACTCCTTCACTATGTGTGGAAGCACAAGCTCTTCCCACTCTCCCCTCTCACCACCACTTGGAACCAATGGGTGGAAGTCATCGACCCCGGACTGCACAACCGTAACGCAGGCCCCGATTTCTTCAACGCCAAAATCAAGCTCAACGGCACCCTCTGGGTGGGCAACGTGGAAATTCACGACAAGGCGAGCGACTGGTATGTGCATGGCCACGACAAGGATGAGCGATACGACAACGTCATCCTGCACGTATGCGGCATCATCGACGTGGAGGCGAAGAACTCCAAGGGCGAACCGCTCGTGCAGATGCAGCTCTCCATCCCCGACAACGTGTATCGCCACTACCAGGAGCTCCTCACCATCGACCAATATCCCCCTTGCTATCAAATCATCCCATCACTGACCAAGCTCACCGTGCATAGTTGGATGAGTGCCTTGCAAACCGAGCGTCTGTCGCAGAAGACCGATGCCATCGAAGAGCGTGTAAAGCGATGCAACGGCGACTTGGAGAACGCCTACTTCGTAACCTTGGCTCGCAACTACGGCTTCGGAATCAACGGCGATGCCTTCGAGCAGTGGGCACTAGCCCTACCTCTCCGCGCCGTAGACCACCACCGCGACGACATCTTCCAGATAGAGGCCATCTTCCTAGGGCAAGCCGGGCTGCTGGAGCTCAACACCATCCCCGAACGTTATCAGAAAGAAGCCTTGAACGACGGCTATTTCTCCCGACTCAGGAACGAATATCTCTATCTCGCCCATAAGTTCTCGCTGCAACCGATGGATTACAAGCTATGGCGGTTCCTGCGCCTCCGTCCGCAGAACTTCCCCCATATCCGCATCTCCCAGCTCGCCAACCTCTACTATCAGCGGAAAGCCGGCCTCAGCCAACTCTTAGAGGCCACCACGGTGAAGGAAGCGAAGCAAGTGCTCTCCACCTGCGTAACCGAGTATTGGGAAACCCACTACACCTTCGGCAGCACGAGCGTGAAAAACGAGAAGCACGTCTCCCCTTTCTCGCTCAACCTGCTCATCATCAACACCGTAGTGCCCATCCTCTTCGCCTACGGACGGCACCGAGGCGAGGAAAAGTATTGCGACCGAGCCTTCGACTTCCTCGAAGAATTGAAAGCCGAAAACAACCACATCGTCAGAATGTGGAAGCAGTGCGGACTTGAGGTAGAGAACGCCGGCGATTCGCAAGCCCTCATCCAACTCAAGAAGGAATACTGCGACAAGAAGGAATGCCTGAGATGCAGAATCGGGTACGAATATTTAAAACGTAAATAGCAATGGACCAACAAGAAATACTCAATACGATATTATTGACTCGGCTGAACTACTTTAGTTTGGCAGGAATGTTGGAGTTATACAAAAGAGTGGGAAGTGCCACCCTCATTATGGAGCACAAGAACGACATCCGAGACATCCTGCCCGATGCCTCGAACAAGCTCGTCAGCGCCATCCAAAACTGCGACGAGGCACGAAACCGTGCCGAGGTGGAACTGGAATACGACCTGCGCTACGGCATCGAGCCCATCCCAATGAACGACGACCGCTATCCGCAGCGACTCAAAGACTGCGACGATGCCCCCTTGATGCTCTTCTACAAGGGCAACGCCGACCTCAACCAACAGCGAGTCATCAACATAGTGGGCACCCGACAATGCACGCCCTACGGCGAAGACCTCATCCGCCGGTTTATTTCTGACCTCAAGCAACTCTCCCCAAGAGTATTGATAGTGAGCGGACTAGCCTACGGTGTAGATATCAATGCCCATCGCCAAGCCCTCGCCAATGGTTACGAGACGGTGGGTGTACTGGCTCACGGTCTCGACGACCTCTATCCTACTCGTCACCGGGAGACCGCCCTCCGAATGATAGAGCATGGTGGCTTGCTCACCGAGTTCTTGACCCAGACCAACGCCGACAAAATCAATTTCGTGCGCCGCAATCGCATCGTGGCAGGCATGTCGGATGCTTGCATCTTGGTGGAGAGCAAGGCTCACGGCGGCGGTCTCATCACCACCGAGATTTCGCAAGCCTACGGCAGGGATGTCTTCGCCTTCCCAGGCAGAGTGGGCGATGCCTACAGCGAGGGCTGCAACAACCTTATCCGAAGCAATGGAGCTGGCCTTATCACCAGTGCCGCCGACTTCGTAAAGGACATGGGCTGGCAAGACGACGCCACCCTGATGCGAGCCAAGCAGCAAGGCATCGAGCGCAGCCTCTTCCCCGAACTATCGCAAGAGGAGCAAGCCATCGTCGATATTCTCTCGAAGACCAACGACCTCCAAATCAATCTGATAAGCGTGAAGACGAACATCGACATCACTCGCCTCACCTCCCTCCTCTTCACGATGGAAATGAAGGGAATCATCAAGACCTTGGCAGGAGGAATGTACCATCTACTGAAGTGAATTATACCACCTGTACGGTTGAATAGTCCTATACGCCCCGAAGGGGCAGAAGCACTTAGCCTAGGGCAACGCCCTAGGTAAATGTCGGGGAATAAATGCACGCATATTACCCAGGGCGTTGCCCTGGGCTAGGTGCTTCTGGGCTTTCAGCCCGTGTCAACCATACAGGTGGAATTTATTTTGCGGATTTGCAATCCGCACATACCACGTTTTTTGGCTATCTCAAAAAAAAGCTGTAACTTTGCAGCCGCAAAAAGAAAAGAGAAGTTTCCACCTGTACGGTTGAAGTATTTCTCCTGTCAACAAAAAAGAACAATAGATTTAGATGAAAATAGGAAACATAGAATTTGGACCTCAGCCCCTCTTCCTCGCTCCGATGGAAGACGTGACAGACATTGGTTTTCGCATGCTCTGCAAGCGATTCGGAGCCGCTATGGTTTATACCGAGTTTGTATCGGCGGAAGCCTTGGTGCGCAGCATCAAATCGACCGTCAATAAGCTTACAATCAGCGACGAGGAGCGCCCTGTGGGCATTCAGATATACGGCAGAACCACCGCCGACATGGTGGAAGCGGCTAAAATCGTGGAGCAAGCGCATCCCGACGTGATAGACATCAACTTCGGTTGCCCTGTCAAGAAAGTGGCTGGCAAGGGAGCTGGAGCAGGAATGCTCCGCAACATCCCATTGATGCTCGACATCACTCGCGAGGTAGTCAAGGCGGTAAACGTGCCCGTAACCGTAAAGACTCGCCTGGGCTGGGACAATGACAACCTCATCATCACCGACCTAGCCGAGCAACTACAGGATTGTGGCATCCAAGCCCTCACCATTCATGGCAGAACCCGAAGCCAAATGTACACGGGCGAGGCAGACTGGAGCCTCATCGGCGAGGTGAAGAACAATCCTCGCATCCACATCCCTATCATCGGCAATGGCGACATCACCACCCCTGAGGAGGCGAAGCTCGCCTTCGACCGCTATGGCGTGGATGCCGTGATGATAGGCAGAGCCACCTTCGGCAGACCATGGATTTTCAAGGAAATCCGTGATTATCTCGACAACACAGGTGCCGCTCCATTGACCGTAGATGAGAAAATCGACCTTTTGGAAGAGCAGCTTCGCATCAACATCGAGCGCATCGACGAGTACCGTGGCATCCTCCACACCCGCCGTCATCTCGCCGCCTCACCTATCTTCAAGGGTATCCCCGACTTCAAGCAGACTCGCATCGCCATGCTGAGAGCCAATAAGGAGGAGGAACTACTAGGGATTCTGAAGGAATGCAGAGAGAGAATCAAGGCAATAGAATGAAACAAAATAAAATAAAATAGAATAAATAAGCATAAAGGGAGATTCCAAGCGATGGCATTTGGAATCCCCCTTTACTTTTATTCCGTGTTAACAGTGTCAACAGTTAACAGTTATTTTTTAGATACTTTCCAAGCAAGCTTGGACTTTTTACTTCTTCAGTATCGAAGCACCTTCGAGCATGGCAAGCGCCTTGTTCTCATTGTCTTCCATGATTTCACGCTCGCCCGGACCCTTGTCATTAATGCCGCAGAGGTGCAGGATGCCATGGATGATGACACGGTGAAGCTCATCATCGTAGGTCTTGCCAAACTTCTCGGCATTGGTGCGCACGGTGTCGAGCGAAATCACGATGTCGCCATTGATGACATCATCCTCATCGTAATCGAAAGTAATGACATCGGTGTAATAGTCATGACCCAGATACTCATTGTTCACTTCGAGAATCTTCTCGTCATCCACGAACATATAACCTATCTCGCCCACCTTTCTGCCATGAGAGGCAGCTACCTTGCGAATCCAGGCACTGGTGTCGCGACGCTTAATCTTTGGCATTTTTACGCCATCTACATTGTATGTTATCATACTTTGTCCTCCTATTTTTATCTGTTAATACTTTTAGTTTTCTTTTCTATTTTTCCTTCATTTCCAAGCCAAAGTTTTATCTTTCAGGCTTTTCCACTGATGGAAGAAACTCACTTACGTCTCTTCCGAAGAACTTGAGTTCCCTTACGAGCGTAGAGCTTACGCTGCTGTATCTCGGGTCGGAGAACAACAGGATGGTCTCCACACCTCCTATCTGCTTATTGATGTCTGCCTGCTCTCGCTCATACTCGAAATCCTTGGCTGAACGAACGCCTCGCACCAAGAACTTGGCACCCAAGCGATGCGCCAAATCAACGGTCAGGTCATCGTAAGCCACCACCTCCAGGCGATAGCCTTTCGATGCATCCTGAGCATCCACCAACTCCGAGCATTCCTTCGGGAAAACCTTCTTAATATCCTCCACACGCTTGGAGATTTCCTCCTGCGCATGCTTCAGCTTGCTCATCGCCACGGCGATAACGAGCTTGTCGAACATCGGCAAGGCTCGCTCCGCAATGTTCTGATGTCCTATCGTGAATGGGTCGAACGTACCCGTAAATATTCCTATTCTCATCAATGTTTATATATTCAAAGGCACTAGGCCAATTAAACATTTAACCTTATTCAAAAAGATCTCCCTGCATGATGTTGCTGGTATATGGATTTCTGCCGAGATGGTCGTAAGCCAACTTGGTTGCCATTCTTCCACGAGGCGTGCGCTTGATGAAGCCTTCCATGATGAGGAATGGCTCGTAAACCTCCTCTACCGTTCCGCCATCCTCGCCGATAGCCGTGGCTATGGTCGTTACGCCCACTGGTCCGCCACGGAACTTGTCGATGATAGTGGTAAGAATCTTGTTGTCTATCTCGTCCAAACCATACTGGTCGATGTTCAGCGCCTTTAATGCCATTTGGGCAATCTCGTAGGTAATGGTTCCGTTGCCCTTCACCTGGGCGAAATCTCTCACACGGCGCAAGAGGGAGTTGGCGATACGAGGCGTACCACGGGAGCGACGGGAGATTTCCACTGCCGCCTCATCCTCGATAGGCACCTTCAGGAGCATCGCACTGCGCTTGATAATCTTCTGCAAGGTCTCTGGATCGTAGTATTCGAGATGCAGGTTGATGCCGAAACGAGCACGCAAAGGAGCGGTAAGGAGACCGCTACGAGTGGTAGCACCCACGAGGGTGAAAGGATTCAAGTCTATCTGGATGCTTCTTGCCGAAGGTCCCTTGTCTATCATGATGTCGATGCGATAATCCTCCATCGCCGAATAGAGATACTCCTCTACCACTGGCGAGAGACGGTGAATCTCATCGATGAAGAGCACATCGTTGGGTTCCAATGAGGTGAGGATACCTGCGAGGTCACCCGGTTTGTCGAGCACAGGGCCCGATGTAATCTTGAATCCCACGCCCAGTTCGTTGGCGATGATGTTGCTCAGGGTGGTCTTACCCAGTCCTGGAGGACCGTGCAAGAGCGTATGGTCGAGCGGTTCGCCACGATACTTTGCCGCCTCAACGAACACTTCGAGATTATCCACCACATTGCTCTGTCCGCTGAAGTCAGAGAACTTCAGCGGGCGCAGTGCCTTCTCGAATTCCTTCTCGGCAGGCGAAACCGACTCTTGTCTTATGTCAAAATCTTCGTTCATTCTATATGATATAATATTGTGTGCAAAGTTACACAATTGTTAGTTAATAAAAGAATTTATTGCGAATAAATTTGCTCATTAAGAAGAAAAGAAGTAATTTTGCACCCGAAATAAAATTTTAATTTGATAAGAGTTATGCTAAAGTTATTTCAAGGGCTTAGCAAATGGCTAGCCAATTACACATCTATATTTATAATAGGTGTAGCAGTGTTCACATTCTTCTTCCCACATACCTTCGACTGGGTGCGCGGAACCACACAGACCGTCATTCTCGGCATCATCATGCTGACCATGGGTCTCACCTTAACCACCAACGACTTCAAGATTCTGGCTCAGCGCCCACTCGACGTGTTCATCGGAGCCTGCGCCCAATTCATCATCATGCCGGGTGTAGCCTATACCTTAGTTCACGTTTGGCACCTCGACCCAGCCTTGGCGCTCGGCATCCTCTTGGTGGGTTGCTGCCCTGGCGGCGTATCTAGCAACATCATGAGTTATCTCTGCCATGGCGACGTGGCATTCTCCGTAGGAATGACCTGCGCCTCCACCATCCTCGCCCCAGTGATGACACCGCTCTTGATGAAGATTACGGCTGGCGAGATTATCCACGTGGATGCCGTGGGTATGTTCATCAACATCCTCATCGTAACCATCATCCCTGTCGCCATCGGTTGCGCCCTCAATTATATTTATGGTAAGAAGGAATGCTTCCCTACTATTCAGAGTCTGATGCCTGGCGTAAGCGTTACTTGCTTGGCAATCATCGTGGGAGGCGTTATCTCTACCGTTCACGATGATCTCGTGGCTCGTGGCTTGATGCTCTTCCTCTGGACCTTCGCCGTGGTGTTCTGCCACAACACCTTGGGCTATTGCCTCGGTTGGTTCGCTGGTAGATGCGCAGGTTTCAACACTGCCAAGAAGCGTACCATCAGTATCGAGGTGGGTATGCAGAACGCCGGACTTGCTACCGTGCTCGCCGGCAACTTCTTCGCCGCCCAGCCTCTCGCCGTATTGCCTTGCGCCATCAGCTGTGCCTGGCACAGTATCTCGGGCACCATCCTTGCAGGTATCTATCTGAAATGGGACCACATGCATGGGAGAGACTAAAAAGTATAGGGTGCGCCATAAGTCGGGCTGTAAGCCCAAAAGCACCTAGGGTAACATACCAACAAAAGTCGCCCTGAAAGGGGCAAAAGCGTTGATAATGATATGCTTTTGCCCTTTCAGGGCGACTTTCTTATTGAATCTAAAACCCAGGGCGCTGCCCTGGGCTAGGCGCTTCTGGGCTTTCAGCCCGTGTCAATCATACAGCTTGACCTTTTCGTTAACAGCGTCAACAGTTAACAGTTTTATTTTCCTGTAGTGAGCAGCTTCACGGCTCGCTGCACAATTTCATTTGTCTCGTTCCATACTTGGAAGTATTGGCTCATATCCCAAATATCTCGCGCCACAAGGG
>ERZ808240.2841-NODE-2841-length-18002-cov-11.702067_pt1 | contig 18002 bp, 11 predicted proteins | sample MGYA00521084_ERZ808240 | MGnify/ENA primary metagenome ERZ808240 (study PRJEB31516, sample SAMN03275571) | gut metagenome | biome: mammalia-associated habitat; material: feces | host: Papio cynocephalus | place: Kenya | collected 2012-08-06 ... | reverse complement strand
TTGCATTCGACTTGCACGATGATTCAGCCCGTCCATTCTAAATCCGAAACTTGAAGCATTAAGTATACACGCTTAATAAGCTAACACGACAACTTCGCTACAAAAACCGACCTCTAAACTTAGGCGCGAAGCGCCGATTAAACTTATAAACTCTCAACTATAGAATGAATAAAGGCGCCCCTTCAGGCGCCTTTATTTATTCTATCATCCCCCCGTCAGCACTCACACCGCGCACGGAGATGTCGAGCGTTTGTCCGTCACGCGAGTTGGTGAAGAAGAGGAGTGAAGCTTGTCCATTAGCATCGGTCTTGACCGAGGGTTCCCAATGGAGCGTGCGACGTACGTCCTTGTCGTTGGGGAGATCGGCCGTACGATAATTGGGGGCATAAAACTTCGTTTTCACCGTGAAGCCCTGAATGCGACGACGGTCTACGCCACGCTTGCTGCTGTAGCGATAATAATCGGGGATGGTGTAGATATAGACGGAGTATTTATTCGTACTATTACGCTTGGCTTCGCCCGTCACGGCATCGGTGGCATAGGGATCGGTCACCACGGCAATGTATTTTACCTCCTCCGCTAACAAATTAGAATAGAGACCGCCTGTCTCGGCAGCTGGACGATTGTTGTAATAAAGCGAGATGGCATGAACGCCAGATTCTGACCGATCGATGTCGTCTATCAGTTCTTTCCACGAGCCCGTCTCGAGCGAGGTGAGCTTGTCGAGCGTCACACCACTCTCAGTGGTGATTTGCCCCGTTTCCTTGTCGACAGACATTCCCCAAGAGTTGTAAGGATCGACCTCCTCCTCGGCACTGCGCGAAGTGGTATATCTGCCCAAGCCTTGCGCTGCCGATAGATAGTCCCATCCGCGATTTTTCTTACTACTTCCCTCATAGCCCACTTCCAAGAGACTCACGAGATTGCCCACCTCGCCGAGGTCGATTCCCAAGTCCTTAGCATGTTCCACCATCCACTCAGCATTATAGAATTTGGTGGCTACCTTCATGCCGTGTTGCGGACCTCCGCCGTAAGTGTAACGATTGCCCGTAAAACCATGATACTTGCGCTTAGCTTTGATTTCCACACCCTTAAGCAAGGTGGACGGCACACGAGCCAAAGAGTCTTTCCACTCAAAGAGCTCGGGCTGAGAATTGCGCACCTGCTCGAAAGCCACAAGACTATCTTCTGCTACAGGGATCTTCAAATCAAGATCAACAGCCGTTAGCGGACGAGGTTCGGGGGCAAACCAGCGGTCGAGCGTGAGGCGATTCCAGCGCTTCTTATTGTCGGAATTGCGCGTATTGAATTGCGCCACATATTCTCCACGGAAGTCTACCATCGACTCAAAGGCAAACTGCCCCAGGCTATCGGTACGCGTGCTACCCTCGATGGCATTGCCCTTCATGGAATAAGCACGAAAGTCGAGCGAGAAGTTGGGCTGCGGTGCTCTCTTATTAAAGGTATAGAGGCCACCACGCAGTATGAGGCGGTCTTCGATGGGTTGGCGCAAGCGGAAGGTGTCGGCCCCACACATCACGCTAAACGAGTTGGCCGTCCAGCCCTGCACCATGAGCAGGAGGTCGAGCATGCGGCGATGAGCAGCGTCGTCTTTCTGAAAATATAGATCGGGACGAGCCACATAACCACGCAGTTCGGACGAGAGCAAGAGGTCGGCAGCGAGTCCACCATCATTGGGTTCGGTGATATTGCCATTAAGATCGCGCACAGCCACCGAAACGGTGGTCTTTACAGGAGCACCCTTAGCATCGGTAAGTTGCAGGCGCAGAGCAGCAGGCTCAAAGGGGCCGTATACAGCCTTGTTCTGCTGCACACGCACGGTCACATGGCGGTTCTCAGCTTCGTTGGGCTGAATCCACACAAGACGCGTACATTGGCTGTGACCTGCCACGTCGAAGAGTTCCACACGATTCACTCCACCACGCAAAGCTTTGCGAGGCACAAAGATGTCGAGCCCCTCGCGGGGCACGGTGAGCGTATCGAAATAGCACGTCTTCTCACGGCTGATCACTGCCAGTCCTAAGAGGCTCTGGGCATTGAGTGCAGAGTCGTTGGCTGTGATGGTGACGTTCAGCCCGTCGTCGGCCACCTGCGTAGAGAGCACATAGGCTTGTGTGGCTTTAGGTAAAGAGAAACGGCCACGACCTTCCTTGGCTGAATTTGACTTATAATTCTTAATCTTAGCATAGCCCCCCGCAATGTCGGAGGGGAGAATGAAGGAACCCATACCATCATACTCGGGCGAGGTCTCTCCTATCAGCTGATCGTTGTCATCGTAGAGCTGCAGCGTGTCCTCCACCGCCTGACCACGCCCGTCGGTCAGCTTGTAGGCAAAACGTTGCTCCACACCCTTGGCTCGAAAGCCTCCCTCGGGGAAAAATTCCAACAAGCGATCCTTCGCCTCCTTCATCACATACGGACGCGGACAACCCACGGTGATGCCGTTGTGTTCCAAAGGCTCGGGGATAGACAGATCCATGATATTCGTCGCAAGCGACTGATTGAGCTTGCGCTGCGGATTACTTGCTGTAAACACGGGGATAACGCGTGAAAAACAAGCACCCTCGCCCCAGTTGGTCATCTCACGGGTGTAGGCACGTACCTCATAGTAGCCAGCACGAACGGGGAGCTTGAGTTTGAGGCATCCATCTGCTTGCCCCAGAGAGTCGAGCTTGAGCGTCTGCTTCTCCATAAGCTGCCCATCAGCATTGAGCAACTCTACGTAGAGCACCCGGCTCAGCGTGGTGGGCAGTAAGCTTGAAGCACGCACCACATAGGCCTTGTACCATATAGAGTCGTTCTCGAGATAAGCCGAATTGTCGAGATGAAGATACACCTTCTCTCGAGGATAGGTGCGATCAAAGCCCGAAGCTGCCTTAAACCATTCGAAAAGGCGCTCCGCCTGCTGCGCCGCATCAGGGTGAGACTGAGCTCTGACTACAGAAGGACACTGCGCCAGAAGCATCATTATTAATAAGAGGAAAGGAATGCGTAGTAACTTATTCATGCAAGATATGTGTTTTGTCAATACAAGAGAATTTTTAGGTCTTACTATCTTGCAAAGGTAGTTTATCGGCAAGAACAAAACAAGACGTAGGTCACATAAAATACGCAATAAACAACATTTTTTTTTCGCATACCGACTCCTTTTCCACTCGAAAACGAAAAAAGTAGACGATAATTAGCCCGTAGCCGAAAAATATTTGCTACTTTTGCGTGATTTACAGAAGGTAAAACAAAAATCCATAAACATAATCAGATGAACGTGATAACCAAAACCGTTTCGCTGCCCGATGGACGCACCATCAGCATCGAGACTGGCAAATTGGCAAAGCAAGCTGACGGCGCCGTTATGTTGCGCATGAACAACACTATGCTGCTTGCCACCGTTTGTGCTGCTAAGACGGCTCAGCCCGGCACAGACTTCATGCCCCTCCAGTGTGACTACAAAGAAAAATACAGTGCAGCAGGCCGTTTCCCCGGTGGCTTCACTAAGCGCGAAGGCCGCGCAGGCGACTATGAGATCCTAACTTCACGCCTCGTCGACCGCGCCCTCCGTCCCCTCTTCCCCGCCGACTACCACTGCGAGGTGTATGTCAACATCACGCTCTTCTCTGCCGATGGTGTAGACATGCCCGACGCTTTGGCTGGCTTCGCAGCCTCAGCAGCACTCGCTGCCAGTGATATCCCCTTCGAGGGTCCCATCTCTGAGGTTCGCGTAGCTCGTATCAACGGCGAGTACGTGGTCAACCCCACCTTCGATCAGCTCAAGGAAGCCGACATGGACATCATGGTAGGCGCTACCGAAGAGAACATCATGATGGTAGAAGGCGAAATGGACGAAGTACCCGAAAGCGCACTGCTCGAAGCTCTCAAGGTGGCTCACGAAGCTATCAAGCCTATGTGCCAACTCCAGAAAGAGCTCTCTAAGGAACTCGGTACTGATGTGAAGCGCGAGTACGACGACGAAGTAAACGACGAAGAACTCCGTCAGCAAGTAAAGGACGAATGCTACAAGCCCGCCTATGCCATCGCCGAAGCTGGCGACCACGACAAGCACCAGCGCGAAGACGCCTTCACTCAAATTCGTGAAGACTTCAAGGAGCGCTACGCTGCTGCTCATCCCGAACTCTCTGCCGACGAGCTCGAGGAAAAGAACGCTATGGTAGACCGCTACTACCACGACGTAGAGCGTGACGCTATGCGCCGCTGCATCCTCGACGAAGGCAAGCGTCTCGACGGACGTAAGACCACCGACATCCGCCCCATCTGGTGCGAGGTATCTCCTCTGCCCATGCCCCACGGATCGGCCATCTTCACTCGTGGTGAAACACAAGCTCTCGCCACTTGTACACTCGGTACGAAACTCGACGAAAAGATGGTAGACGATGTGCTCGATAAGAGCTACATGCGCTTCCTCCTCCACTACAACTTCCCTCCCTTCTCAACAGGCGAAGCTAAAGCTCAGCGCGGCGTAGGCCGTCGTGAAATCGGCCACGGCCACCTCGCATGGCGTGCTCTGAAGGGGCAGATCCCCGCAGACTATCCTTACACCGTACGCGTAGTAAGCGATATCCTCGAGTCAAATGGTTCTTCTTCAATGGCCACCGTATGTGCCGGTACACTCGCCCTCATGGACGCTGGTGTGCCCATCAAGGCTCCCGTAAGCGGTATTGCCATGGGATTGATCAAGAATCCTGGTGAAGACAAGTATGCCGTATTGAGCGATATCCTCGGTGACGAGGACCACCTGGGCGATATGGACTTCAAGACCACGGGTACTGCCAAGGGTCTTACTGCTACCCAGATGGATATCAAGTGCGACGGCCTTTCATATGAGATCCTCGAAAAGGCACTCGCACAGGCTAAGCAGGCTCGTGAGCACATCCTCAACAAGATCCTCGAGACCATGCCCGCTCCCCGTCCCGAACTCAAGCCCCACGTACCCCGCATCGAAGCCTTCGAGATTCCTAAGGAATTCATCGGAGCCGTTATTGGCCCGGGCGGAAAGATCATCCAGGGTATGCAGGAAGAGACTGGCGCCACTATCACCATCGAAGAAGAAGACGGCGTAGGCAAGATCCAAGTATCAGGCCCCAACAAGGATAGCATCGACGCAGCAGTAGCCAAGATCCGTGCTATCGTAGCCATCCCCGAAGTAGGCGAAGTATACGATGCCAAGGTAGTAAGCATCATGCCTTACGGTTGCTTCGTAGAATTCATGCCGGGTAAGGAAGGCCTGCTCCACATCTCAGAGATCGCATGGAAGCGCCTCGAATCCGTAGAGGAAGCCGGCATCAAGGAAGGCGACACCATCAAGGTGAAACTTCTCGAGATCGACGAGAAAACAGGCAAGTTCCGCCTCTCTCACCGCGTACTCGAAGAGAAACCCGAGGGATGGGAAGACCGTCCCGCTCGCCGTCCCCGCCGTGAAGGAGGCGAAGGCCGTCCCGCCCGCCGTCCCCGAAACAACGACTAATCTCCCACAACAATTGAATGAAACATAAGCCATAGAAGCTTAAAGCCCCCTTGCACCCACGATGAGATGACAAGGGGGCTTTTCTTTTTTTACCCTATTATACATCACCCAGTTCCCTCACACCGGAGACTATCATTTACTAATTAACAGACCATCTTATACTCTTTACTTATCTAAACAATCACATTCACTACCCAACCTATTTACTCAAAATAATGAACACTCACCCTTACGCCCATACTATAATCATAGCCCTATGCGCCTTCATCGCCACGAGTTGTCATCGGCAATTACCATTCCAACTCGTGCAAGCAGACAGTCTATTAAGCGTATATGATACGACCGAAGCAAGTCGCATGCTCACTGAATATAACTCGCTGCATCCACAAAAAAGCGAGAAAGACTCCATGTACTACTCTAGCCTATGCTTCGATTTACAGAATAAGCAATTTATCACCTTCTCCAAGGGAACGGACAGTCTTTTCATACCTATATATAAATACTATGAGGATCACGGCAGTTTGTACGATAAAATGCGTGCCAATTATCTAATGGGATGCATTTATCGTGACTTAAATTGGTCAACAGAAGCACAGAGATATTTCCATAAGGCTATTGCTTTATCTGAATGTAAGCAACTTAGTCAAAAAGATAATTGTCTACTTTCATGTATTTATGGCCAACTTGGCGAAATATATCGTTATCGCACAGACCTACAGGCATCTGTATCCATGTACAAAAACGCCCTATTATACGCGAAGCAATCAAAAAATGAGGATTTGATAATTTCTAGTCAAATGAAACTAGCATCGTGCTTGATGGCAGAAGAGAAATATCGAGAATCCATCAAATACTACCACGAATGCTTAAAACGCACTTACGATAGTTCCAATAAATATGAAAACATTGAATGCATCTTACAACTTGCAAGTAATTATATAGAACTTGGAGCCATAGATAGCACACGAAAGTATCTTACCATTTTTGAAAAGAAAATGAGCATTAAGCCGCCGTATTATTACATAGAAGACAAAATGAATAATTACACCTATTACACATGTAAAGGGCAGTACCTATATAATATAAACAAGATCGATTCTGCAAGGTTCTTCTTCTATAGGCTTTGTCATTCAAAGAATCCAGACTATTACGAGGCTGGATATAATATGCTAGCAGAATGCTATGACCAACTTGGACAGAAAGACTCCGTCATCAAATTTCTTGATCTCTATTCTAAAGCATTGATAACTGATCAACAAGACCTATTAAATAATCAACTGCAAGAACTGCAATCTAATTTCGACATTATGTCTGAAAGATCTAAAACTCACACAGCACAAGTTTCAAAACAAAAAATGTTTAATTATCTATTGATGACTTTATCAATTTCTTTACTTGTGTGTATCTTATTCATATTCGTTTACGAACTAAAGAAGAAGAGATATAGGCGGCTTCAGAGTTTATATGAGATGGCCTTACATGATATAAGTAGTCAAAAACAATTATATGAGAATTTAAAAAAGAATGGTACGACCACTGACATTGCAATCATATCAGAGAAAGTTCAAGAAGCAAAAGAGAGAGTTACTTCTATAGAATCAGAATTTTCAAACATAGATCTTGTCAACGCACGCTTAGAACAATTTAAAAAAAATGAAGTAGTTCATTCATTCTATCAATGTGCTACACTACATCAGAAAACAAGCGAAAAGCAATGGACTGAACTTGCAGATTACATCAACAATGTTGCACCAGCAATAATGACCTTCTTGCGCGATCATCAATATCAAATGATAGAAGGAGATTACAAGATGTGCTTACTTGTTGTTGTTGGAATCGCGCCCAAATACATCAAAAACATCTTATTCTGTTCATCACAAAAAATATCAATGCAAAGAAAAAGGCTTCTAAAGAATCTTTTCGATGAAGAGGGTACACCATCCAAATTTGATTACAAGCTTAGATCTCTAAAATAGCTAGGAATCAAGGTATATGTGAAATAGTAATGAGCAAAATGTGAATAAAATGTGAAAGGAAATATTCAATCCGAGCTGCTAAGACTCTGTAATTTTGCACAGTCAAACAAAACAAAATTATGGCAAATACAAACAAAAAATTCATGCTGTCTTTGCTTATCGTACATGGACTATTTTCAACGTTTCCCAACGTAGCATATGCCACAGCGAACCACGAAAGAGTTATGATCGAAAGAGTACTAGGCTCTCATCCTGTTATCATGAAACGATTTACCCGCAAAGCTGCAGGTGGATTTACTTCTCTTCCTCACAAAAGGATTCCCTCTATGGTATATGATGCCATCATGATAGATGGGAATCAGTTACAAATAAGCAATAGGCTTTTCTCACCGAACGAGTTTATACTATTAAAGGTGTTAAGCGATAACAAAGAAATTCTTTTCGAATATCGCTTTACAACATCTTATACTGAATCTATACAAATAGAAATTCCTCAAAACTATTCGGGAAGTCTAGAAATAATGCTTGAAAGCGCAAAGTACATTTACATCGGCAACATTACACTTTAATCACACATAAAAATCCAATCCTCATGAAAAAGATTCTTTTCTTTCCTCTCACAGCCCTAATGGTTGCATGCTCAACAGATGATGCGCCGCTCATTAGCACTGACTCATCTGCACCCGTTTCCGTTGTTCAGATTGTTGATGGTGAGATTGTCAGCAGCACACGTTCTACAGCTGGCAAGGGCGATTTTGCTTTGAGTTTTACCAATGAGCAAGCACTCAATGACTTTGAGATCAAAATTGCTAAATTGTCAGATGATGAAGCTCAACAGTTAGTGAATAAAATGGGAGTTGAGAATCTATACAATCTCGAAGACGCGGCAGATGAAGAGCTTGAATCCATCGGAGAGAAGGCATCCTCAATAGAAGATTTCAACGAGAAATATACAACTTTTGTAACCAAATATAAAGGCAGACTCGTTCGCAACACCAAACACGCTGAAGATCTCTCACTCATAGTGCCTTATACAGGCAATTATTCCATTACGACCAAGAACGTTCTTCCCTTTATTGCCAACAAAAATGGTGAGATAGTTGTAGCGAATAAGGTTAGAAGAATCAATATTGAATCTGTCAATAAAGAATATGCTTCACAACAATTACATAAAAGCATTTCTCCTTATGGCGTTGAAGACAACTATACCAATGGTGGCTCTTTCACCTATCCTGGCAAGAAATTCTACTATAACCTTAATTACAACTATGCAGGAGGACTTAATTTCAGTATGGAGGCCAAAAAGAAAATGTGGTACGGATGGAAGGCAGACAAACATCGCAATTTCTATTATACTTGTGATCTTTCTAATATTGTTTATGGAGGAACACTTCCTCCCATGTTTAGAGTATATCAAACCAACAAATTTATCAACACTTTAGGATTTCCTATTATAAAGACACAAGCAATCACTGGGCAAATACTTGTTTGGACAGATATTACTTCAGAGAAGGACACCAACGGGAAGGAACTTACACAGGAAATCGGTGGCGTGACCTATCCTCTTTGCAAGGAAGAGAATGCATATAAAATTCAAGTAAACATTCTCCAGCCTAATCGTCAATAATTATTTACCATAATCTCATTTACTTATGTCAAAAATCAAGTATCTTTTAGTTTTTTGTTTTGCACTATGCGCAATGAATATTTCTGCGCAGAAGGTGCGTGGGGGCTTTTACGCAGGCTACACCAACAATGCCACGTCGCTTTTCGATGCCAAGAGTGGATATCAGGTAGGTGCTAAGGCGGAATGGAACATTATAAAGGGTCTTTACCTACAAGGTGGCCTCGGGATAGAACAGCGCTACTATAGCGGTGGCCTTTACCTATGGTACAATCAGAAATGGCACTCACGCCCAGTGTATTTAAATATACCTATACATATAGGCTACAAGTGGAATGTGACGAAGAATGTGAAGCTCAACGCGGCAGTTGGTCCCAAATTTAGCATAGGCTTGCTCGGTAAACATGGATACAACACGTTGGACGACAATCAGCAAAGCGTCGTTTCCAACACCGGTTATCACGGCAATGCTTTCACAGACCACTACCTTAATCGCTTTGATGTGACGCTCGGTGCTGAAGTTGGTGTGGAACTCTTCAGGCATTACCAACTGAGCGTGGGTTACAATAAGGGTTTCAAGGATGTGACGAAGGTGGGCAATGACCACAATCGTCAATGGCAAGTGAACTTCGGATATATGTTTTGAGAGTGAATTGTTCTCCTCGTTGATATGCTTCGACGAGGAGTTTTTTTGTATTTTTGCAATTAAATAAAAATTTTGGACTCCTATGAATCAATCGATGAATATCAACGATCAAGCCACAGAAGCTATGCTACGCAAACTCACATGGCTACTGGCTCTCGTGTGCTTGTGCTCGCTGTTTCTCTTTCTGGGCGATACGCTGTTTAATACGCGTGGCGAACCGAGAGAGGCGGTGGTAGCACTGTCGATGCTGAAGGAGGGCAACTGGGTGCTTCCTATTAATAATGGCATTGACATGGCTTATAAGCCGCCGTTTTTTCACTGGTTGGTGGCGCTGTGCTCGTTGCCCTTTGGCACTGTTACGGAATACTCCTCGCGAATGCCTTCTGCCATTGCGCTGAGCGTAATGACGCTTGTAGGTTTCCGTTTCTATGCTCGAAGGCGAGGCGCGGGGTTGGCACTTATAAGCAGCCTCATCTTGCTGAGCAACTTTGAAGTGCACCGAGCTGGTGTGGCTTGCCGGGTAGATATGGTGCTCACCTGCATGATGGTGCTCTCGCTCTATGCGCTTTATCAGTGGACGGAACGCGGAATGAGGCGCGTGCCTTGGTTGGCCGTGCTCTGCTTGAGCGGAGCTTTCCTCACAAAGGGACCTGTAGGTGCGGCACTTCCCTGCCTCGTGGTGCTCGTCTATTGCTGGTTGAGGGGTTTTGGCTTTTGGAAACCGTTGCTACGCCTTGTGGGCGTGGGATTACTCTCGTGCGTGCTTCCTATGGCGTGGTATGTAGCGGCTTGGAGAGAAGGTGGCGACAGGTTTCTCCACCTCATTTATGAGGAAAACGTGCTCCGCCTGCTTGGAAAAATGTCGTACGATAGTCATGTCAACCCTTGGACGTACAATGTGATGACGGTCGTGGCGGGAATGGTGCCTTATACGCTGCTTGCCTTGATGACGCTCTTCGTCGTAAAATGGCGAAAGTTGGGATGGAACAAGAGCAGTCTGAAAGTTCAGCTCCACTCATGCTGGGAGCGAGTGCAAGGCATGGATCGCACGCGATTGTTTTCGCTGCTGAGCCTCGTGATTATCTTCGTGTTCTACTGCATACCGAAGAGCAAGCGCAGCGTGTATTTGCTGCCCATCTATCCCTTTTTGGCGTACTACATGGCTGAGTGTGTGGTATGGCTGAAAGAGAATCATGGCCGCGTGCTTGCAGCCTTCTGTTGGACACTGGTGGGAATTTCTGCTTTGCTCACATTGGCATTCCTCTCGCTACGAATCGGAATAATACCAGAGCAGATCGTGAATCATGGACGGCATGCGGCAGAGAATCTTGCTATGTACAACGCATTGGCTCATGCTCCGCTCACCATGATGGGATGGGTGGCTATGCTAATGCCCATGCTGGCCATCGTGCTATATGCTAAGAACGGACGAAAAAGCCCACTCATGGGCATGTTCATCCTTGTGTTCAGCATATTCTTTGCTCTCGACGGCATATATCAGCCCTTGGTGCTCAACACGAAGAGCGACCTCTGCGTGGCACAATATGTGGAGCAGTTGGCTCCCAAAGGCCGCATATATTCCTTCCGCACCGACTTCACGCCGGGCAATCCGCTCCATCCTTTCACCTCAAATTTCTACCTGGGCGACCGCGTAGTGCCCTTCGATGCCTTCCATCCGCAGGAGGGATTGCTTCTTGTGGGAGACGACGACATCGAAGCTTTCGAACAGCGTTACCCTACCCTACGCACCACATTGGTAAAAGACTTCCACCGCCGCAGCTGCGACGACCATAAATACATCAAGCTCTATCGCTTCCAGCCCCTTACCTCTGCCCATGACTGAGAAATCTCGTTTTCACCGCATACTGAGCCATCCTCGATGGGCTTTTATGCGCTTCGTAGGCGTGGGCGTGTTTGCCACGGCGCTCCACTATGGGCTTTACCTCTTGCTGCGCGGATGGATGCCGCTGAGCGTGGCCTACACGGTGGGCTACGTGGTGAGTTTCGTAGCAAACTTCTACCTGACTGCCTACTTCACTTTCCACTCCGCCCCTTCATGGCGCAAACTTGCAGGCATGGCGGGTGCTCACGGTGTGAATTATCTGCTCCACATCTGCCTGCTCAATCTCTTCCTGTGGCTCGGTGTGCGCTCGGCGCTGGCGCCTATCCCGGTGTTTGCCATAGCCGTGCCCGTCAACTTTCTTTTAGTAAAATACGTATTCAGACGCTCATGAAACTCATCATTGTTGTTCCTTGTTACAACGAGGAAGCTGTACTCACTGAGACCACCTCCCGACTCTCGTCCGTCATCACCCGGCTTAAGGCCGAGGGGCAGATCACGGAGGGACAGATACTCTATGTCAACGACGGCAGTCAAGACTCCACGTGGAGCCTCATAGAGCAATTGTCGGAGAAGAACGCTCTCGTATCGGGCATCAGCCTTGCCCACAACGTGGGTCATCAGCACGCGCTCTGGGCTGGCTTAGAATGGGCTGCCGAGCATGGCGACGCCACGGTCTCGATCGATGCCGATCTGCAAGACGATGTGGAGGCCATCATCGAGATGGTCAAGCTCTACCGAGGGGGCATCGACGTGGTGTTTGGCGTGCGTCGTGAGCGGCAGACGGATACGTGGTTTAAGCGCACCACGGCACAAGCGTTTTACCGCCTTATGCAGAGCATGGGCAGCAATGTGGTCTACAATCATGCCGACTTTCGCCTCATGAGCCGTCGCGCCCTGCAAGCGCTTATGACCTTCCCCGAGCGCAACCTCTTCTTGCGCGGCATGGTGGCTTCGTTGGGCTTCAACACTGCCACGGTCTACTACGATCGTGCGGAGCGCTTTGCTGGCGAGAGCAAGTATCCGCTGCGCAAGATGCTGGGCTTTGCGCTCGATGGTATTACGTCGTTTTCGGTGCGTCCGCTGCAGTATATCACGTTTCTCGGCCTCGCTTGTATGATTATTTCCTTGGCGGCTATCATCTATGGTATTGTGATGTACTTCCAAGGAAGGGTCATTGCGGGTTGGACTTCGGAAATGGTGAGCATATGGTTTATCGGCGGTGCCATCCTGCTTGCTTGCGGCATCATCGGTGAGTATGTGGGAAAGATCTATACGGAGGTGAAGCGCAGGCCGAGATACTTTGTGGATAAGGTTGTGGGGGAAGTAATAAGTAAAAAGTAATAAGTAATACAAGCTTATCAGAAATCTATTCAAACGCTATTCAGCCAATACTGGGGGCGACGCGTCCCCGCGTCGGCATGAGCCACAAAGCAATAATTCTACTCAATAATTCTATTAAAAGAGATGATGAGTAAGACATTGATTTGTGATTGCTGCCGACGCGGGGACGCGTCGCCCCCAGTAGACTCTGAATAGACCTGCTGCGCCGACGCGGAACGCGTCGCCCACAGAACTGGCGGTTAGCCTCTATAAGCAGAGGTAACTCTTTATAAGCTTATAAACTTTTCAACTCATAAACTGCGCATAGCGCTCTTAGAACGTCAGTCGGAACATACCACGGATGCCCCACTTCTGCGTGCCGGACTCGATATAGTTGAGACGACGTACGTACTCGATGTGGAAGATCTTGAAGATGTTGTGCACACCTACTACCACTTCGAAGTAAGGACGCTTCTGATCCATCACACGCGACTGGTACTTAAAGCCCGAATCGTTCCAATTGCCCGGGAAGTAGAGTAAACGCGTATCACCCGCATTCTTCTCCAAGAAGGGATTGTTCTTGCTCGTGAGCGTACCCCAGAGCATGTTGAAGCCAATGTATTCACGCCACTTGAGCTTCTTGAGCAAGGGGATGCGGTTGAAGATCTTTCCGTTCAAGTCCCATGAGTACATGAGCGACACGTAGCGGTCGTTGAGGAACTCCATGTTGTCGATAAGATTGAACGTGTTGTCCTCCATGATATACGAGAGGTTGGCAGCGGGCATGATGAGCAAGGGGAAGGGTACCTTATTCCACTGCACACCGCCCTTCACCGTCACGTCCATCTTACCCCACGAGGCGAGCCAGAAGCGCTTGTAGATGCCAGCCTCGGTGAGGTTGTAGGCATAGTCGGCTCGGCCGAAGTTGTAGAGACCTGTGGTGTGGTTGAAGCTGAGGATAGGCGCATCATTGTTGGCTGCAATACGGCGCTGCTTGGTGTTGACCCACTTTGCACCGGGCTGGAATCGGAGTCCGAGGCTGAGATCGTAGGTGCGGATGTAGGGATGATAGAGCGAAGCATCTTGCGAAATGCCCTCCTGGCTGAGCGACTGATAGAAGAGGCTTGCCGTAGGCGTATCCTTCGATGTGCGCACCTGTACGTTGAAGCGGAGGCCATTACCCCACTCTCGATCCCAGAGGAGCTTGTAGGTCTCGTAGTACATCATGTGGTCTACGGTGGTCCACTTGAACGAGGTGAACACGTTGTCCTTGTCCGTAGGGAGGAACTTATCGGAGGGCGACATCACATCGCGCGAATAGTTGAACGTAAGATTATTGACCGGGAACTCGCGTGGCAGGTAGGCCTTCTTGTTGAACGAATAGGTCACTTCGCCCATGCCCTTCCACTTATGGTCCTTGAAGCCGTATGCCACATAGCCCTTGAGGAAGAGGTGCTTATTGAAGTTGGCAGTGGTCTGTGCCGAGGCACGAAGGCGGAGTCCGTCTACGAAGTTTTGCGTAATCATGGTGTTCACCGGTCCGATGTCGACCTTCGAGGGCTTATCGGGGTTAACGCTCGTCTCTACGAAGTTTTCGATAAAAGCCTTCGCTATCCACAGGATGGGCTTGAAGCCTTTCACCTGTTCAAGCTTACGGATGAGCTGATTCATGGAACCTTCGCTCTTGGTGAGCGAGTCGGAGCGGTGTTCGTCCCAGAACTGCTTGTCCTGCATCTGCGCATTGGCTGCAGTGATCGTTTCGCCCTTAAACTTGAAGGTCTTGGCGGGGATAGGCTCGAAGGAGAAGTCGGAGTACTCCGTAGAGCGCTTCACCTGAAACTTATGTAGGAATTTGGCTAACTTGAGCTGTACGAGCATATCGTCCTTGGTGAGCACCTGCTCGCCCGTGGGAAGCTGCTGAAACTCCTGGATGATGCGCATGCGCTCCACGAAGTTGACGTCGCTCCTGACGGGTATGCCCATATCGACCTTGCGCACGCGGTAGGTGCTATCGGCCATGATGTAGATGCTTCCCGAGAATCCGAAGTCTTGCGGATTGTTGGGGGTGAAGTCCACCTGTATGCAGCGGTCCTTATTGTTGACCATGAGCGTATCGACTATGAAGTAGCGATAGAAGCTGATGGCGGTCTTCGACGAGATGGGGCTGGTGAAGGGGTACTGCAGGAGGCGCACCTCGTCCTTGTAGATATCGACGTCGGTAAAGCAGTCCTTGAGCATGGTATTGACAATGTCGCCCGTGTTGAGCAGCTCGTTGATACCATTAGAGCGCTGACCGAGAATGATGCTCTTCTCCGAACGTGGCTCTTTGCGGAAGATGAGTCGCGTCACGGTCTCGTCCACCGAGATGGGGAGGATGAGTTTGCCCGTCTCGTTGCACACCTCTACGTGGTCTTTGAGGAAGGGGAATTTCTTGAATTTACCTTCCTCAAAGATTTTGTCGGTCACCTCGTTGAAAGCGAAGGTGATCTTAGAGTATTTGTCTATGCTGTAGTAGTCGTGATGGTGGAGATCACTATTCTTCTTGGCAGCGATCACGTGGCGCATGAGTTCCACGGCGGGATTGTTCTTGCGCGAATACTTTGTCTTCTTACCCGTTACTTCTGCCGTACCGAGCGACTTCTCCATAGCGTCGATTTTAAACACGAGGGAGTCGGCCGCAGTCTTGACAGCTACGGTCTTTGTCTCATAGCCTATCACGGAGAATCGCAAGCGTCCGGCTCGGAAGGGCAATGAGAAGTGGCCATCGAAGTCGGTCTGTGTGCCGCCTCCGTTGGTATAGACCACATTGACGAAGGGTAACTTTTCGCCCGTCTTGGAGTCGACCACGGTGCCAGAGATGGTCTGCTGGGCGAGCGCCAAGCCGACGTATGCCATGAGGAGAGTGAGGAGTGAGAGTATTCGTTTCACGGGGAGGGAGGATGTTGTGTAAGTGTTTGAGAGGGTTGAGATAGAAGTCTTTCTGCCAATACCGGGGGCGACGCGTCCTCGCGTCGGCATGAGCAAAGATGGCCTCTTTGCTGATAGATAGACTTCTTGCTCGCAGTAGCTGCCGACGCGAGGACGCGTCGCCCCCGGTATCGGCTGAATAGTGGATGAATCTCTTCAGAGAGACTGAAAAGCCTCATGCCCCACCCCGAGCGTTCGGAAGCGAAGCATGAAGCTTTTCATAGTTAAGATGATGATGTTTTCTTTACAGAATTGTGTGTGCTTTAATCAATCTCCTCGTCGGCCTCATAGCCACCCATTTCGCGGATAGCATTCTTGAGCATGACGTACTGCTGGAAGAGGTGGTTGATGGGCACTTCGCCCTGCGTATAGTCGTGCATAGGGCTTTTGAGGAAGAAGCTCAAGAAGCGCTGCGTGCCGTAGCGACCCTTGCGGGCAGCGAGGTCGGAGAGGAGCACGAGGTCGAGCAGCAGAGGAGCGGCAAGGATAGAGTCGCGGCAGAGGAAGTTGATCTTGATCTGCATGGGGTAGCCCATCCATCCGAAGATGTCGATGTTGTCCCAACCCTCCTTATTGTCGTTGCGGGGCGGATAGTAGTTGATGCGTACCTTGTGGTAGTAGTTGGAATAGAGGTCGGGCTGCTTGTCGGCCTCGAGGATGCTTTCGAGTGTAGAGAGCTTCGAAACTTCCTTGGTATGGAAGTTGGCGGGTTCGTCGAGCACGAGTCCGTCGCGGTTGCCAAGGATGTTGGTAGAGAACCATCCGCTCAGTCCGAGGCAGCGCGTGCCGATGATGGGAGCGAAGCCCGACTTTACGAGGGTCTGACCCGTCTTGAAGTCCTTGCCTGCGATAGGCATCTTGGTCTTCTCTGCCATTTCCCACATGGCGGGAATGTCGACCGTGGTGTTGGGGGCACCCATGATGAAGGGAGCACCTTCTGCCAGGGCTGCGTAAGCGTAGCACATAGAGGGAGCCACGTGTTCGCGATCGTCGGCCTTCATAGCGGCTTCGAGCGATGCGAGAGAGCCGTGCACCTTCTCGTCTACGGGAACGTAGATTTCGGTCGATGCTGCCCAGATCACTACTACGCGGTCTACTTGCTTCTCGGCCTTAAACTTGCGGATATCCTCGCGCAGAGCTTCCACCATGTCCCAGCGAGTCTTGCAGTCCTTCACGTTGTCGCCATCGAGGCGCTTGGCATAGTTCTTATCGAAGGCTGCCTTCATAGGCACGATGGCCTTGAGTTCGTCGCGCACAGGCTTGATGTCGCGATCGCGGAGCACCTCGGCGTTGAGCGCGCTCTCATAGGCATTGGCGGGATAGACGTCCCATGCGCCAAACACGATGTCGTTGAGCGATGCGAGGGGCACAATCTCTCCGTAGTGGAGATACTTCTTGTCTTTGCCACGACCCACGCGGATCTTGTCGTACTGAGTCATTGAGCCGATGGGCTTTGCCAAGCCCTTGCGAGCCATGAGCACACCAGTCATAAAAGTAGTTGTGACAGCGCCGAGGCCTACGCACATGACGCCTAACTTTCCTTTTGCAGGTTCCATATTGTTGGTTGATATTTAGGTTGTTATGATTGAGTTTGTTACACTCAAAGGTTGGAAAGATGATTATTTGCCCTATTGTAGGGACAGCATTGCTGCTTGCACCGATGAAGGATGCATACAGGGCAGTATGCTTCTTGAAACTACAAAAATGCAAAAAGTTTACTACTCTCACAAAAAAACAACCTCCTTTTTCTTTTTATTCGGCAAATGCAATCTGTTTTTAAGAGAAAAAGAACACTTTTAGGATGAGGAAGTTGAGTTTTCTGCCTTTATTCAATGCTTTTTACGGTATTTTACGGGTGCTCTCGTACGCGTACGTGTGCGCACACATCAGGCTATTTTCATCCGCGATTTGCCTTCATCCGTCACTACGATGCGTATTCTTCTTGATTATCAGAGTGCTTACGTGGTGTAAGCGAAGGTCGTTTGCCTACACTTTGCTGTCACTTTTCCGTCATTTTACCGCTTCGCTTGGTTGAAAGGCGTGGAGTAGTTCTTTAAAATTGTAGGATGGGGGATTTTTTCTATATCATGGGATAATTTTTCCTGTTCCCATGGGTAATTTTTCCT
>ERZ808240.2840-NODE-2840-length-18004-cov-6.343195_pt1 | contig 18004 bp, 5 predicted proteins | sample MGYA00521084_ERZ808240 | MGnify/ENA primary metagenome ERZ808240 (study PRJEB31516, sample SAMN03275571) | gut metagenome | biome: mammalia-associated habitat; material: feces | host: Papio cynocephalus | place: Kenya | collected 2012-08-06 ... | reverse complement strand
CACATGCTGCGGAAATCGATAAGCCCGAGGGCGAGATCTGGGTTTCATACGCCGGTACCTTGAGTGCTTGCTATGACCTTGAGACCCTTGTGTCCGCCATCGCCGAAGTGCAAGAGGTCCATCCCGATGTAGTGCTGCAGATTTTGGGCGATGGCTCTGAGCGCGAAAATCTGAAACGCGTCGCTTCCGCGGCGGGTGCCAATGTGGTCTTCCATGGGTATCTTCCGTACGATCAGATGGCGGCATGGCTTTCTAAGAGCGATATTACGGTGAACTCGCTGGTCGAAAAAGCGGCCCAGAGTATCGTTACCAAAATCGGCGACTATCTCGCTGCGGCAAAGCCCATGGTCAATACATCCTGCAGCGCAGAGTTTCGTGCGAAGGTTGAGAGCGATGGCTTTGGGGTCAACGTGAATCCCGGACTGGCCGAAGAGATGGCGCAGGCGCTGATCGAGCTGATTGAAGACGAACCCCGCCGGGTCGAGATGGGTCGCATCGCGCGCCATATCGCCGAGGAGCAATTTGATCGCCCTCATTCGTACATGAAGACCGTGCGTCTGATCGAGAAGCTTATTCGATAGTCGGTCGCTGCTTATTTTTGTTCTTTGGGGTTGATTCGATGCTCAAGCCGCGAAAGCTATTGGTAACCGGGGGCTGCGGCTTTTGCGGCTCGGCCTTTGTCCGCTTTGTGGTGACGAATCATCCTTCAGTGCACGTCACGGTCCTCGATAAGCTGACGTATGCGGGAAATCCGGACAACATCGCAGGGCTACCTCGCGACCGGGTCGAGCTCGTTGTGGGGGATATCTGCGATACAGTGCTGCTCGATCGCGTGGTTCCCGGTCACGATGCCATCGTCCATTACGCAGCCGAGAGCCATAACGATAATTCGATTGCTGATCCTGAGCCTTTTATCAGGACCAACATCGAAGGTACATATCGTCTACTTGAGGCAGCTCGAAAATATGATATTCGCTTTCATCATATTTCGACGGATGAGGTATTCGGGGATCTTGCGCTTGATGATCCGTATAAGTTCACTGAGGATTCGCCATATCACCCCAGCAGTCCCTATTCAAGTTCAAAGGCGAGCGCCGACATGCTTGTGCGCGCGTGGGTGCGTACGTATGGACTTCGAGCGACGATTTCGAACTGCTCGAACAACTATGGACCGCGGCAGCATCCCGAGAAGTTTATCCCCCATACAGTTCAGTGCATCTTGAATGGCCAACGTCCCGTTCTCTATGGCGACGGTCTGAATGTGCGCGATTGGATTCATGTCGATGACCATGCTGCTGCCGTATGGGATGTTTTAACGCGCGGCCGAATAGGGGAGACATATCTGATCGGTGCCAACTGCGAGCGCAGCAACCTTGGTGTGATGAGAGCGATTCTGCATGCGATGGGTAAACCCGAGGATGATTTCGATTGGGTCAAGGACCGTCCCGGTCACGACCGGCGTTATGCGATCGATGCGACCAAGATCAGGCGCGAGCTTGGCTGGAGACCTGTGCACGTTGATTTTGAGCGGGAATTAAAATCTCTCATCAAAAACATCACAGGTTAGCCGGATAGGGTATCGATTGGGATTCGAATGACGACCGTTTGCGGGCTCTATCGTCCAGACTTTTATTTTCTGACGTATATTCGACGTTAAGTTCCAAGCGAAAGGGGATAACGATGCGACGCATCAAACGATCTTTCTTAATAGTTTTGGGCGTTGCGCTTTGCCTCGCCTCCGTGCCTCTTGGCGCTTACGCCGAGGATTCCGATGGATCGACATCGGCGACGAGTGAACCGATGTCGATTTCCGAGTCGGTGGCTTCCGAAGACTCCCCCTCCACTGACCAGACAAGCCCTCAGGATCCTGCCGGGGCTTTTGGGGATTCGGGCTCATTAGAGCTTGACCGTAAGGGGGAGGCCGACCGAAAGCTGAGCCCGCTTGAGCTTGCCGCGCAGCATCAAGCCGATTTACCTGATGGCCTCTATGCGTTTTGCTCCCAGATTAATCGCTCTTACGCTCTGGATTGTCCGCACGGAAGTGCCGCTGCTGGTAACAAGCTCCAGCTTTATAACGCCAATGAGACTGACGCTCAGGTTTGGTCCGTCACCCATGATTCAAGCGGTTTCGTTATCATCACGTCCGTGAAGGGCAACACCGTTGATCTTTCTGGCGGTAAGACGTCGAACGGCTCCGCGATTCAACTGTGGAACGATAACGGCTCTCGGGCTCAGCGCTGGATTGCCGTAAAGAACGAAGATGGGACCTTCACATTTCTGTCTGCTCTCGATACCGATTTCGCTATCGATGTCGCTGGCGGCGGCGCTCGCAACGGTTCGACCGTCCAACTCTACAAGAGCAATGGTTCGGCGGCTCAGCGATGGAATCTTAGTCCTGCCAAAACGCAACAGCAACAGCTTGACGAGCGTGCTGTGACCCATAAGGATGATCTGGCTGATGGTTCATACGTCATGCTTTCATCCGATGACTCGTTTGCCGTTTTGGCGTCTGGCTCGACTCTTCAACTCGAGCGTTATGGCTACAGCCTAACGGCACGTTTTAAGATTTCTACGGATGTAGACGGTTACCGGACCATTTCGGCGCTTGATGATTATGGAAACGATGCGGGCGCGGTTCTTGACGTTGCTGGCGGAAACGCATCCAACGGCACGAAGGTGCAACTCTATAAATCGAATGGGACTAAGGCGCAAAAATGGATTATCGAAAAAACCGGAAGCGGCTATCGTCTAGTTTCCGCTCTCAACGGGTCGATGTCCGTCGACATTCCTTCTGGGGCCATTCGTCAGGGATCGGGCTTGCAGCTCTATAATTCCAACGGTACCGTTGCTCAGACGTTCTCTTTTGTCGATCCTCAGGCAGTTCGATCTCGTCTTGACCAACTTGCACAGGACAATCGCTCCCTTATCGAGGACGGTGAATATGCTGTTCTCGGCGGTGAGTCTCAAACGAGATTGGTTCTTGATGTTGCCAGCGGATCTGTCTCCGACGGGGCGAATGTACGTATCTACCGCTCAAACGGTACAGTCGCCCAGCGTTGGCGCATCAGCCATGATCAACTGGGATATTTAACCCTTACAAATGTAAAATCGGGCAAGGTTCTCGACGTTTCTTCGGGTTCAACGTCGAAGGGTGCCAACGTCCAACAGTACCGTGCGAGCGGCGATTCGAATTGGGCGCAGAAGTGGATTGCGCAGCCCAACGGCGACGGTACCGTGTCCCTCCTTTCTGCCGTTTGGGGCAACCGTGCGCTCGATATTGCGGGTGGACAACTTAAATCATCCACCAATCTGCAGACTTATGCTCAAAACGGGACGACTGCCCAGCGTTTTGCGTTTATCCCTAGCGATGCTCCAGATGTTAAACCGTGCGATGATGTTCTTTTGGGCGACGGTTGGTTCACCATCTCTCCTTCTTCGAATGATGGGGTCGTGCTCGATGTCGCTTCCGGCTCGCGCGCGGACGGAGCTAATCTGCAACTCTACGGACGTAACGAGACGTTCAGTCAGCTATTTAAAGCTGAGTATGTGAATGGCTATTACATCCTGCGCAATGCGGGGTCCGGCAAGGTTCTCGATGTCGATAACGGTGACATCGTGCCCGGGACTAACGTGCAACAGTGGACTGAGACGGATAACGATAACCAGCTTTTCCGCGCTGAGGTTGCGGAGGACGGGTCTGTTTCCTTTATCAATAAGGCTACCGGATTGGCTCTTGCAGTTGCCTCCTTATCTAATCCCAAGTCAAATCTGGTTGTAGCGCAGCCGAGCGAGGTCTATACCTCGACGTTTATGTTGCGCGAACAGAAGGACCTATTGTCCGAAGGGATTTTCGAAATCGTTTCCGCTGGCAATACAGACCTTGCGCTTGACGTGGCCAGTGGGTCTGCCCGTTCCGGTGCCAACGTTCAGCTTTATTCATCTAATCATTCGTTTGCTCAAAAATGGTTTGTCCAACACGTAGCGGGGCATGAGAACACTTATACCATTGAGTCTATTTGCTCCGCCAAACGCCTTGCTGTCTCTGATGGTAATGTTTGTATTGCTTCTGCTTCAGACTCTAAATCGCAAATGTGGACGGTTCGAATTGATAAGTCCGGCGTCGAGCTTATCTCGGTATTCAACCCCGCCCTGTCACTTGATATTGCGGGCGGCAATCTTTCTTCGGGTGCGAACGTCCAGGTTTATAGTTCGAACGATACAAAGGCGCAACGGTTTAGGCTTCTCGGTACGAATGCTGACATTTCCAACGGCACGTATTTCATTCGTTTGGCTCAAAACTACGGGAGCGTCTTTGATGTTTCCGGAGGCTCTGGATCTGATGGCGCGAATGTTCAGGTTTGGCAGAATAACGATTCCGGCGCACAAAAATGGATCTTTTCGCGTAACGGAGATGGTTCTTACACGATTGTGAACGCTGCAAGTAATAAGGCGCTCGACATTAGGGATGCTCGTACCGATTCTGGCACGAATGTGCAGCAGTGGTCGCAAAACGGCAGCGCGGCGCAACATTGGTTTATCGACTATGTTGGAGGCGGATTCAAGATCTCTTCCGCATTGAATCGTTCAATCGTTATCGATGTCGCGGGCGGTGGTTCGTCCAACGGCACGAACATCGATGTCTGGCAGGACAATTCGACTTCTGCGCAGCGTTTTACCTTCCAGGCAACGAATTACGTGCCGCCTCTGCCTGCCGATCAGCAGGCTATGCTGAATCGCGCGCAGTGGTACAACAGCAATACCAATTGGTTGATTCTCACAGATACTGTTAGCTGCCGAACGGGGATTTTTACCGGTAGTCGAGGCAACTGGAAGCTGTACGCGTTTTGGCAGTGCGCCCCCGGCAAGGATAGCTCCCCAACGGTATTGGGGGAATTCACCGTTTACGGTAAGGGCCTTTCCTTTGGCCATGGATATACTTGCTGGTATTACACGCAGTTCTATGGGGATTACTTATTCCACAGCCAGCCCTGTTACTCGGGGACGTTTAATGTCAAAGACTCCACGATGGGGCATCGCGCATCTGCCGGATGTGTTCGCTTGACTATGGATCATGCCAAGTGGATTTACGAAAACATCCCATATGGCACGAAAGTCGTTAACTATTAACGGTGAATCTTGAGGGCGGACCTTAAATAGGGTTCGCCCTTAGTGTTTTTGCAACATACCGGGGAGTTGTTTATCCTGTAAAAAAGTATGTAAATTGGGGGTATTTGTATGAGGCCTAAAAGTCATCATCATGGTAGGTTGCTTCCATTGATTGGGTTGTGTCTATCGGTTGCGTTTGCTGTTTCCGTTGCGTCGCCACGTTTGAACGCTTTTGCGGATGGCGACATGGGAAATCGTTCGATGCAAGATATGCCTTCGTCGAGCCAAAATGGGGCGCTTGGTGAAGTCTCTACGGTTTCGGCAGATCAACTCGATCAAAACGCAACTTCAGACAGCGGTGACCGCTCGAGCGAAAACACCGCGTCTCTCATTCATTTTGGATCTGATGAAAGCTCGAGCGATGTCGTAATTACTCCGAGCACCATCGATACTGGTACGTTTTTTCTGACTTCGACGCTTTCGGGCCACAGGGTTCTTGATATGACGAGTGGGTCTACGGCTCCTAATACCAAGGTGCAGCTCTATACCCGTAATGAAACGCCTGCCCAACAGTTCGTCGTCGAAGACCTTGGCGATGGCGCCTATGCCTTCAAGAATGTTAAGTCTGGCCTGTATCTTGCCTATCCTTCTGATAGGAAAAATTTTTCCGACCTGCCCTCAGTCGTTCAGGTTGATCGTGTCACCGATGGGTTTGGGGTTTCATGGCACGTGTTTGCCGCCGATGGTGGCTACCGCATTTCGCCGAGTATCGACGACGACTACGCGCTTGATATCGCAGGTGGCTCCGATGTCGACCGTGCATCGATTCGCTTGTATCGCGCGAACGGAACGCGGGCTCAGCTCTTTACGTTCGAGTTGTCCAGGCGCGAAATCATGAACCGTTTGGTCGCCGAGCATAAAAACGACCTTCCGGATGGAACGTATTTCGTCCGGTCGAGCAAAAATGAACATCAGGTTTTGGACGTGGCGGGTGGTTCCAAGACATCCGGCACGAACATCCAGCTCTATGCTTTGAACGGCTCTGAGGCGCAGCTATGGTCCGTCTCCCATGACGCCGACGGTTACGTTACGCTTAAGTCCGAGGATTCCAACCTTGTGTTGGATGTAAGCGCCGGTAAGTCGGATTCTGGAACGAACGTCCAGCTGTATATATCAAATGGCTCCCGCGCGCAAAAATGGGTTGCCGTGAAAGACGGGGCTGGCAACTATAAGTTCGTTTCTGCGCTTGATGCTTCCGTCTGCCTTGATCTTTCGTCCGGATTGACTTCTAACGGCGCGAATATCCAAATTTGGTCCGATAACGGTTCATCCGCCCAGCGTTGGTCTGTGATGGATCTTACGCAGGCCCGCACCGATCTCGATGCGCTTGCCGCGCAGAATCAGTCCCTTATTGCCGACGGTCGCTACATCATTGCGCTTGAGGTTGCGTCTAAGCGTGCGCTTGACGTTACCGGCGGGTCGAAAGAAGACGGTGCAAACGTCCGATCCTATGTTTCCAACATGACGACCGCTCAGCGTTGGGATATCAGCCATGATGCAAATGGGTATCTGGTCATCAAGAACGCACAGTCCGGTAAGGTTCTTGATGTCAGTGGTGGTTCCCTTGCGACCGGAACCAATATTGAACAGTACGCATCTAATGGAACCCGTGCTCAGCGATGGATTGCGACCCCCGGCTCCATCGAAGGCACTTTTGTTCTTCGTTCGGCGCTCTATCCCGACCTCGTGTTTGATGTCTCCGGCGGCTCGGGCTCAAGCGGTGCAAACGTGCAAACGTATTGGGCTAACGGCACCGCTGCCCAATCGATTCGTTTTATCTCGTTGAATCCTCAAGTTAACCCCTGTGACGATCTCCAGCTTGACGGTTGGTACACCGTGTCACCTGCTAGCAACACCACCAAGGTCTTCGATATCGCCAGCGGCTCTGCTTCCGCTGGTGCCAATGTCCAGCTTTATGGCGCCAACGGTACCTTTGCCCAGGATTTTTCATTTGAGTATCACGATGGCTATTATCTCATTGTCAGTGCCCAATCGGGAAAGGCGCTCGATGTCGATGGCGGAAACCTCTGCCCTGGAACCAATGTTCAGCAATGGGATGCGAGCAAGGGAAATGCCAATCAACTGTTCTCCGCTATCAAGAACGATGACGGTTCCTGCTCGTTTATCAATAAAGCTTCCGGTCTCGCGTTGTGCGTCAAGGGTTCGAATGTCGAGACCGCTGTACCATCGTCGACTTCAGAACAACGTTTCGTGCTCACAAAAAAGGTTTCGCTCTTACCCGAGGGCTATTTCTCAATTGCGACTTCTTCAAAGGCATCTGCTGTTTTAGATGTTGCGGGTGGTTCTACATCCGACGGAGCCAACGTACAGGTCTATGGTTCAAATCGTTCTCTTGCTCAAAAGTGGAGGATCGCAAAGGTCGCCGACCGCGACAATACGTACACGATCGAGTCTCTGCTTTCAGGTAAGGTCCTTGCAGCCGATGAATCCGGAAATGTTTGCGTGCGCGGCCTTTCGAATTCAGATTCTCAGTATTGGACGGCTGAGATTGGAAACGGGAAAGTTGTTCTTCTCAACGTTGCAAACGGAAAAGTTTTGGATATTTCTGGTGGATCGACGAATAACGGAGCGAACGTTCAGACGTATAAGGCCAACGGGACGGCTGCTCAGTCGTTTAAGTTGATGAGCTGCTCTCCGTTTGAAGCCGGAACTTATACGGTGTTGCTCGCCGCAGCTCGTTCGAAGGCGCTCGATGTCTCCTCCGGCTCTCGTTCCAACGGAGCGAATATCCAGATTTGGGATTCAAATGGCTCGGGTGCGCAAAAGTGGTATGTGACGGCCAATTCAGATGGTACGTATTGTTTCCAGAATTGCCGTAGTAAGAAGTTCCTCGACGTGCTGAACGGGCAGGGCACGTCCGACGCCAACGTGCAGCAATGGCAGGGCAACGGCAGCATCGCCCAGCGTTGGCGCGTTGAATACACGGGTAACGGCGGCTTCGCGATTCGTTCTGCGCTCAATTCTTCGTTGGTTCTCGATGTGTCCGGTGGTTCCACCGCTAACGGGGCTAACGTGCAGATTTACGCTGCGAACGGTTCAGCCGCGCAGTCCTATACGTTTGCTCAGACTTCGTACAGTCCCGAGCCTGTTGATCTCGCCGTTCCCGTATACAACCAGTATTCCGTTGGACTCCCCAATGGATGCGAATCCGCTGCTCTTACGAACGTCTTGAACTACTGCGGCTTTGGTATCGGGCCTTGTGAGATGGCCGATCGCTGGATTCCCCGAAGCAGCTATGATTTTGTCTGGCATTTCTGGGGCGATCCGCATAGTTATAACAACGGCAATGAGATCTGCGCTCCTGGCCTTACGCAGTCCGCAAATAACTTCCTTGCGAGCCGTGGAAGCAGATTGAGGGCCTACGATGTCTCAGGAACGTCTCTGTATGACCTCTGCAAGTGCCTTGACGATGGAAACCCGGTGATTATCTGGACGACCGTCCATCAGCAGAACGTCGGAAACATATATGCACGCTCCGGTAATTATTTTGCCTGCTCAAATTCGCATACCGTTGTTTTGAAAGGATATGATCCCCAGGCAAATAAAGTGATGCTTTCGGATACCATCGACGGCTATACCACGTGGGATCGTGGTTGGATTGCCTGGGTATATCAGCAGCGTGGCGCTCAAGCGGTCGTTATTAAGTAACGAATAGCGGGTTGTTTGCAGCTCATTTCATCTATCATGAAACAAACGTTTTGTTTGGATTGGGGTGGATGAATGAGCTGCAGTCATCTCTTCCGAAAGGGCGCAAGCGTCAGTTTTACGATAGCTCTGACGTTCTTACTCGGTTTTTTGCTCCCTGCATTATCGTTTGGCGATTCTAACTCACCACGGTTGGATAATCAGGCGGTTGCTGCTTCCGAGTCAACCGATGCTGGTAGCGACGCCGTTTCTCAATCCGGGAATGGTGCTGCAAATGAATCAGGCGGCCATGATGAACAAAGCTCTGATTCAGAGAATCGCGCAGCTAAGGCGAAGTCGTCTCAGCTCCCTGATGGAGGCTCCGTTGAATCCATAGAAGATTTAGCCCAACAATATCGTGGCACCCTCAAGAATGGTTCCGTTTACGTTTTTTGCGTCCGGGAATGCGCGGCGCAAAGTTTTGGACGTGTCTGGTGGCTCTTCCTCTAATGGGGCAAACGTTCAAATTTACGACTCCAATATGTCGAGAGCGCAGCTCTGGATAATCCATGAGGACCAGAACGGATTCCTGACGTTTGAATGCTCGGGCTCCGGCCTGGCTCTTGATGTTTCGGGAGGTAAGGCGGAGTCTGGACGAAACGTTCAGCAGTATCGTTCGAATGGAACGATTGCGCAAAAATGGATTGCGGTTAAAGACGAGGATGGCACGCTCGTGTTGCATTCCGCAATTGATTTCGACTATGTGCTCGAAATTGCCGGTGGCAGCTCGGTGAACGGCGCGAACGTTCAGCTGTACAAGGCAAACGGAACGGCCGCACAGTCTTTTTCTGCCTATGATAGTGTGGTTGATTCGTTCACATCCGAACGATCCGTTGAAGATGGCGTATATTATTTTAAAGCTTCCGGTTCTGTCATTGATGTTCCCGGTGCGTCTTCGGATTCGGGAACAGGTCTTCAGCTTTATAAAATGAATGGATCGATAGCTCAGGCATATCGCGTTACCTATGACAAGGATTCTGGTTATTACACTATTGCCTCCATGGTTTCGGGCCATCTTCTCGATGCTGATTGCGGAAGCGTAGTCCCTGGGGGCGCTGTACATCTCTATGGATCGCTTGATGACGCTTCTTCATATACCAAATATCGACTTTGGGCAGCGGTTTCCGTAGACGGCGGTATTGCCTTTCGAAATGTTTCCAACGGCCTGTACCTCTCATTCGATAACGGTTCTGTTGTGACCTCAGGTGCGTCCACGCCTTGGACGTTGACCAAGGCGAACACTTATACATGGACGTCAAGCGATATGGATGCGTTTGCGGCTCAGCATTTAGGAACAATCGCCAACGGTACCTATGCCATCTGCATGTCTTCATCAAGCCATAGTGTTCTGGATGTTTCCGGCGGTTCCCGATCCAGCGACGCAAACGTCCAAATTTACGGATCGAATAACACGAATGCCCAGCGCTGGGATATCAAGAACCTTACTGCCGCCGATGGCTCGGCGACCGGCTATGTGACAATTTCTCGGGTGGGTACATCCTCCGTTCTCGATGTCTCCGAAGGTAAGAAATCTTCGGGCACAAATGTTCAACAATATGCTTCAAATGGCACGGCGGCTCAAAAGTGGGTTCCGGTCAAGCAGGGCGACGGCTCCATTGTTTTTTACTCGGGGCTTGGTCGCGACTTCGTTCTCGATGTGAGCGGTGGTAGTTCATCGAGCGGCTCGAACGTCCAGATTTGGAAGGCGAATGGGTCGAAGGCGCAGTCTTTTATCGTCGCAAACGCCTATCCCTCAGTGAGTCCCGGTGATCAGTCGATTCCGGACGGTATATATCAGATCACCTCGGTTGCCGATCCGAGCAAATGCTTCGATGTTGCCAGCGGCTCGGTTTCGAACGGAGCTCGGATTCAAACCTATGGTTCCAATGGCACGCTTGCTCAGGGTTTTAAGGTGGCTTTCGATTCCAAGACTGGTTTTTATTCCATTCGCAATGCCCGTACCGGCAAAGGGCTCGATCTTGACAATGGCGATTTCATTCCCGGTGGTAAGGTTCAGCAGTGGGATTATCCCGGGTCGGGCAAAAATCAACAGTGGCGTATCGAACATGTGGATAACGGTTATATTATCCGCTTTGCGGCGAGTAATCTTGTTCTCGAGCGGCTATCGAACGGTTCGTTGACGACGGCTGTTGAGAACGGTTCTGCTTCTCAACGCTGGGGCTTTAGTGCGTTTAAGGTTTCTTTGTCCGAAGGTTGCTACTCGATTTATTCGGCTTCCGCTAAAAAGTACGTCGATGTATCTGGGGGTTCTTACAAAGAGGGCGCTTCGCTCCAGGTCTATACGGGCAACGGCACTCTGGCTCAAAAGTTTTGGGCGCGTCGCACTTCCGATGGTTATTACACCTTCCAATGTGTGAATTCTTCCAAGTACCTTTCCGCCCGTGCCTTCGACGGCGGCATGGTTCAAATTGGAGATGCCCATTCCGAGGAAGCACAATGGTCCCTTGAGGTTATTTTTGGTCAGGGTATCAGTCTCAAGAACAAGCAGTCTGGCAAGTTGCTTTCTCTTTCCGGTTCCAATGGCTCTATTTATGCCCAGGTCGAGAACGGTTCCGCTGGCCAAGCATGGACATTTAACACGACTCCCGTAGTCCCCGAGGGGTTCTATGAGCTTGCGCCTGCTCATGCACTTGGTTCACGAGCCGATATCTCTGGCGGCTCTCGTTCTAATGGGGCCACTGCTCAGCTTTATGCTTCGAGCGGTTCTTTGGGTCAGCGGTTCTGGATTCGCTCCGTCGGTAATGGTTGGTATTCGCTGACCGCTTGCTGCTCAGCGTTTCCTCTTGATGTCAAGGATTGTTCTTCTGCCGATGGAGCCAACGTGCAACAGTGGCCGTGGAATGGTTCTTCTGCTCAAAAGTGGCGTTTTGAAATGGGGGAGAAAGGCGTCAAGATTATCTCTTCTTGCGGCGATAAAGTCCTCGATGTCGCTGGAGGAAATACCGGAAACGGTACGAACCTTCAAATTTGGTCCTATAACGGCTCGGCAGCTCAGGGTTGGCGTCTGTTGGTGGCTGATCGTCCTGCCAAGATCGGTTATCAGACTCCTTCTAACTACCCGCAGGTCAGCAGCCTTACCGTTCGGTTGCCGAGTTACTGTACGGGCGAGTTCACGTATGTCACGCCTTCGCGTATCGCAATCGACGCTACACGAGACGATTGCATCAATGCCTTTATTCAGCGAGCTTACGAGTATATTGGGACGCAATATATCGAGCCGTATTCCACGGCCCCCGGTGGTGCTGTTGATTGCTCAGGCTTTGTTCTCCAGTGTCTCTATGCCACTGGCATGGATATGGGTGTTTACAACCCATATAATCATCGCTGGCAGGCATGGCAGACGTACAACTCCATGAATTGGTACAACAATGGCACATTTATGCCGGTTGGCGTAAACTCTATGCAGCGCGGAGACGTGATTTATTATCGTGGCCATATCGCCATCTATCTCGGGGGAGGACGAATGATCGATTCGTGGCCGCGTCAAGGCGTTGGTATCCACGGCGTTTACGATCGCGGTAATCCTATCGGTGCTGCCCGTCCGTTTGTTTAAGCGCAAGCGTCATATTCAATAGTTTAGGATTTGGTTAAATTTATGTTTATAAAGAACAAAGCATGCTTGACCGGTGCTGTTTCGCTGGGAATTTGTCTTGGCCTGGGGGTGTTTCCGGCTATTTCCTTCGCCGATGCTCCCGCTGCTATTATCAAGTCTGCTAAGTCGACAAACATACAACAGCTTGATTTCGATGGCGCAACGAATGCTTTGTCCAATGGCGTCTTATCCAATGAAGATGATCGAGCTCTTTCGTTTGTTTCGGATGCGGGCTCTGGTGAGGATGCCAATCGGAATAATTCTAACCTGCCGGCTGTTGATAAATCTGACGTGGAATCCGCCCCGAATGATTCTGCGACGAGTGATGTGACAAACGGATCGCCTGAGTCCAATGCGGAGCTATCGGTTCCTGAGCCGACACCTTCTCCCGATCCGGCTCCGGCTCCCACTCCGACTCCCAAGATTTCCGATTTTGCACCCGCAGATATCGAGGAGGGTGTTTACGAGATTTCCAATAAGGGATCGAATAAGCTGCTGGATGTTGTCGGCGGTTCGACTTCAAGCGGTGCGAATACCCAGCAATACGGCAAGAACAACACTTCGGCTCAGCGCTGGCGTATCGAAAAACATAACGGCCATTATCTTCTGATCAACGTTGGCAGCGGCAAGGCGCTCGATGTCTCGAGCGGTATCGCCAAGTCCGGCTCTAACGTGCAGCAGTACGATGTGAATTATACGAATGCCCAGCTTTGGGATTTCGTCGCTCGCCAGGAAGGTGGGTATTTCCTGAAGTCTTGCCTCGGGGACTTTGTCCTTGATATCTCTGGTGGCAGCAGCTCTAACGGGGGCAATGCACAGATTTATGGCTGGAATTCGACGAATGCCCAGATTTGGAATCTCATTAAGATTTCCCGCTCCATTGAGGACGGGCTCTACCGCGTGGGCTCGATGCTCAATGGGAATCAGGTGATGGATGTCGAGTCTGGCTCTATCGATAACTGTGCGAAGTCCCAGCTTTATACTTCGAACAATACACTGGCTCAGTATTGGACGTTTACCTACAACGAGAAGACGGGCTACTATACCGTGCGTTCTGCTGTTTCCGGTAAGGTTCTTGACTGCCGCAGCGGCGGCACTTCGAACGGAACCGCCGTGCAGCAGTATGGGGAGAATGGTACTTCCGCGCAATGGTGGCGTGTCGTTCAAAATGCCGATGGCTCGATTTCTCTATTTTCTGCCAAGAGCGGTCTCGCTCTCGATGTTCCTGGCGGTAACGCTTCCAACGGATCGGGACTCCAGCTGTATGCACCCAATGGGACCAATTCTCAAAAATGGGCTCTTTCTGTTCCGACTGTTTTCATTCAAGACGGTCTCTATGAGATTCGATCCCGCGTCGACAATAATCGCCTGATCGATGTTTCCGGTGGTTCTAAGTCGGATGATGCCAAAATTCAGATTTGGGACCGCAACGGAACTTTGGCTCAAAAATGGTCGGTGAGCGTTTGCGATGACGGCAGCGTTTTAATCAAGAGCGCTAATTCCGGTAAATATCTTTCGGCTGATGGAACCCGTTTGATGAGTTTCTCCTCTGTCGTCGAGGGCTCCCACTGGATTCCCAAGGTGTCATCGAAAGGCGGACTGATTCTTGTAAACTCCCTGACGGGGTCCGTGCTCGATCTTTCGGGTGCAAGCAATGCCAGCGGTACCGCTCTGCAACTTTATGGAAATAACGGAACGGCGGCTCAGGCCTGGCGTTTTCTTGTGACGAATCTCCTCGACAGCGGTTACTATACGATCGCCAACCAAGCCCGTTGGAATAACGTTCTCGATGTCGCGGGTGGGTCTGGTGCTTCCGGCGCTCATGTTCAGCTCTACGGCTCCAATGGAACTTCAGCACAAAAGTGGTATGTAAAATCCCTTGGCAATGGTGTTTACAGCTTTACGGCCTTTGTTTCAAACAAAGTCCTCGATGTCATGAACGGTGATGCCCATAATGGCTCGACAATCCAACAGTGGGATGCGAATGGCTCTAATGCCCAGCGCTGGACTCTTAAAGTAGGGGAGCATGGTGGCATTGTTATCTGTTCTGCCCTTGCCAATGGTTCTTTTGCCCTTTACGATGGCGGTTCAGGTTTAACGTTGTCTAATGGTTCCGATCGTCAGACGTGGCGTTTTGATGGCACGACGGTCTGCGAGCAAACTTTTGCGTCTGCAAACGGCACTCAACAGCGCTTGGTTAATATAGCCAAGTCGACCCCGACCCCGGGTGCCAATCTCTGTTCTGCTTGGGTTTCGATGATATTTAGCCGTGCGGGATACGGTTATGAGTACGGCGATGCCTGTGATCTGTACTGGCGTTACTGTAATAACAGTAACCGCGCGGATCTTAAGGTCGGTATGATTATTGCCGTTCCCTCGCATTCCCATAATTACGCTGGGTCCAGATGGGGCCATATCGCAATTTACATCGGTGACGGTATGATTATCGAAAACATCGGCCGTGTTAATGTTCAGCCCTTGCAGAATTGGCTTAACTATTACGGAACGACCTATACCCCCAAGTGGGGCTGGTATCGAAATACGGCTCTTTGCTAGTTGGGATTGATTATGCCTCGTAATACAAAACGTCTCTTTGTCATCTTGCTTTGCGGCATTGCGTTCTCGCTCCTCTTTGGAGCGGCGCCATCGTATGCCGATGACGATACGATTCCTGCCGATGCTACGCTTGATGAGCGTCTTGCGTATTCCGAGGCACATCCTAATCGATATGACGGTACGTCTACGGCTGGTAGTTCAATCGATGGCGATGAGGATGATTCTGGTATTGCGACGTACGCAAATCGAGAGCGTGAGACGTACGGTACGACTTGGTCGGGTTCCGGTTCCTCTAAGGCTTTTTTCGACGGTTACGGTAATCTTTTTGCCTCGCCGTCAATTAAAGTCATCGATGTTTCCCAGTGGCAGGGCACGATCGATTGGAACAAGGTTAAAAACTCCGGTATCGACGCTGTCATCATTCGTTTTGGGTGGGGAGACAGCGGTTTCGACTCACAGTTCCAGCGCAACCTTAACGAGGTTCGCCGCCTTGGTATTCCTTATGGCGTTTACCTCTTTAGCTATGCTGCGAATGCTGATGCCGCTCGCAGCGAAGCTAACTACACCCAACAGATTGTGAGTCGCTACAACCTGTACGACATGTCTTTGCCGATTTTCTACGACTTGGAAACTGGTTATTCCTCTGATCATAAGGTGATCACGCCCACGGATGCCGGCGTTTACGAGCAAGTCGTTAACAGCTATTTCAATACGCTTTCGGATTTTGGCATTAACAATGTCTCGATTTATTCGGGTCGATGGTATACCGACACGTATCTCAAGGCAGCGTCGGTGCGACCCCGTGTTTCCTGGATAGCTGAATATAACAAAAAATTGCAGACGTCCTTTAAATGTGCTGGGCAATTTGGCTGGCAGTACACGAGTAGCGAAGTCCTGGACGGTATTTCGGCCAATACGGTCGATATGAGTGCCTTCTCCTCCGCCGATTTCGTGAACGTGCTTAATCTTCCCGACTTTAGCGTTTCCGAGGGGACGTTCTATATCGACTCCTGCGCGAAAGATTCTTCGAGCATTACTGTTTCGAACGGTTCTGCGCTTCAGCTTTATTCCGCTGCAGGTGACGCTTCGCAACGTTTTAAGGTTACGAGTGCGGGTAATGGTCTCTATCGTCTTCAGAATGAGGCCACTGGCCAATATCTTTCGGTTGCAGATACAAACGCTCAGGCCGGGTCCTCTGTTTTACAAACGGGCTATGCAGATGACGGTCATCAGCTTTGGGGCTTTAAGGATTCCGGCGCGGGTGTCTATATCCAGTCTTCTTTGGGTAACTGGGTGCTCGATCTTGCGGGCGGAAGCATAGGCGACGGTACGTCGATTCGAATCTGGAATCCCAACATAAGCAATGCACAGAAGTTCACGCTTGCAAATGCGTCGAATGTTAAGACCGATACGCCGTTTCTCATTCAAAGTGCCTTGAACAAGAAGCTCGTCATGGATATCTATGGCGGTTCAACCGATAATCGGGCTAGGCTTCAGATTTACGATGCGAACAACACAGAAGCTCAGAAATTTTATTTTAAGCAGGTTGGTAACGGTCTCTACGAGATTGTGAACGCACAGTCCGGAAAACCTTTTGAGGCTCAGGGTGGCACGACTTCGAATGGCGGTGCGGTTTCACAATACGATTCCAACGGTACGATTGCTCAGCATTGGTCGGTAGTCGACCACGGTAACGGCGTCTATTCGTTTATCAACGCAAAATCCGGCAAAGCGATCGATGTTCCAGGTGGCAATGGCAAGAGCGGTGCGGGTCTCCAACTCTATTCCTTTAACGGGTCGAACGCGCAAAAGTGGACGCTCGGAGACACCAAGACGGTGCGTCAGCAGTTGGACGATCTTGCCGCTTCAAATTCTGCTGTCTTCCAGGAAAACACGGTGTACGCCATCGGGTCGCTGAACGAGCGCCAGGTGTTCGACATTGCAGGCGGTTCGACGCAGGCTGGAGCTAATCTTCAGATTTACGGGTCGAACGCTACGCGTGCGCAGCGTTGGACGTTTTTGAAAGACGCCAAGGGCTATCTGACAATCAAAAACGTAAAATCCGGTAAGGTGCTCGATGTTTCTGCTGGCTCTAAAAAGGCCGGTGCAAATGTCCAGCAATATGATTCCAACGGGACATGGGCTCAAAAGTGGATTGTTGTTCCAGTGGGGGATGGCTCCTACAAGATTTGCTCAGCATTGCGCACGGATCTTGTTCTTGATTTATCGGGCGGGTCCACTTCCAATGGATCAAATGTTCAGGTCTATGACGACAATGGGACGGCGGCTCAACATTTCCGCTTTTACACCGCTGAATCTTTTGACAAGGGTGAGACCGTTGATTCCCGGACAGCAGTGCTAAAGACTGCTGACGGCCGCGTTGCCGATGTCTGTTCTGGCAGCACCTCTGACGGAGCTTCGATTCAACTTTATGCGCAGAACGGTACGGTCGCACAGTCCTTTGGAATCGAGTATCAGGCCGATAAAAAACTCTATGCGCTCAAGGCCGCGAATTCATACCGCTATCTGTATGCCGAAAATGGGGACGTTGTTTCCGGTACTCCTATCAAGCAAGGGGGCTCTTCGCTTGGTAAAGACCTCTCCTATTACTGGTCTTTTGTAAAGAACGATGATGGTTCCTATCGCCTAGTTAACGCAGCTTCTGGCAAGACCGTTGGCGTCGCTTCGAGTGGTCGCCTTGTCACGGTCGCCTCTGACGATACGAGGGCCGTTTCTTTCACGATTGAAGATTCGAATTTCAAATGTCTTCGCTCGGAGCGTGATTCTGAGGCACAGGAGCATATTGGGGATCTGGCTGACGGAACATATGTTATCAACAGCACGGTCGACTTTGCTTATGTCTTTGACGTAGCCGGCGGTTCAAGGGACAACAGTGCGAATGTCCAGCTTTACAAATCAAATATGACCAATGCCCAGAGTTGGACCGTCTCGCATGATGAACAG